>MLJW01000017.1_pt1 | contig 307201 bp, 284 predicted proteins | sample 888231 | NCBI WGS metagenome assembly MLJW01 (sample SAMN05788063, study PRJNA343431) | mine drainage metagenome | isolation source: sample collected from the inflow into an acid mine drainage treatment plant... | place: Germany: Lusatia, lignite mining district
TCTCACAAGTGCTGGATATGGAACTGGTTGCTGAAGGCGTAGAAACGCAAGAACAAGCGAACTGCCTACTGTCTAATGGCTGCGTGATTGGGCAGGGTTATCTGTTTGGCAAACCGATGCCGTATGCGGCGTTTGAGGGTTTGGTGGAAAAGGATGATAGAACCTTACATGCGGTTTTACATACTCCAGATTCTGAGGCGGTTGCAGCATTACCTAGAACTCTTTAAAACTTGGATGCTTGCGCTAGTCTTTCTTGTATTAAGTTTGGAGGATAGGTTGTCAGTTTTTTTTGTTTGACTTATGAAGTAGTGAAATTATTATTCCAGTCACTACGGATTCAGTTGACCTGATGTGGAGCATGCATTAGGCTAACTGCAAGCGCATATTACTTGAATCTCTACCTTTATATTGGTTGTGATTTAGGAGTGTTGCAACTAATCAAGAGCCATCTCTTGCTCTTGTGGCGAGTCGGATTTTCTATCCATACTTTTTGAATACCCATAAGTATACTGAAGGTAGTACCAATAGTGTCAGCAAGATGGCTGTTAGGTATAGAAAATTGCTAATCCCATAACTACCTATCATGGACTTGATTTGAACACATTTCGAGAGAAGTTATTGGCGTACCGTACAGATAAATTATCTATTATTATCTGATGAGTAGCTGATATTAAAACAGGTCATGTTCATAAAAGCTGATTCTGATGCAATCAAAGCCTCTTTTGTCAGCACAAGTCTAAAATCAGTCGTTATCTGTAAATCACGATTTTTATATAGTGTATTTTCATTCAGTCCAAGCCGGATGCCATAGGCTTTATCGCCCACAACCTATCCACCCATTAATCATATACATTGCTATCCCATGATTTGCGCCAAAGCCCCGTCATGACTAATAGTGCTGGTTACTTAAGACATTCCACCAAATAAATCAATCGTTGTCAGGTTTGCGTCAGCCAGAGCTTATATTATGGATCTCATGGTGATAGATAAAAGCTTTAAGTAAGTCTCAACCAGTAACAATACATCTAATGAATTTACTTTAACTTAATATTTGGGAGATTAAAATGAACAAATTTTTAGCGACATTATTAGCTGGTGTATTTACATTGGCTCTAGGCTCTGCGGCGTTTGCAGCTGATGCCGAAAAATCAGTAGAACCAGCAAAAGCAGAAGCTGTGAAAGCTGCAGAGCCAGCTGCAGATACGAAAGCAACACCTGCAAAGACTACAAAAAAACATCATCGTAAACATAGCAAAAAAGCTACTGAAGCAGCCCCAGCTGAAACAGCAACTCCTGCAGCCCAATAAGGTTAGCTGTATGGTTTAATGCTACTTAAATTAGCATATGTGAAAGGGGTAGAGAGAATCTACTCCTTTTTCAATTTATAGCTCAATAATTTAGTGTCCAAAAATATTCACAATGCCACTGTAAGATGCATTCATTTATGATGAAACAAGGATTGCCAATGCAAGTAAAGTCATTTTTACGCCTAATAACATTAGCCATAGTAATCTTATTTACAACTCCAATGTTGGCAGCAGAAGATGCCAACATGCATGAAGTTTACCTAGCCGCTGAAGCGGGTAAATTTAATGAAGCACAAACAATGATGGATAAGGTGCTTTATGATCATCCTAATAGTGCTAAAGCTCATTATGTGGAGGCTGAGTTGTTGGCAAAACAAGGTCGTTTTTCTGGCGCTACAGATGAGTTAAATACGGCTGAGCAACTAAAACCTGGATTGCCATTTGTTAAGCCACAAGCATTGCAAAAGCTGAAAGCACAAATTTTCTCAACGCAATCAACGAGTAATCAGAGTTATCAGCCTTCCAACCATAATGGAACCCCATGGGGAATGATTTTTTTAATGATTGGTTTAATTACATTCATTTATTTTGCAGCCAAATGGATCACTCAACGTAACCAGCCTCTCGTATCGGCAAATAACTATCTTAGTGGAGTTAATGGTAACACCCAGCAATATGGTAGTCCGCAACCTTATGGTAGCGCTACGGCACCGATGATGACTCCATCTGTCGGTGGCGGTATAGGTTCTGGTATTCTTGGTGGCCTGGCAACGGGTGCTGCACTTGGGGCTGGCATGGTAGCTGGTGAAGCGTTAATGCATCACTTTACCGATGGTGAATATAACAATAGCGGCAGTCTTTTCAATGAGGCGCAGGCTAATAATGTGCCGGATATACCTAATGATATGGGTGGATCTGACTTCGGTATTGCAGACAACTCATCGTGGGATGACAATTCTGGTGGCGACGACTGGTCTTGATTGCAAAAGAAGTGTGAAGAATAGAACGTACCATTCTTCCTAATAGAGGATGAGTGTAGATTTTTATCAAGTCAATACGGATTAAACAAGGTTTTATATGTATGAAACAGTCAGTCTACGTTTTACAATCAAAAAGTCATGACATGAAGCTACGTCTTTTGTCGTGTATTACCGTATGTATAGTCACTTTTTATTGTGGTGCAGTTTTAGCAGAAGATGTCAATTTAGGGCAATTAAATCTTAGTACTGCTGATGAGTTATTTCGTAGCAATAATCGAGAGCTTTTAGCTGCCAAACGTATGGTTGAAAGCGCTCAAGCTGGCGCATTGATTGCTGGTCAAAAGCCAAATCCAATTTTGTCACTAGGTCTCTCTAATCTTAATCTTAATCGCAATCAAGGTAATGCTAACCCTGGTGGAGGCAATAGTCTCACAGATAAAACATTAAATAGCACGATTCAGATTAATCAATTGTTTGAGCGTGGAGATAAACGAGAATTACGCATAGCCTCTGCAGAAGATGCCATCAAAGCCTCAAAATATGATTTAAAAGATACCATCAGGCAACAAAGGCTGGCGCTAGCTAATGCATATTATGATTTGATGCTGGCTCAAGAATCCGAAAGAATACAAACGACTAATGTTTCTCTATATGAAAAAACCTTACAGGCAGCAGAGTTAAGATTAGATGCAGGTGATATCGCTTTTTCTGATGTTGCTCGTATACGCGTTGATGTTCTACGAGTTAAAAATGATTTACGGCAGTCAATGGCTAATCATCAAAAAGCTCAAGCTAACCTTGCTTATTTAATTGGTAAAGAAAAAGAATCTAATAGCATTGTTGCCACTGATACCTGGCCTAGTATTAGGCAATCACCAAATGCCACTGATCAGGGAAATACATCATCCGTTTCATTTGACAGCAAACTCAATCAACGTGCCGATATATTAGCTGCCGAAGCAAGAATGCAACAGGCTGAACAAAATCGACGGCTTGCAAATTCCCTTAAAACAAGAGATATCGATATTGGAGTGCAATATCAACACTTTCCGGGTCAAGGTCCAGCTGTAGGAGACAATACGCTAGGGGCATTTGTTAGTATTCCTTTGTTTTCAAATTATCAATATCAAGGCGAAATTTCTCGGTCAGAAGTTGATTTCACTTCAGCTCTTGAAGCTAAAGAGCAAATACGTGCAGCGGCGATAGGAGATATGACACGAGCCCAAGCTGACTTGAATTCATCGATAGAAAAAGTACGCCGCTTTGATGAGCAAATGCTTGGTGAAGCTCAAAAAGCAGCAGATGCAGCTGAATTTGCTTATCAACATGGGGCTATTGGAGTAACTGATTTACTTGACTCTCGTCGTATTCTACGCGCACTGCAATTAGATGCTGCATCTGCTCATGCAGATTACGCCAAATCCCTTGCTGCATGGCAAGCAGCTACAAACACTGAGGAAAACCCATGAATCGTACTTTATTTGCGATGTTATTAGCTTTTAGCATCGCTATATCTTTTTCAAGTCATGCGGCAGAGAAAGCGCCGGTAAAAAGAACTTCTGCCAGTGATGAAGTTTACTTGGCACCTAACTCACCGCAATTTGCCAATCTGAAGGTTGAACCAGTAATTGAAATTACCGCTCCCGCCACCGAGGCTCTTAATGGAAAAATTACTTTTGACGAAAATTATACTGCGCGAATAAGCTCTCCTGTTTTGGGTCGTGCTGTGAGTATAAGGGCACAAATCGGAGATACAGTAAAAGCTGGCCAAGTGCTTATGATTATGGACTCTCCTGAGTTAGGTAGCGCACTTGCTGATGCTCGCAAAGCTGATGCTGATTTACAGTTAAAACGTAAAGCATTTGAACGAACTAACTTGCTTCTGGGAGGTGGGGTCATCGCACGTAAAGATCAAGAAAGTAGCCAAGCAGATCTGTCACAAGCTGAAGCTGAAGCTCAGCGAGCCGATGCTCGTCTTAAGAGTTTAGGTGCTCAACGTAGCGGCAATCAAAGTTATATTTTACGCGCCCCAATTACAGGGGTGGTTGTGGATCGACAAGTCAATCCAAGCTCGGAAGTTAGACCGGACGCTACTACACCACTATTCACTATTACAAATCCTGATCACTTATGGGCAAGCATTGACTTACCCGAACTTGACTTAGGTAAGATATTTAAAGGTCAGCACTTATCGATACAGGTAGATGCTTATCCTGATGAAGTATTCAGTGGCACTGTAGAGTCAATAGGTGTAATGGTAGATCCAACGACTAGACGTGTTACGGTTCGCTGCTCTCTTCAAAGTAAAGGAAAACTCAAACCTGAGATGTATGCTCGAATTACGCCGCTCAATTCGAAAAATATCAAGGTAATTCGTTTGCCGAACACTGCATTAATTACTGAAGGTTTGTATAACTATGTGTTTGCTGAAGTGAGTCCTGGTCATTTTAAAAAACGGCGCATATCACTAAGTTCACAAGAGCGTGATTTTGTAACAGTAAAAAATGGACTCTCAGTAGGCGAGCAAGTGATTACAACAGGTGCTATTTTAATGAACTCAGAACTAGCCGTAAGTAAGTAAATTTAAAGATAATTACATGTTAAAAAATATCATTACTTTTTCGCTATTACAGCGTGTATTTGTTCTGCTAGGTGCGCTAGTAATCATAATTGCAGGCTGCTTTGCAATACAAAACTTACCTATTGAAGCTTTTCCTGATGTTGAAGATGTGCACGTTGGAATTGTGACGCAAGCACCTGGCCTAGCGCCAGAAGAGGTCGAACGTGTAGTTTCACTTGCCATTGAACACGAAATGAGTGGGGTACCTCATTTATCACAAATGCGCTCGGTTTCTATTACCGGTTTATCTGTCATTACACTCACATTTTCAGAACATACTGATGATTATTTTGCTCGTCAACAAGTATTGGAGCATTTGCAAGGTGTAACTTTGCCACCAGGACTACAGCCTACATTAGCTCCATTAACGACAGCTGTAGGTGAGATTTATCGTTATATAGTTGAAGCGCCGAAAAACATGCCTCAGCACGATGTTAGGGCAATTCAAGACTGGCAGATTCGTCCAATTTTGAGAACCGTTCCAGGCGTAGCTGACATTACCAGTTTTGGTGGAGCCGTAAAGGAATATCAAATTCAATTAAATCCATACATGCTCATGAAGTTTGGCATTAGTATTGACCAAGTTAATAAAGCACTCAGCAATAATAGTAGCAATGTTGGTGGTGGTCTCATGCATAGAGGTGATGAATCCCTTGTTGTACGAGGCGTTGGTCTGTATCAAAGTATTGATGACATAGCCCAAACTGTTATAACTTCTCGTGCAGGTAAACCTATTCTTGTCAGTGACGTAGGTAAAGTCGTGATTGGCGATAAACCACGCTCAGGTATCGTGTCATACAATCAGCAAGATGACGTAGTTGAGGGCATCGTCATTATGAATAAAGGGCAAAACCCAGCAAAAGTAATTGCAGCTTTACGTGCGAAAGTAGAGGAAACAAATAAAACATTGCCATCTGGAGTAAGAATTGCTCCTTTTTATGATCGCACTAATCTTATCAACCATACTGTACATACGGTGACAGAGAATCTCATTGTGGGTGCATTGTTAGTCGTAGCAATACTGATTATATTTTTGCGGAACTGGCGTGCGGCCTTAATTGTTGCTTCTGTCATACCCCTTTCCTTACTTTTTGCTTTCATAGTAATGGATATATGTGGTGTTTCTGCAAACTTAATTTCGTTAGGAGCAGTTGACTTCGGGATTATCGTTGATAGTGCCGTTGTGCTAGTTGAAGCGCTCATGGTAAAGCTTGCTTTCACTCAACTTGATAAATTTCCACATCACGGAGCGTATAGTTGGCGCATTCAAACCTTAAAACATACTGCAATAGAAATGGGGCGCCCAATCCTATTTTCAAAAGTTATTATTATCTTGGCCTTTTTACCTATTTTCACCTTTCAGCGTGTTGAAGGTAAGATTTTCTCACCAATGGCTTTTACACTGAGTTTTGCTCTATTGGGTGCAATAATCTTAACGCTAACACTAGTTCCAGCATTGCTTTCATTCACTATGAAGCGTGAGGATATGGAGGAGAAACATAGTGGATGGATGAGCGCTATAGTAGAAGGCTATAAAAAATTCTTATTAAGTATGGCAAAAATAAAAATCCCAGTTATTTTGGCCTCTATCAGCTTGTTAGTTTTGTCTTTGGTATTATCTCCCATGCTGGGTTCGGAATTTTTACCTAAGCTAGATGAAGGTAATATTTGGCTAACCATCAGCCTGCCTCCGTCTACTAGTCTAGAAAAATCTAAAGAAGTTGAACGTCATGTGCGTAAAATTCTGACCAGCTATAAAGAAGTTAATATGGTTAGCTCTGCAGTTGGACGCCCTGATGATGGAACTGATCCTAAGGGACCTAATAATATAGAGATATTGGCCGATCTAAAGCCTTCTAACAGTTGGGGTTTTGCCAATAAAGAAGCATTAATTGCAGATATGTCTGAAAAAATCCATAAGATTCCTGGTATACCTACTAATTTTTCACAAGTAATTCAAGATAACGTTGAAGAGGCAATGTCAGGTGTTAAAGGTGAAATAGCTATTAAAATTTACGGATCCGATCTTGGCGTACTAGAAGAGAAAGCGAATCAAGTAGTAAATGTACTTAAATCTGTACAAGGCGCAACCGATGTGGAAGCGATCCGTATATCAGGTAACTCTGAATTAGATATAACCTTAAACCGGGAGGAACTTGCACGCTATGGGCTCGCTGTTAATGATGTTAATAATACATTGCAGACAGCTCTCTCCGATAACGTTGCCAATACTTTTTATGAAGGTGACCGACGTTTTGATGTCACATTAAGGTTAGATAAGCCATTTCGTGACGCGGTAGGTGATATTGGCCGGCTACCAATTGCATTGCCAGATGGCATAAATAGCGTTCCTTTAAGCGCAATAGCTGACGTTTCGGTAAAACAGGGGGCTTCACGCGTCAGTCGTGAAGGTGTTTCTCGTGTTGTGTCAATTAAATGTAATTTGGTTAATCGAGATCAGGGTAGCTTTGTCAAGGAGGCTATGGAAAAAGTTAAGAGTAAAGTAGGATTGCCATCAGGTTATACCATGACATGGGGCGGGCAGTTCGAGAACCAACAACGTGCCATGAAGAGATTGGAAGTAATTGTTCCATTATCAGTATTACTCATTTTTGTGATTCTGTTCTGGGCATTCAACTCGGTAAGAAATGCACTCCTTGTGATGCTAATGATTCCTTTCACTCTTATTGGAGGATTAGCAGGACTTGGTTTAGCTGGATTACATTTATCAATTTCTGCTGCTGTTGGCTTTATTGCTCTTGCCGGAATTTCAGTGCAGAACGGCGTTATTATGGTAGAACAAATCAAGCACTTGATGCTCGAAGGTCAGGACTTGTCCAGTGCAATATTAGACGGCGCCGTGGCAAGATTAAGGCCTATATTGATGACTGCATTGATGGCTGGATTAGGTTTATTGCCTGCAGCACTATCGCACAGTATAGGTTCAGAAACGCAGCGACCATTTGCAGTAGTAATTGTGGGTGGCTTAATTACAGCTACGTTCTTCACATTACTGTTGTTGCCACTACTTTTCCCTTACTTCTCAGGTGAGCGTAAAGAAAATTCAAAGAGTATAGAAAGCTAATTTTAGTATAACTAAAATTCACCTCTAATTATTAAGGATATTTTAATTAAAACATCCTTAGAGTATTTAATGCTAGAAATGGATGGGTGGAGTTAGGCGTATATACTTTAACAATTAGTGAGCTTCATATTAAGAGACAATTGTTACCACCTTAAAGCACCTTCGGATGCTTTAAGGTGGAGTCTATTAATCTACTCGCCAGAGTAAACAATATCAGCTCTACGGTTTTGTGCCCATGCAGCTTCATTCTCACCTATCGCTTTTGGTTTCTCTTCACCATAGCTAATCGTTTCGATTTGCTTGTCGGCTACACCTAATACGTTCACTGCTTTTTTAACAGCTACCGCACGTTTTTGACCTAAAGCTAAGTTGTACTCACGGCTACCACGGTCATCTGCATTACCTTCAATACGGATGCTGGCATCAGGATGGCTAACAAGATACTGCGCATGCGCTTCGATCAATGCGCGATATTCAGGTTTGATGTCATATTTGTCGAAATCAAAATAAACATTACGTTTTGACAGAATGTTGTTTGGGTCTGTTAATGGGTTAACTTCGATTTTTGTTTCAGCAGGTGCAGAAGTCACTGCAGGTGGAGTCGCCTCAGGTGTCGCTGTTTGTGCTGGCGTACTTGCTACAGGTACAGGTGTTTCTTTTACGTGTTGCGATGCGCATGCTGAGATCAAGCCTGCAAGCAATAACGGGACTAGTGATTTTTTCATCTGATTTTTCCTAAAAGTTAAACAATAGTGGCATGATCAATATTTGCACAAATGCATTGTAGTTAATACACTTTCCATTTGGCTAGTTCTTTTATTTATTTGGCGAACTCAAGTAAGAAGTCCATATTAGTGCAACAATAAAAATGATGAAGTGGCAGATGAAATTATCTTGTTAATAAGAAAAAACTGCATATAAGTAGGTCAGGTTATTATCTTTTGCTGTACGTAGTATGCCTGAGCTATTGTCGTAGAAAGTTGATCCTCCTAAGAAGTTATTATAGAAGGTTTGTTGTAGTGCAACATGAGTATATGGAATCGGCTCATAGTAAAGCTCAAAGCCAGAACCACTTGTCTTGGGGCTACCATTGGCCGAGCAAAAAGCTAGTTCAGAATTGGTTTGATTGCATGCACCCGACGAAACATTTTCATTGTAAGTCCAATAATTATTGTCGGTACTGCCGTTGGTGTAAAAGCTAAAAACTTGTGCGCCTAATTGGTGCTTGTAGTTGTAGCCTAACTGAGCCTTCAGGGTGTTTAGTCTGCCGTGGTTTGCGTCATGGTTCATATTACGAACTGATTGAGCATCCCAATCGACCTGCTCCATAATGTAAGTCATGCGTGTCGACCATGAATGCGTATCGGTGATGTGCTGATATTCAAAATCAAAACCAATATCGGTGTATTTTCCTCCAGAGGATCCTGAAATATCCGGGTCATTTTTTAAATCCGTAATCATGCCAAAGGTGCCGAGCATATAGGAGTTATTATCTTGAACATGGTTATAAGCTAAACGCCAGTATGGGTTAGGGGATGAAGAAACTGTGTTCAAATCCCCTGATACGGATATGACTTTTAGTGGTGTAGAGAAACGTGTATATTCAGCGAACTCTGCATAAATGCTATCATCTATCATCGTGTAAACGCTTATCCCAGCTACCTGCGAATTTAAGCTGCCATCAATTAACGTGGTGGGTCCGAACTGGCCAATTCCCCAAGCATTCAGTAAATTTGATGTTCTATATGGATACCCATTAACAGGAGATATTTTCCATAAATCCTGAATCGTTGGTGCGTTATTTAATGAGGCACCAACCACTACATTGTGGTTACCTTTTATCAGATAGTTTGCATAGCGAATTTCAGAAGCATCAAGATAAGTATCTCCACCAACCTTTGTACCAGTTTGTACGCCTTGAGAGTTAAATAATGGGCTGGTATTAGCTGCATTAAGGGTTAGCTTTATGTAACTACCCAGATTTTCGTAAAACTTTCCAGCGATATAAAGACTAGCCTCTTCGGGAATCACTAAGTTGTTCTTTGCCATAGTGATGCTAGGATCTATGCTGCTAGAAGTATTGTTAATTATGGTTTTAGATGCAGTGCCTGTCACAGACAAGGGAATTACATAATTACCTGTCGAGTATCCCAACAGCTTGAACTGGCGCCCTGAAGGGGTAAGCTCTCCATAGCTCAAATGACAAGCCGCACAACTTTGTCCAGTTTGACGGGAAAAAGATGGCAGGGCGTAAACATTTTGTATGAAAAAAAATAATAAAATTACAGTGAGAATTAAACGGGCGTTCATTTGGGTCTATGGATGACTTCTTAAAATGGGCAAATGCTAATCCATAATTACGATCACTTGGTGTTAATTATTGATTACAGTTTTGTTTTATAAAAATTTAAGTACGCCTAAATCTTTATAAAAAATAAAATTTTAGGTTCACCGAAGGAGTTATTTAAAAGATATCTTTGTGTCGAGAGCAAAATTGCAGTTTATGGCTCAGCTCACATTACGCTTCAAGGATGAGTCCACTGTGCTTCTATTGGTTATCTTAAAAAATATTGTTTTTGATGCGGAGTACCTTATATAGCCAAAGGCTGACAACAAGCTGACAGCGTGGGAAATATAGGTATCTTTATTGGTCTGCAGTTTGATTTACATCAAGCTTTGTTCTAGTGATCGGCGTAGATTGACTTAATTAGTTGTTTATATCTTCAAAGGAGTCATAACATGCTCAGAATCTTCAGGCAAATTTTGTTTCTTGCTTTAGTCGCATTTACTTTAACGCCGACGATAAGCTTTGCAGTTCCATCATTCGCCCGGCAGACTGGAATGGACTGCGCGGCTTGTCATACTAGTTTTCCGGAATTGACGCCATTTGGCAGGGAGTTCAAACTCAATGGCTATACATTGGGTGAACGAAAGTTACTGCCATTAGCCGCTATGATGCAGTTTTCGATGACCGGACTTGCCAAGAATCATGACAATACGGGGGCAAGAATTATGGCGCGGGAGAATGACCCGCAGTTTGATGTACTTGGGCTTTTTCTTGCAGGTAAGTTAAGTGACAATGCTGGGATGTTCGCTCAATGGACTTACTCGAATAATGGAATAGTTCATGACGATGGAAAGTTCGTAGGGCATAGTGCCTTGGATAACACCGATATTCGTTTTGTATTGAGCCATGATGTTTTTGGTAAAAATACGGTCTTTGGCCTGAGTCTTAACAATAATCCATCTGTACAGGATGTTTGGAACACCACGCCTGCTTGGGGTTTTCCATTTAACGGCCCTAATCTTCCTAATGTCCCTGGGCCGAGTTATACGAGTTCTATTATTGAAGGTGGGCTAAGTCAGCAGGTGGCTGGTTTAGGTGCTTATTTCTGGTATGACAGACATCTGTATGGTGAGCTATCGTTCTACGGTAACGCTAATAAAGCTTTTCGCATATTAAGTGCTGGTCAGGATTGGAATGGTGGTGTGACGAGAATAGACGGGCGCAATAATCCTTACTGGCGCTTGGCATGGAATGAAGATTGGGGCGCTAATTCTTTGATGGTTGGTACTTACGGGATGCAGGTAGACAAATTTCCTGACCCATTAAATCCACACGGTGCTACAGATCGTCTAACCGACACTGCGTTAGATGCACAGTACCAGTACCTGTCAGATCCTTATATTGTGACTTTACAGACTTCTTACATTCATGAATTGCAGGATAACAGGGCAAGCTATGATCCTGCTTGCGCTACTGGGGCTTGCAATCCTCAAAATCATTTAAATACGTTCAAGGCCAAGGCGAGCTATCTCTACAATCGTAAATATGGTGCTTCTCTTGCATATTTTAATACTACAGGTAGTAACGATTCGGTTGCATTTTCTTCAGGAAACAACTTGGTGACCAAGCCGGATACTCAAAGTTATGTTATTCAGCTCGACTATGATCCATGGACATTTGCCAGAGTATCTTTGCAGTACACGGGGTATCTTAAATTTGATGGTTCAAGTGATGCAGATAACTTAGGACTCAAGCCAAGTGATAGAAATACCTTGTTCCTTAACACTTGGTTTGCCTTTTAATTCACTTGGAGAATAATCATGAATAACCGTATTTGGATGTCTTTTGGGTTGATTAGTCTCGTGATGGCTTCTTCTGCATTTGCTGCCGATCAGGCACCTAAGCTTGAGCGTCAATTATGTTCAGTGTGTCATGGGCGTGGAGGCACGACAAGTTCTGAGCTGTTTCCACAACTTGCAGGAGAGCCTGCGCCTTACTTTATTAACCAGATGAAGGCATTCCGCGATAAATCACGTACTGAAGAAAATGCTAAGCGATTTATGTGGGGAATTTCCTCTAGGCTTTCTGATGATGATATTCAGCAATTAGCAGCATTTTATGAAGCTCAGAGTCCAGTGCACCTCGGCAAGATATCAGATCAAGCGAAGTATGATCTAGGTAGGCGTATTTTTACCGAAGGTCATGCCGAGAAGGGAGTTCCACCCTGTAAGGTGTGTCATGGCGAGAAGGGAGAAGGCAAAGAGGCTACACCTAGACTTGGTGGGCAGCATGAGGAATACTTGAAGCGGCAGCTTAAAGTTTTTTACGGCAATGAGCGCCCTGCTGCAACGGCAATGCATGAGGTTGTCAAAGGTTTGTCTGAAGAAGATATTGAGGCTATCGCACAATACTTGCAGGCTCAGTAAGAAGCGTGCATCTAAAACATTAGATGACTATTGTTCAGTGATGTTAGTGGTGGCTTTAACCTGAATATGTCTGTTGGGTTGAATGCCACCTCATTCTTTTTTAGGCTTAACAATCACCGAGCAAGTCATGCCAGCAACGAGTGTCATGTCTGTTGGAATATGATCTAGATGTATCCGGACAGGGATGCGTTGCGCCAGCCTAACCCAGTTGAAGCTGGGGTTAACGTTAGCTAATAATCTAACGTCTGTTGGATTGTCGCGGTCAGTAATGCCACGTGCGATACTTTCTACATGGCCTTGAAGTATTTGATTTGTTCCTAGCATTCTTACTTCGGCAGGGTCCCCGATGTGTATAAGGGGTAGTTTGTGCTCTTCAAAGTAGCCATATACCCAGAAAGACTTCTGGTCGATGATTGCAAGCTTTGCTGCGCCGGCCTGTGCGTAGTCGCCAGGGCGTACCAATAAGTTAGAAACCCAGCCATCAACAGGTGCACGTACTGCGGTGCGCTCGACATTTAGTTTTGCATGGTCACGTTCTGCTATAGCTTCCTCGTATTCTGCTTTGGCGCTGGCGGCAAAGAGATCGGAATCCTCACGGAGTTCACGGGAGATGACTTGGTCATCTACCGCAGCACGGCGCTTGGATTGGTCACGTTTCATCTCAAGCATCACCTTCCGCTGATCAACCAATGCTTGTGCTTGTGCCAGAGTATGACGATAGCGTTCTGTATCAATACGGAATAACAGGTCACCTTTATGCACGAGTTGGTTGTCCCTAACTGGCACCTCTGTAACCAGTCCAGAAACGTCCCCTGATACATTGACGACATCGGCGCGAACTCTACCATCGCGTGTCCATGGAGAATCCATATAGCGCACCCATAACGTACGGCCAAGAAAGATAGCAATTACGACAATGCTGAGCGTGATTGAAATGCGAAGGAGTTGTTTTTTGAATTCTTTCATATCATTAACCTTGTTAATAAACCAGTAATCCCAATGCGGAAAACATGCAGATGAAGACTGCGAAACGGAACAACGCGCGATACCAGATGTGCTTATATAGTCCGATACGTGCAAACAGCCAATCTAGCGCCCAAGACAGGAGTACGCTAATCATGAAGGCGAATAGCAGGGTAGGAATCAGCGCATCTAAAAGCGCAATCTCACGAGGCATATACAATGTCCTGTTGGTTGCTTGGAATGGGTGCCTGTAACGATAGTGCAGAGTCATCATCAAGTAATGCGCAGCGGATAAAGTGCAGCATAGTGAGCAACTGTTGGTGAGTAAATTGTGGCAGTTTAGTAGTAATGACAATGTTATCCAGCATGGCTGTAGCATCATTAATAGCGGCTATGGCGAATATGCGGTTGCGGGTTGAAGGTAATGCGTATAGTTCAGCGATACGCTCTAAGCACGCAGCAAAATGCTGCTTGATTGTACTGTCGTTGACTTCGTTCATCTGATCACGTAGTTCAATGACGGCTCGGCCTATTTCCAGTGTAGAAAGCAGCCAGTCAATGACTTCTTTGTCTTGTGCATCGGCAACATGGCGGTCGCCACTCAGACGCTGTATTAAATCACGTGCTTTAGTCTCAAGTCTTGAGGGGTGCTGCGGCAATGCATCCAAGCAAGCAGATACAACAAGTTCTCGCAATGCTTTGGATACACGTACACGTGACCAGCGGCTAGTGGTGAGGTCTATCAGTGCGAACAAAATGCCGGAAGTGGTGATGGCGAGAATATCTGCCAGTGCATCATTCAAGAAATCGATAGGGTTTGCACTATAAGTGCTATTGAAGCCGATATGCATTAGAAAAACGATGAATATTCCTGAGCCTATCGTGGCTATCGCAGGGCGTGTTGTGAGCCATGCCGCAAGAGCAATAGCTGGAGTCACCGCGATGGATAACATTAAAAATCCTTGTGCATGCGGTAACATTCTGAAGTTACAAAAATAGACCAGCACTGTTCCTAACAGTGCTCCAATGATAAATTGTTTAACGGTTTTGCTAGGGTTGGGCGATGAGGCAAACAGGGTGCTTGTGATGATGCCAATGGTTATGGCTTCAATGCCAGAGCCCCAGTCGGCGAAAAGCCATAAGCATGCCATTGCTGCGAGTGATAATGCGCCGCGTACGCCAGCCAGTGATACGGCTAGTGGATCGAAATGCATGCCGAGTCGTGGTGGGCGCTCTGAAATATTGTCTTTGGTGTCATCATTGCTTTTGTCACTTAAAGAGGCATAGGTTGATGTGTAAGCGTACAGTTCATCAATGAAGCGTTGTAATAGTTCTGCACCGGTCTCAAAGTCAAGGCGTTCTGCCGAGATAAGATTGCTAGGTAAGTTTTTGCGTATGGTGGAAAGTTGCTGTGGTAATGTTGCGCGAAAAGCCTTGAGTGCAGACGCTATCTGTTGTGCCTCAGCCGAGGATTTAATGCTGCGATTATCAATGCTAATCACCTCTTTCAGTGAGTTGTAAATGTGAAATAATGCAATTGTGACCTGTGGATGCCCTGTGGCATGCTGGCGGCGTAGCAGTTGTTCCAGCGTATGGAAGCTGGTCGATACTGACATGAATTCTGAATTAAGCATGCTCAGACGAAACCGATAGGCACGTGACTCATCATTTTCCAGCCCAGATGATGCGCGGAAGGTTTCCAGTTCAAAAACGTCGCTCACAATACGCAACGCAGCGGATTTTGATGATGAGCCACTTATTCTTTCTATGGACATTGAGCGGACTAAATCTGAAAAGTCTTTATAACGGCGCCTGACTGCCGCTGTGAGAATCTCGCCCATGCGCTGTGGAAAAATAAGATCACTGACGAGACTTGCAGATATGAGCCCGATCATGATTTCGGAAATTCGCGTTACACCTATGCTGAATGTAAGCTCGGGATTAATCGTGGCTGGTAGACCCACAATGCAAATGGTGTAGCCTGCCAGCACGAAAGCGTAAGACTGGTGGTGGCGAAATACCATAGAACCTGCGGTACAGAAACCAATCCAGATTGCCATTGCAAGCAGAAATAACACACGCTCCTGAGCAAACAGGGCAACGAGAACGAACGATACAATAATCCCGACAATGCTACCCAGCAGACGATAATAGCTTTTGGCAAACACCATGCCGGTACGCGACTGCATTACGATAGCAACTGTCAGCATTGCGGTACGTGGCTGGTCTAACTCAAAGCGTAGCGATAGCCACATTGCTAGCAGGCAAGCAATCAACACTTTGATAATATAGATGATGGTAGGGGCATCATCACGCCACCAGTCGCGCATGGCTGATCTAAGCGGAAGCAATAAGCGACTCTTTCGAAAAGTGCTGGCAGCCACTATTGGTTTTTTCCAGTTACAGGTTGATCTGATTTAGCTTGCATCTTTTTTATACTCTCTGAAAACTTATCCATAGCCTGTTCGTCAAATTCGCCACCGCCCAGCGCTTGCATTAGCCCGGCATAAGCATCCAGCCATTCTGCTTGTAACTGCGTCATTGCTTCCTGCTGTGTGAGTAATGCGGTTTTTACGTCCAGCACATGCTGGTAATTGTCTAGGCCAGCCTGATAGCTGATTTGTGCCAGAGCACATGACTTTGTAGCTAGTGTAAGGGCAGCTTCAACCTCTTTGCGTTGTTTGACGTTAGATTGCAGTATCACGAGTTGATCGCTGACATTCTGCAAGGCATTTACCAGCGTGGCATTATAGTTTTCTACAGCAATATCATATTCTGCCGTTTTGGCAGAAAGGTTACCTCGCCGTCTACCACCATCGAAGATCGGTAGTGAAATTGCGGGCCCAACTGCACCTATCATGGCTGAGTTGCTGATGAACTGACCAAAACCCAGTGCTTGAAATCCAATGAATGCAAGTAGATTAATGTTTGGGTAAAAGTCTGCCTTTGCGCTATCAATATTCTTAGATGTTGCTTCAATGCGCCAGCGATTAACCAGTACATCCGGGCGGCGACCAATGAGGTTGGCTGGCAGTTGATCTGGTAAACCTACGGTAGCGTTCAGTGAGATTGATGGTCGTTTTATTTCGTCGCCAGCACCAGGTCCTTGGCCAGACAAAGCCGCCAGTTGGTTTTTGGTTAAGGCAATATACTGATCTATACTTTCGATTTGCGCACGGATCATGGGTAACGGTATTTCAGCTTCGGCTACCGCCATTTCTGTGCCTAGCCCAGCAGCTAAGCTATGACGTGCGATAGATAGTCTTTGCTGACTCAGTTGAAGTCTCTCTTGCGCAATGTCGCGTAAGGCATACTCGTTTGATAGCCTAATGTAGTTGCGTACAACTGCTGTGACCAGTGTTAGCTTGACTTGCTGAACTTCAGCGGCACTGGCTGCCGTTTCTGCAATATAACCCTTCCACTGGTTTTGCTTGCGTCCCCATAGATCAAGGTCGTAAGCCAGTGATACAGTAGCCTTGTTGTTCCAGTCGGAATGTCCTGCCCAAGGTGGGGGAATAAATTGTCTTTCGGTAAAACGTTCTCGGCCTGTTGATGCATCTGCGCCTATATTGGGCTGCATTTCAGCGTGCATACTATCTGTATATGCTTGAGATAAGGTTACACGTGCCTGAGCCACGCGTAAATTCGGGTTACCAGTGATAGTTTGGCTGATGAGTGCATCCAGCTGTGTGTCGTGATAAGCCTTCCACCATGTTTCGTTTGGCCATAACATATCATGTTGTGCAGTTGAAATCACCTTTCCAGCTCGCAGTGTATTCGCATCTTTTTGCTGAGAACTGGCGACTATACCGGACATGTTTACGCAGCTAGGCAGAAGTAGCACTATCAAGGCCGTACAGGTTAAAGCCTTAAACTGATGATAATTCATGATTGATGCGGTTTTGCAGAAAGTATATAGATGTTAGAAAGCTCATCAGAGTAGGCTTTATGAAGAAAAAGTTTGGAACCTAACAATATGTGTAAAAAAATAAATTTTTTGAAGTGCTACTTCATGGCATTCAAATTTGAGCCCAATATTCTCATATTGCTGACTAAAGATTCACGTTGTTCTTTAGTCAGAATAGACATCAATGCCTCAACTTTTCGGTAGTAATCTGGTACAACTTCATCCAGTTTTTGTTGACCAGCTGGCGTTAACTTAATCTGTAGCATGCGTCGGTCATTATCATGCATCAGTCTGCTTACAAGACCTTCGCGCTGTAAACCATCAATAAAACCTGTCATCGTTGCTTTGGTTACCCCCGCTTTTTTTGCTAATACAGAAGGTGAAGAAGTTAAATCATCCTCACGTAATAAAAGTATTAGCACCCACCAGCGACCTTGTAGTAAGCCGTGTTCAGCCAATAGTTTGTCTAGCGCTTCAGATAAATCTGAAGCAATACGCAGCACATTGACGAATTCCCAAATGGCGTTGATGTTTGCATCAGGGTATCTCGTGACTAGCTTTTGCAAAGAGGCTGAGGTTGGTAGTTCTTTAAGTAGTAGCATAGTATGGATTATGATAATAAGGTTCCATACTATATGTCAACGGTTAAGTATATAAAATATGTGTGTAACAACCATGAAAAAGTTTTAAGTTACTTTGTTTAAGTTATTTTGATAGAGTTGAGCTACTTAAGTAATTAATTCTTATCGTGCTGTCGGTAGACGTGTTTTTTTAAGAAATTGCATAGTAAAACTACATTGGAAGACATCGCTTTTTGTAGAGAATTTATTGACCTCTGGATAGAGGCTTACAGCATTCAATCATAATAAAGAAAAGGAATATTCACATGAGCAACCCGCGTACAGACTCAGGTCTGCCGTCGGTATTAAAAAAACTAGGCGCGATGACGGCTATTCGAGATACCTATTTGGTAGAACAAAGCCTCTTACGCACACTAGGCCCACTACTTGGCGTTCTTGAAACCTCATTCTATCGACTTGATGACAATGGTGGAATTGCACGCGCCCTGTACCACTCGCGTAAGGTTGAACAAAAAGAGGGTGTAAAACGGATTATAGATAACATTGAAGAAGTTGCAGTTGGTCAAGAAGTTACAGATACAGAACGTAATTTATTTGAGAGTGTTCGTCTGCTTGGAAAGTCCTGCAGTCGTAAAGTTGGTAGCGACTTGCATATTTGTTATCCCATTTATGGCAATAGTGAGCTGGTCGGCTACTTCTTATTCCAGCGAGATAGAGAAGTTACCCCTGTTGAAGATGCCATTGTGCATGGTGTGCTTGAAGTGTTTACCAATTACTTTGATCTGCTAGATACCAGTCAACGCGATCAACTAACAGGATTACTAAACCGCTATTCTTTGGAAATTAACCTCGACCGATTGTGGAATTTGTTATCTGCTCGTCTGCATGAGTCTATTGAAGAAAATACCAAGCGTATCAACACCCCGGATACTTATTGGTTAGGGGTGCTGGATATTGATCACTTTAAAAATATTAATGATACTTATGGTCACGTGATCGGTGATGAAATTTTAATCATGGTCACTCGTTTGTTGCAGTCCTCGCTTCGCCAATCAGATTTACTTTACCGCTATGGCGGTGAGGAGTTTATTGCCATTATTGCTGCTAATGACCTTGACTCCGCAATACAAGCTTTTGAACGTGCGCGAGTGAAAATAGAGCAATTCCAATTTCCTCAGGTGGGGCATATTACAATTAGTGGCGGTTTTAGTAATGCTGATCCGGGAGTGTTGCCGCAGGAAGTTATTAATCGCGCGGATAGTTCGTTATATGCAGCTAAAGACGCTGGACGCAACCGTATTTTTCACTACGGCACACTGGTAAAACAAGGTGTTTTAAAAGAGACGCCTTCTGGGTCTATTGATCTTTTTTGATGATATGTTAGAAATCAAGAGCGATTCAATATCGTTCTTGATTGGTCTTAAAGTTAGTGGCTAATAATAATCGAGTTGGCATCACTGATTAATTTTGTATGGAAATTGATCAGTGATGTTCTGGTAGTATTCTTACTAGCGTGTCATCCTTTAGAACGTAGTGATGATACAGTGCAGCCGCTGCATGAATGCCTATAATATAGTATCCAGCCGTGCCTACTGTTTCATGTATTTCTTTGAACAAATCTGCGAGTTCTTTATTTTTATTGACCAGCGCAGGCAGATCTAAGCCGAAAAATGGGATTGGTTTTCCAGCCGCACTGAGGAGCAGCCAGCCAAGTAGTGGCATACCAATCATAAATATATAAAGTGCAAGATGCATCAGTTTTGCTGATAGATCCTGCCAGTGTGCAGGCGTGGGCGTAATTTGAGGTGTTGGGGCGGTTAACCGTGCGTAAATGCGTAAGCTGACTAGTGCAAAAATAGACAGTCCTAGCATGAAGTGCCAAACCTTTAGCGCCTCACGCAAATCGCTCCCTTTTGGGTAAAGCTCACGAAGGTTGATTGTGGCATATACGGCGATCAGCAAGAGTAACATTAGCCAATGTAACCCTATGGATAAGGCGCCATAGCGATGGGTAGTGTTTTTGAAGTTCATTTAAGACTCCCTTTAACTGATATTGTTATTGGATATAACTGTATTTTATTCACTATTTATACAGCAGAACCATTTTTATTGATAGGCGCTAGGCCACACTGTGTGAAAGAATCTGACCACTAATATTAAGTTTTAATATTTCTTCATGTGTAGGTTGATGAGACGTGCTTGCAACTAATATTTGGTTGGCTGGCAAGCTGAGGTCATGTTCGGTATGACGCAGCGCCCGAATAATCTCTATCGGGTCTTCATTATTCATGTCCATCGACACGATGATACATCTGTATTGTTCCGATTTTATTGCGGATATAGCACTTGACCCAGTGCTACAATATTTGGCAACCAAGTTTCTCGCAGTCATGAATGTATTGGCATCGAATGACTGAGTGTGATTGTCCTGAATGACTAAAGCATTATTTGTCATTAGTTACCTTTAATTCTTGCTGGCGCAGTTGCTTGATGCTTTCAAGTACATTTTCCTTGCCAATTTGTCCAAGTAAGCCAGCCAAGTTTAATTTTCTAAGCACGTTAGGTCGCGTCTCACATAATACTAGCCGGGTCTTGTTGCGTTTGCAGTTATCCAGTAAATCCCAGAAAGACTGGGTGCCCGTCGCATCGATGAACGGCACTTTGCCTAAGCGAAGTACTAAGACATCGGCATGCCCATGTACGCTTTCCAGTGCACTTTCCAAATGTTGAGCGGCACCAAAGAATAATGGACCCTCCATAGAAAAGACTACTGTTTTCGGAGGTAGTTTGAAGTCTATGGAGTCGACTTCAATTGTTAAATCTTCATGAGATTGCTGTTGAATGCTGACGGCATCTGACATGCGCTTCATGAAGAGCAGGCAAGCCAGCAGTACGCCGATATTGACTGCAATGACTAGGTCGCCAAAAACTGTCAGCAGAAATGTGATTAGTAAAACTGCAATATCGGGCTTTGGCGCGGTGCGTATCATATGAGCAAACCGATGTAGTTCGCTCATGTTATAAGCGACTACAAATAATATAGCGGATAGTGCGCATAATGGAATGCTGGAGGCTAATGGCGCCAGCACTAATACAATTACTATTAGTGTAACAACATGGGTGATGCCAGCTAGTGGGCTGGTACCGCCATTGCGGATGCTGGTGGCGGTACGGGCAATAGCGCCAGTAGAGGCAAAGCCGCCAAATAGAGGTGAGAATATATTGGCGATACCTTGACCAACCAACTCCTGATTAGAGTCATGTTTTGTACCTGTCATGCCATCGGCTACTACCGCCGATAGCAATGACTCAATAGCACCCAAAAGTGCAATGGTAAATGCTGGGCCAATTAACTGTAATACCTCTGAAAATGTGACTGAAGGCGCTTCAAAGTGGGGTAGACGCTGAGGAATTCCACCGAATGCACTACCGATTGTAGCAACATTATCAAAATGAAATATCCATTGCACTACTGTTGCCAACACCATCGCGACTAACGGTGCCGGTACCCGTTTGAAGATACGTGATGACAGTAAAAGTGTTGCTAGCGTTAGTAAACCAAGTGAGGTGGTTTCAATTTGAAAGCTAGGAAATGCCTGTATTAAATGCCAGAATTTTTCATGAAAATGTTTAGCGCCAGCTTCGGGGGATAGTCCAAAAAAATCTTTCCATTGACCTACCCAGATAATAATGCCAATGCCACTGGTAAACCCGACAATCACAGGGTCTGGAATGAACTTGATTACGCCGCCTAACTTAGTTAATCCCATCAGCATCAGCATAATGCCTGCCATTAGCGTGGCAACCTGTAGGCCTTCGATACCATACTTGGCAGTGATGCCTGCCAGAATGACGATAAATGCACCAGTTGGGCCTGCGATTTGAAGTCGACTGCCTCCGAAGAGCGAAGTTAATCCTCCCGCCACAATTGCGGTGTAGAGGCCTTGCTCTGGTTTGGCGCCTGAAGCTATTGCAAAAGCCATTGCCAGTGGCAGTGCAACGACCCCGACAATCACACCAGCGAGTATGTTGTTAAGCCAATGTGCTTTGGATAACAGGCCAGCACGTTTGGCTTCGATGATGGCGATCATATTGACAATTAAAATTTGTGGTTGAGTGTTAATTATATTAACATATGATTAACATTAAATAAAAGTATACTTATGGAAAACCGTACTGCAAGACTTACATTGTTGATCGACCCTACAAAGAAGCAGATATTTGAAGAAATATGTTCATTACGTGATCTGACTCCTTCGCAAGTGGTGCGTCAGATGATTCGTGATTATGTTCAGCAATATGGAACTCCTGAGCAATTGGCGCGCATGCCACTCAATAATAAGTAGGGTCAGTAATGAGATTGCCGACTTATTTGCATCCTATACATGAGAGTGACCATTCCAAGCTGATAAAGTTGTGGGCGGCGGCAGGGTGTATTGAAGTGCGGCAAACAGAAACGCCAGAAATGCTGGCCAAGTTTTTAAAAAGAAATCCAGGCTGCAACTATGCAGCATATGCAGGTACGCGGTTAATAGGTGCATTGTTGGCAGGTCATGATGGATGGCGAGGCTATCTCTACCATATGGCGATTAAGCCCGATTATCGTGGGCGAGGTTTAGGCACTCAATTGGTGAATGCCGCAGTGGGTGGCATTCGGCAAGATGGTGTTGCAATTATTCATTGTCTGGTGAAACGCGACAATCAGATTGCACAGCAGTTTTGGGATGCTTGTGGGTTTGAATCAAGAAATGAACTGCTGGACTACACCTTACGTTTACGCCCTCAAAAACTGATGGTGCAAGATTGATCTATTCAGCTACTTATAGATTGATTTAGAAACCAACTTACTTAACCTCGCATGTTTAACGGATGTAAAGTTTTACCATGAATGAAATATGAAAAGTCCTGCTATTCAACTTAAAGATTTTCACGACCAATTCAAGAAGGCTGCATCGAAAAACTTAACTGATGAACCATTTGTTTTTGAAGAAATGGCGACGATTTCTATGCACTTCGATCAGCACTCAATACAGAGTGTGATGTATAAGCATGACCCTGAGTACCTCGTTCTTGGCTATACCCGTACCATGATGGGATTTTTGTTTTTTCAGTCAGAACCTGAAAATATTGCGATGATAGGTTTAGGCGGTGGTTCTCTGGCAAAGTATTGTGCAAAATATCTGCCTGATACACATTTCACTGCTGTAGAAATTAATGCGCAAGTAATTGCATTGCGCGAAAAGTTCAGCATTCCAAATGATAGTGCTAGCTTTCGTGTGCTGCACGCCAACGGTGCTGATTATGTTGCCGATAAGTCGGATAAGGTTGATGTGCTTTTAATTGATGGCTTTGATGAAAATGGACATTCGGCAAAGCTATGCAGCGCTGGCTTCTATGATAACTGTTATTCTAAACTGAGTGATCGTGGTGTGATGGTGGTGAATTTATTGGCGAGTGACGTCAAATTTGGCACTTATACTGCACGTATTCGCGAAAGTTTTGAAGATCGAGTTGTCGTGGTGGATGCTGAAGAAAATGGCAATAGAATTGCCTTTGCTTTTAAGGGGGTAGATTACCCGATTTCGAAAGAGATACTTTTAGATAGCGTTCGAAGCTTAGAACCTAAACACCCAATTCCGTTGCACACTACAGCGAAAAAGATTCTGCAACGATTGAGTAAGCATGCCAGCCATTCTGAGTTAGAGCAAATGTTTGGCGCGGGACTATGAAGAAAAAGTCTTCTAAAGCTAGCATTAAAAATGACTCATCTGATGCTGAAACCAAAGTTGCCTCTAAAAAACTGGTAATAAAGTCTTTTTGTGCCTGGGATGGTGAAGTCTTGGTGCTGAATGTTCTTGGTACACCTAGTGCGAAGCAGGATGCGATTGGCAAGCCTAAAGGTAATCAATTGAAGATAAGTGTGACTGCAGCACCAGTAGCGGGTCGGGCGACTGACCATATGGTTAGATTTCTTGCAGAGGAGTTTGGCGTAGCGACCAAAAATATTGAAGTTGTATTTGGTCGGATGAATGTGAATAAACAGTTGCGTATTCATGCACCTAAAACGCTACCTACTGTTATTAGCAAACACTTGTTAAAAAATGAAACTGATGATTAATTTAATGCTTAGTCTGCTTAAAAGATGAATTTATAAAACAAAAAAAGGGCAGAAGAATCTGCCCTTTTTTTGTTTTAATCGACAAGGGTAATTGCGTTAAAACTAAACCTTATTTAGCTGCTGGTGCTGCTTCAGCGGCTTTTTTAGCATGTTTACGATGATGTTTTTTTACAGGGGTCGCTTTTTTCTCAGCAGCTGGTGTCGCAGCAGCTGGGGCTGCAGCTTCAGTTTTTGCTGGTTCAGCAGTTTTTTCTGCGTCAGCTGCAAATGCTGCTGAACCTAATGTTAAAGCGAATGCACCTGCGAATAATGTTGCTAAAAACTTGTTCATTTCAATCTCCAAAAATAAAGTAAAAATAAGCTATGCATAAAGTGGTACTGGCAGAGATTTGTTTGATACTTGTCTGCTACCATGGAGTGCATCTTATAGCGTGAAGCTGACGCTAACCTGACATGTGCTGGTGGTAACGAAATTTATTTGAACAAGTTTTTTAAGTATGTAATTAGTGATGAATAGTTTAGTTTTAAGTCAAAAATATAGGCGCATATTTTACATTCGCGTAATAAAAATAGATGGAAATGTTACTAGATCTAATTAAGGCTCAACAGAATGATTCTTTTGAACCTTAATGAGTTTTTAGCGTATAGATGTAAAAAGTTTCGCACACTGTGTTGGCTACCTTTAGGTCAATTGTGACATAATGATGACCTATTTTTAGGTGGCAGGGCATCGCATAAGATGTGGTGGCATATTGCTGGCACGTTCAGAAGCGACTGTTCTGATTTATAGTTATACAGTTATAAATTAAGTCAGTTGATTAAAGTACGATAGGATGTTCATGGGATACGGTACATACTTACCAGATGAAGAACAGTATGTTGTTCACAATGTTAAGGAAATAATGCAAATTCTGACAGACCTCTCTAAGCAGAAGGTCATGTTAAAGGCTTCGTTTAATCATGGTCATGATATTTATCTCACCACAATCATCGCTTTAAGTGAAAAAAACAATGCGGTTTACCTCGATATTGGTAGAGATGATGCATTTAATAGTCGGTTGTTAGCCAGTGAACACGTTGTTTTCTCAAAAGAAGATGGTGTCAGGATTAAATGGCTGAGCGAGAAAATCACTGAGGTTGCTTTGAAAGATGGTCGAGCAATTAAGGTTGCTATGCCTCAAGAGCTGGTGCGATTACAGCGCAGAGAATTTTTTAGACTTGCAACGCCAATTGTTGATCCAGTACCTTGTCAAATTCCAATTGATAATGGGAATCCTGATCAGGAGCGAGTCTTAGAGCTGATTTTAGCCGATGTTAGTTTAGGAGGAATTTGTGCCATAGCACCAGATCCTTTGGATGCTGCATTGACGATTGGCGCAAGTTTTGATCGATGTAAGATTAGTTTTCCTGATGTGGGAGTAACCAGCTTGACATTGCAGGTTAGAAATATTGCCCAAATTCACATGAAAGACGGCGCTATCAAATATCGTGTTGGTATGGAGTTTATTGAGCCATCCAGAGGTAATCAGGGTTTAATACAGCGCTATACATTCAACTTGGAGCGCATTGCTATTGCGCTTATGAATGGTGGAAGTAAATAGCTTACTTTGTATTAAATACTATATAGGACCTTGTTGGCGCTTAGGCTCGCCAAGATTCATCTTTGATCAAATTCTTTTATCTTTCCCATCTTAAAGATGCGGTTTGTACGGGGCTATCCCAATGTTGTTTAATTTCATCGTCTAATAAGCAAAGCGTCACGGATGCGCCCGCCATATCAAGTGCTGTCGTGTAATTTCCGACCAGTGAGCGGATAATTTGAATGCCGTGTTGGTTGAATAGCTTAGCCGCAGTGTTATAGAGTAAATAAAGCTCCATTAATGGCGTAGCCCCAAAGCCGTTAATCAATAACAGTCCTTCATTTTGTTCTGCAACTTTTACGTTTCTAGCCGTTAGATCTTCGATTATAGACGCAACCAGATCGCTCACAATGGCATCGGCTTCACGCATGGGTTCACGTTTACGGCCTGGTTCACCATGTATGCCTACCCCCATTTCCAGTTCGTTGTCATTAATGTCAAAGGTAGGGCGGCCAGCGGCAGGTACAGTGCAACTGGTGAGCGCTACGCCCATGCTTGCGGTGCGGTTGTTGACCTTATCGCCCAGTGCTTTGCAGGCTTGTAGATTTGCGCCCGTTTCTGCCAGGCTACCTACACATTTTTCTACAATCACAGTGCCGGCCACACCACGGCGGCCAGTAGTGTAAGTGCTGTTAATTACCGCGCAGTCGTCGCTGGTGAGCACTGTTGCGTTTTCGAAAGGTAGCATTTCTGCGGCCATTTCAAAATTCATCACGTCTCCTGCGTAGTTTTTTACAATAAATAAAATGCCTTGGTCAGCGTGTACTGCCTCAGCCGCGGCGAGCATTTGATCTGGTGTTGGTGATGTGAATACGTAACCTGGGCACGCTGCATCTAACATACCATAGCCTATATAACCAGCGTGGAGTGGTTCGTGACCTGAGCCGCCACCAGAAATAATGGCGACTTTGTTCGCGGCTTTATTTTTACGTGTAATGAAGTTTGGGTCTAAATGCAGACTTACTAAGTCAGCATGTGCGGCACTAAAGCCGCTTAAGCTTTCAATTAAAACATCATCAACTTTATTAATAAATTTTTTCATGTTGTGACCTTAACATTGGATCGCTATCAAATGAGTTAATTATTTCTTATTTTCCAGAATAAGCTTACAAGTGGCTTCTATCATTAATTGGCAGCTTTTAGCGCCGGGGTCAATATGACCAATCGCGCGTTCACCCAGCCCTGCCGCACGGCCTTTGGTGGCGATTAAGTCTTTAGTTGCTAGCATACCTTGCTCGGCAGTGCGTATGAGTGTGTTGCATATCAATTGCGTATCAGCATTTTGAGAGGTGAGTGTTTTGAATGTATCAGCTATAGGAATCAGCACATCTAGCATGGTTTTTTCGCCTATATCGGCCTTGCCTCGCTGACGAATGGCTTCAACGCCAGCAGCAAAGGCTGTAGCAATTTTTTCCGTGGTGTCATCGCCATTTTCTTTGAGTGTTTTTGCCATGCTCATAAAAAAACTTGCCAATAATGGCCCAGAAGCACCGCCAATCGTACTCAGTAGTTTCATACCAATTTTTTGTAGTGCGGCATCAGGGCTTAATGTTGCAAGTTCGCCTTGCATTTCTACAATCGCGTGCGCTCCACGCGTCATATTGATGTAGTGGTCACCATCGCCAATTGCGCGGTCGAGGGATTCCAGTTCGGACTCATGCGCTACGATTGAGGCTTGTATTGACTGTGTGGCAGATAGAATAATCGATGTTTGCATCGCTATATATTAACTCTAATTTTTAATAAATTAATGCATATTTTAACTGTACTTTTAGTACATATTTATCGATATGTTGTATAAATTATTTTAAAGTTGACATTGTTAATGAGAATCATTATCATTTGGTTATGGGTAGAGATGAAGAACATTTTGTTGGTAAATTAAACACCGGCACGCTGATAGGTAATAGTGACGCAACTTTAATGACAGGCACAAGTGACATAGCTAGCAGAGTGGTGACTAGCGATACTTTGTTTGCAGGTAGGCGTGAGTTGCTGATTACGCATTCTGGTGAAGCGTATCGTTTACGTCTGACAAATCAGGGTAAGTTGATTTTGACTAAGTAATGGAATTGCAAAGTTAAGCGTAGAGAGAAACATGTTACTTAATCCAAATATGAATATCAGTTTAATGGTGAATGCGTTAGCACCCATGCGTGCTAGTGGACTAGCTGTTGATAATCAGCAGACTACATCTTATGTAACGCTTGTGCTGGTAGTGGCTGTGCACTTGTTTGGTTTTGCGTGGTTAATTAATAATAAAGTGGTGCAGCCTGTTGTTAAAGAATCTATGTCACCCATGATAGTGAGCTTCGTTGCAAGCGTTGCAACACAGATGACTGTGGCGAAAGAATCAACAGTGCCGATACTAAAAAAAATTGCAATTAAAAAACAGCCTCAGGTTGTAAGTGCAAAGCTACCAATAGCCGAGTTAGTGCCAGTCGAATCAACAAAGCAAGAGTCGCTTGATAAAGATAGTACGCAACAAACCTCAATAGAAGCAGCAAAAACATCTGAATTTGTTGAAGAAGTGAAACAGAAAGTTGAAGCTGAAGCTGAAGCGGTAATTGAACCGCCACGTTTTGGAGCAGCCTATTTGAATAATCCGGCACCTGAATATCCGTCATTATCAAGGCGTTTTGGTGAGCAGGGACGTGTACTGTTACGGGTATTAGTTTCGATAAGTGGTAATGCTGAAAATGTACAAATAGAAAGTAGTAGTGGCTTCGTCAGGTTGGATCAGGCTGCAATTCAAGCTGTAAAAGGTTGGCGTTTTATTCCAGCTAAAAAAAACAGTCAGCCAATTAGCGCTTATGTGCTGGTACCTGTGAAGTTTTCACTTGATGGTTAAAGTGAGCCTAATAAACGATGGCTGGCTCATAGCTAGGTTAGACGTAGTTAGCAGCAATATTTATTGGTTAAATAAAAGGATGTATTGAAATGCAAGATGGATACGAATTTAACGGTTTAGGTTTTATAGTGGCAGGCGGCTTGGTATCAATCGGTGTGGCAGTGGCCTTACTGATAATGTCAGTGGCAAGTTGGTATTTAATTGTGACTAAGAGCCTGCATGCATGGCATATGCGTGCGGCATTTAAACTTTTCACACAGAAATTTTGGAGCTCACCAAGTTTGGTGTTGGCCAAGCAAGATCATGCGATTGCTTTAGCCAACTTTGCAAAACAATCAATCGCGGCGGCTGAGCATCACCAGTTACATGTAATGAAAAGTGTTGAGGTTATGGGTAACGATGTGATTTCAAGAGATGAGTTTGTTGCTCGGGCAATGAATCGCAGTCTTGCAGAAGAAAGCGCAAAATTAGAGAGTGGACTAACTGTGTTGGCTTCGGTAGGTAGTGTGTCTCCATTTGTGGGTTTATTTGGCACTGTATGGGGCATTTATCATGCACTTGCTGGTATCAGCCAAAGTGGTCAAGCTAGCTTAGATAAGGTTGCAGGACCAGTTGGCGAGGCTTTGATTATGACTGCGCTTGGTTTGGCGGTGGCGATTCCAGCTGTGTTAGCTTATAACGGATTGGTGCGCAGTAACCGTGTGTTAGTGAGCCAAATAGAAAGTTTTGGCTTTGAATTGCATACCTTACTCACGACAGGCGCAGTGATTCAGTTTCAAGCGGAACCAGTAAAGGCTCATGCACAAGAGGTGAAAAGTAGTCTGCGTGGGATAGAGGTGCCAGCATGATAGGTTCAGGTCAAGGCGTGGGAGTATCCAGCCACACGGCTCCTATGTCTGAAATTAATACCACACCATTGGTTGATGTTATGTTGGTGTTGCTGGTCATTTTTATTATCACTGCGCCATTACTGACGCATGCGGTGAAAATTGATTTACCTCAGGCAAGTAGCCTGCCTTTACCTGAAAAGCCAGAGGTTGTTTCAATTTCGATTAATGCCTCAGGCAAAATGTATTGGAGAGATGTTCCCTTGGTGCAAGGTGAGCTTAAAGTAAAGCTGCAGCAAGCTGCCCAACAAAAACCGCAGCCAGAGCTCAATATACGAGCAGATAAGGAAACGCGCTATCAGGTGCTGGCTGAAGTGATGGCTGATGCGCAGAATGCTGGCATTACTAAATTAGGTTTTGTGAGTGTGCCAGTTTCTAAATAACCAGTAACTGAATAGTTGGATCACAGACTATGACATAGCAATTCAATCGTAATATTTTATTAGCATTACCAGCAAGCCACCGCAAAGTATCGCCTTTAGCCAGCTAAATTTTCAATTTTTAAGGAAAACTTAACATGGCTTATCATTCTTCTCGCAAACTAAAACCACTATCAGTGGCTGTCGCTATGATGTTTACAGTCACCCCCATCAGCTTGCTGGCTGCTGAAGACACTCTATCAACAGATATTAAGCTGCCAACTGAAACACAGGCAGAAAGTGACAGTATCAGTGACCAGACATTGCCGACCGTTAATGTTAAAAGTAGTAAGCAAACGGCTACAGCCGATGGATATCAAGCGACTAAAACGCGGGTCGGTAAAGTGTTGCAGGATCCACATGATATTCCGCAAGCCATCACTACTGTTACGAATAGCCTGATGCATGACCAGCAAGTAGGCTCGCTACGAGAGGCTCTGCGTAATGTTTCTGGGCTAACCTTTAATGCAGCTGAGGGCGGCCGTTCTGGTGACAATATGAACTTACGTGGCTTTTATACCTTTGGTGATATTTACCTTGATGGTATTCGAGATACCGCACAATATAATCGTGAAACATTTAATTTGGAGCAGGTGGACGTGTTGCGTGGCTCAGCGGCTATGTTGTTCGGTCGCGGGCAGGCTGGTGGTGTCATTAATCAGGTGTCAAAAACAGCAAAGTTGTATGATGAAAATACAATGTCAGCCAGCTTGGGTAATGATGGTTATCAACAATTTACAGGTGATTTTAATAAGCAGTTAGCGGAAACAACCGCGATTCGCTTGAATGTGATGGATCGTGCTGAAGAAACGTATCGTGTTAATCCGGCCAATGGCGATCACCCAGAATTGAATCGTAAGGGGGTTGCCATTAGCTTTGGCACAGGTATTGGTACAAATGACGAGTTGTTGTTGAGCCATATATACACTCAAACGCGAGATGTTCCAGATTATGGTATTTCATTCGTGAATAATCGTCCTGTTAATACAGCGTCGATTAATGACAACACTTTTTATGGCGGTAGTAAAAACTTTGATGATAGTGACACCAATATATCTAGCATTACTTTTATGCACAAGTTTTCAGGCGATACGCAATTGCGTACACAGTTACGCCATGCTGACTATGAGCGTGCTTACTGGACTAAAACGCCAAGTGCTACCTTATTGCCACAGGCTGATTACAGTGTGGGCGGCAATCCTACACGTTCAACGGATTACACAACAAATACCTTGCAGTCGGACTTGAGTACTAAGCTGACTTTAGCTGGTATGAAGCATCAGGTTTTGATGGGATTTGAATATTTAAACGAAGATTCTAGCCGTACGACGTTGCAGCCTTTTGATCCTAGCACTGGGTTGCCTATCTTTGGTACACGGACGCAAGTGAATGCGGCAATTGCCGCCAATGGCGTGTTTTATGACAAAAATTTATTGTCTACAGATACGCCAACTACATTCAATGCAGATAATTATGCGGTCTACGCACAAGACACCATTGAGATTGTGCCTCAATGGGATTTATTGGTAGGGGTACGCCGTGATGAAATGAAGGCTAACTACTCCAGTGCGACTTCGCCGACTTTAAATTATGGTGAGAATAGTTATAGAGCTGGCTTGTCTTGGCATCAAACACCTGAAAACCACTACTATGTAAGCTGGAGTGACTCATTTAGCCCAACAGCTGATTTGTATCAGCAGACAGTAGCAGCGCTTCCAGCCGAGCGAAGCAAAACGCTAGAGATTGGTGCTAAATGGTTATTACTTGATGGAGACTTGGCTTTACGTACAGCGCTATATCGCACAACGAAAGATTGGGAACGTAATACTGATTTAGAGTCAACGTCTGCGGTGCTTACTAAAAAGCGTCGTACCGATGGTGTGGAGTTCGAGTTGGCCGGACGTATTGCTGACCATTGGGAAGTGTTTTCAGGCATCGCCTTTATGGATGCGAAAATCCTAGAGGTGGCTGAAAATGTAAATGCGACAACTGGGGCAATTACTTATGCTGATGCCAGATTTGTAGGGCAGCGCGCACGGAATACACCAGTCGCCACGTTTAATGTTTGGACTACCTATCAATTTGCACGTAATTGGAAGCTGGGTGGTGGGGTTGAGGCTAAGGGGAATCGTTATGGTTACAATCCATCGCAGACAGCGGCACAAACCTCTACTGCAACTGGCACATTTAACACAGGGTCATTTAATCCTAATGTGTTGCCTGGTTACGCACGTGTAGATGCGATGCTGACATATGAAGTGAGAAAATGGGCCGTACGTTTGAATGTTAAAAATCTGTTGAACAAAATCTATTACGACTCATTGTACGATAACGGTGGTTTTTCAGTGCCAGGTAATCACAGAAGCGTCATTATCACTACCGAGTACAAGTTTTAACCGTGATGAATTTTGCTCATTTTTATGTTTACTGATTATTGTTAGGATTAAAAAATGCTGTTGCGCGTACCTCAAGTATTGAATGCCAATGAACTTAAGCAAATGCAGGCACTTATGGCGAAGGCAGAGTGGATTGATGGGAAAGTGACTGCAGGTACGCAATCGGCGCAGGTGAAACGTAATATTCAATTGCCGGAAACTTCGGCCGATGCAGAGGCTGCGCGTCAGATTGTGCTTAAAGCCCTGAGTCGCAATGCGCTGTTTTTTTCGGCAGCATTACCTAAAAAAATCTATCCGCCACTGTTTAATCAATATCGTGATGGCATGGACTTTGGGTCACATATTGATAATGCCGTCCGTACGCATGCTATTTCTGGTATGCATGTGCGGACTGATATTTCCTGTACATTATTTATAACAGATCCGGAAAGTTATGATGGCGGCGAGCTAGTCGTTGAGGATACTTATGGGCAGCAAATGGTCAAGCTGCCAGCAGGGGATATGGTGATGTACCCCGGGACGAGTCTGCATCATGTTAGACCAGTCACCCGCGGTGCAAGGCTCGCCAGCTTTTTCTGGGTACAAAGTATGATCCGAGATGATGTACAGAGAACGCTGCTGTTTGATATGGATGCGGCGATAGTCACTTTGCGCCAGCAAATGGGTGATACTGCGCCTGTTATTCGCCTAACTGGTAACTATCACAACCTCATCCGCATGTGGGCAGACACTTAATTGATTGAGAGTATATTTACTTAGTCTATACCTAGTCGCCCGATGTATTATAAGCACGATGTGTAGAATGGGCGCTAGCCTGTGGCTTAGGCCTTAAAAAAATCATGCTTTTTTCTCTATGGGATTGTTCATTTTTCGATGAAAATACGCACTTAACATCATGCTGGTGGTGAAGTGGATGAAGGAATATTGGCTGATTAAATCAGAAGCAATAGTGTGATACGATGAAATATGTGCTTAAAAATATGAGCCTGCGGGTTCGGCTTAATTTGTTGATAACGGCGCTATTGTTACTGTTTATGGTGGCTGTAGGTTATGTCATTATTAGCGGTACAAAGGCCTCGATTCAAGAGGGGGTTGAATCCGCGACACACGTGACTACGCAGTTATTGGATACCGTAATTATCAGTTCGGTACAAAATCCTGACTGGGGTTATACACATAATGTCTTGCGGCAGTTTTTGTTGTCACTTGGGCATGTGCGCAGCAATCAGATTAGGCTTTATAGTTTGAATGGCGTTTTGTTATATCAATCGCCTCCTTCAAAATTTCGTGTTGACGAGAATCCCCCGCAATGGTTTATAGATATTCTTGATCCACATGAAGAGTCTGTTACGCGTTTAGTGCGGTTTGCTAAGTTGGAAATTATTCCTGATTCATTGGGCGCTATTCGCGAAGCATGGAGCAAAGTGAGTCGATTGTTCTGGCTGGGCCTGACATTTTTTATTTTACTGAATGTGATGGTGTATTGGATGTTAGGGCATTGGCTACGTCCGCTACAGCCTATGCTAAAAGCGATTAACCAGATGGAGCAGGGCGATTTAAGTGCGCGGCTACCAAGGTTTAATTTGCCGGAGTTTGAGCGTATTGGGCATAGCCTTAATCGTATGGCCGAATCTCTCACTGCAGAACGCCAATTAGAAGAAAATCGCCAGTTAACACATGTCATTCAAAAGCATATTGAAGACGAGCGCCGCAGCTTGGCGCGGGAGCTGCATGATGAGTTAGGGCAATATGTCACAGCGATTAAAACCTTTGCTGTTGGTATTGCCAATAAAACCAAGGCTAGTGAGACCAACCCTGGTATGCCTGATATTGCTGCGCATGCGCAAGTGATAGTATCTGCTGCAAATCAAATCTATGATGGTATGCATAATATCGTGCGCCAGTTACGGCCTGGTGCACTGGATAATCTGGGTTTGGCTGAAACCTTAAAGGATGCAGTCAGTACCTATCAAACGCAAAATCCATCGGTTAAAATCAATTTGCGCCTAAAAGGCAATCTGCAGGATTTAGGTGAAACTGTTAGCATTAATTTGTATCGAATCGTACAGGAGTCGCTGAATAATGCGCTTAAATACGCACAGGCCAGTATTATTGATATTGACCTGACAGAAACAGCTGCAGGTGAGCTTTTATTGAGCATTCAGGATAACGGCATCGGTATGGATATTGACGCCGTTGACCAATCCAAACACTTTGGTTTAATCGGCATGCGCGAGCGGGTGCAAGCCCTGCATGGCAGTTTTAATCTGGAGTCCGCGCCTGACCGCGGTACTGCAATTCACATTAATATTCCGAATAACATTACCCAGTAATGGGAGAAGGCAAGCAACATGAGTCAAATTAACGTCATGCTGGTAGATGACCACGCGGTGGTTCGCATGGGATTTAAAATGTTACTAGAGCTTGATGCCGAGATTAAAGTCGTCGCTGAAGCCGATAGTGGTGAGCAAAGTATTCAACGCTATATGGAGCATAAGCCACATGTGGTGGTGATGGATATTACCATGCCTGGCATTGGCGGTTTGGAGGCGATTGAGCGCATCCTTGCTAAAGATAGTACGGCTAAAATTTTAGTGCTTTCAGCGCATGAAGACTCCGTGCATCCCAAGCGCGTGTTGAATGCTGGCGCAATGGGCTATTTAACCAAACGCAGTGCGGCAGAAGAGCTGATTAAGGCGATTCGTACTATTGCAACAGGTAAAAAATATCTAGAAGCCAGTGTGGCACAGCAAATGGCGATTCAGCAGTTATCCGGTGAGCAAAACCCTGTGGATGTATTGTCGCCACGCGAGTTTGAAGTCTTTATGGCGCTGGCAAAAGGTAAAACCACCAATGAAATTGCTGAAATGTTATTCTTAAGCCCACGTACCGTAGGCACTCATCTTTACAACATCAAGCAAAAACTCAATGCCAATAACTCGGCAGAAATCGCGCTGATTGCGATGCGTAGTGGGTTGATTGATCCTTGATTATTTAGGTTTCTAAACTAGAATTGAGTTGACTGGTATGCTGGATGAGTAGATTCCTGCCCACGCGCTGATTTTAAGATTGAGATGGTAATTTTCCCATCCAATGTCTGCTTGCTATCTTAATTACCTGTTTGCATTGCGGCTTGTAGTTCACCCCATCAATGTTGAATTAATCATAAAAGCCTCCATCAGTATGCCTGCTTTGCTATAGTGCTGCCATGCATACACTCTCATCTTTACGCACTGGCCAATTGGCTGGTATTAAGCGCCTTGATCTATCTTGTGGCTTGACCAAATTTCCTAGCGAAATCTATACGCTTGCCGATTCATTAGAGGTTCTCAATTTATCTGGCAATGCGTTATCCAGCTTGCCTGATGACCTGCCTAGGCTACACAAGTTGCGTATCATTTTTTGCTCAGATAATCGTTTTACTGAATTACCCAAAGTGTTGGGGCGGTGCCAGAATCTAGAGATGGTCGGTTTCAAAGCGAATCAGATTAGCAATGTGCCTGCCGAATCTTTGCCGAAGAAACTGCGCTGGCTGATTTTGACTGATAATAAAATCTCTGAGCTACCCAATGAGCTTGGTGCCTGCACACAACTGCAAAAACTTATGCTGGCAGGCAATCAGTTGCACTGTTTACCTGTGCTTACTGCCTGCAATCACTTGGAATTGCTGCGTATTTCTGCAAATCGTTTCACACGGCTTCCTGATTGGTTGTTGTCATTACCGCGTCTTGCATGGTTGGCGTATGCGGGTAATCCATGCAGTGATGTTGATGAGGCTGTTGTCGCGACGAAGCAAGCGATTGCACATATTGATTGGCATAGCCTTGAGCTACAACAGGTGTTAGGCGAGGGAGCGTCGGGTGTCATTTATCATGCAACTTGTCAGTCGGCAGGCATGGCTTCGGATGTGGCGGTCAAGGTATTTAAAGGTACAGTGACCAGTGATGGTTTACCGCGTAGCGAAAAAGCCGCCAGCATAGCCGCAGGTGCGCATTCCAAATTGATTCCGATTCTAGGAAAAATCAGCGGACATCCCGAAAATATTTCAGGCTTAGTGATGTCTCTCATAGACTCTAGCTTTGTCAATCTTGCAGGGCCGCCTAGTCTGGAGTCTTGTACGCGCGATATTTATTCAGCAGACAGGCGGTTTAGCTTAGCAACCGTTTTGAATATTGCGTTGAGCATCTCAGCAGCAGTTGAACATCTGCATGCGCAAGGTGTGATACATGGTGATTTATATGCGCATAACATTTTGTTAAATGAGAGTAGCTCCATACAGGGTGATTGTTTGCTTGGCGATTTTGGCGGAGCATCTTTTTTACCGCGAGACGATGCAAATTTAGCGATTGCTTTGCAACGCTTAGAAGTGCGCGCATTTGCCTGTTTGCTGGAAGAGTTGCTGGATCGCTGTGATGCTCCGCTTGAGTCGGAAAGCATTGAGAATGCACTGCGCGATTTGCAGACTCGCTGTGCTCAGTCAGAAGTCAAACATCGACCTTTATTTAACGAGATTGGATCTTCATTGATATTGTTGGCCGAAGCTAATCATAAGCTTGATTAGTTTCGTTGTGTAGTGCTGCGCACACTCATTACGCCACTTAGAATAATCAAGGCAATTGCAATCCATGCGTCGAGACTCAAGTGTTCATGCCACCAGATTACGCCAATTAAGCTGGCAAGCACGACTGTGACATAGGCTAAGCTTGCCACAACGAGTGTGTCGCCCGTGCGGTAAGCGCGTGTCAATGCTAGTTGTGCGATGGTAGCGGATAGTCCCAAGCCTAATAGTATAGGTAAGTCTCGCCAAGCAAGTGAGTGGAATCTGCTGACTAGCATCCATAGCCCGGCGCCAACCGTGCATACTAAGGTAAAATAAAATACCGTACGCCAATCAGGTTCTTGTGCTGCACCTAACTGTTTTACATGCACATAAGCAATTGCTGCACCTATGCCAGAGAGTAACCCTAGGCTTCCAGCCAGCCAATCCTGATGGTTGAAACTTGGTTTCAGTAACAGCGCGACTCCGATAAAGCCAATGATTAAGCCAATATACAATGTTTTTTTTGGTTTTTCATGTAGTAAAAAAGGCATGAATAGTGCTAGAAATAAGGGGGAAGTGTAGTTGAGGGTAACTGCTGAAGCTAAAGGTAAATGTGCAATCGCATAAAAAAACAATATCAGCGCGACAAAGCCTACTATGCCACGTGACATTTGTTTAAACATCACGGGTGTAGCTAGTGGTAGTTTCTTAGTGAAAATGAAACCCCAGATAACGATTAAGCCAAATAGTGATCGGTAAAAAACCAGTTCACTACTACTGAATTTCTGCGCGCCGACTTTGACGAGTGCGCCCATAATGGCAAAACCCAGTGCGGCAACTAACATCCATAAACTACCCAAATTAGGTAGCTTGATGATAGATGGCTTAGGCAAGGTATTGTTCAAGCTGTTTGCGATACCAAATATGGAAGTGCTCTAAACCGGTTTCCATCGGGTGTTGGTAGGGGCCGCGCTCATCAATGCCTTGTGCGTGTAGCGCGTGGCGGCCATCATGCATACGCTGGCAGATGTCTTTATCTTCTACCGCGGTTTCTTCATAGGCTGCCTGTTGTGCCGTAACATATTCACGTTCAAACAAACCAATGTCTTCAGGATAGTAGAACTCCACGACATTGCTGCAAGCATTCACGCCGCGTGGAATGATGTGTGATACCACCAGTACGTTCGGATACCATTCAATCATCAAAAATGGATAATACACCATCCAGATTGCACCGTATTTCGGTGTTTTGGTGTCATGATATTGCGCAACTTGTTGTTGCCATTGTTGGTAAATAGGCGATCCGGATTTTACTGTATTTGGTTTAAAACCTACAGTTTGTACGCTGTATTCCTCGCCGAACTCCCAGTTGAGTGCATCGCAATCTACAAACTGGTTTAGTCCGGGGTGGAATGGACCTACGTGGTAGTCTTCTAAATAGACTTCAATAAACGTTTTCCAGTTGAAGTTGTACTCTTCAACCACAACGCGATCCAGTACGTAATCGGTAAAGTTAAAGTCTTGTTTACAGCCAACATTGGCTAAGTCTTGCGCAATATTGCGTTTGCTATCAAATAGTAAGCCTTGCCAGTTTTGCAGTGACTTTTTATTCAGATGCAAGCAGGGGTTTTCATCAAAGTGTGGTGCGCCTAATAACTTGCCTTCGAGATTGTAAGTCCAGCGGTGTAGTGGGCAAACGATGTTTTTTGTGTGACCACTGCCTTTTAGCATAATGGCCTGTCTATGCCGACATACATTGCTAATTACGCTTATTCCATCTTGATGATTAATCAAACAGTTCGCTTCGCCGGTCCAGTCAAGCACATGGTAATCACCTGCGTTAGGTACCATGAGTGCGTGCCCTTGATAGATGGGGGCTTGAGAAAACAAATGTTGTTCTTCAAGAGCATAAATATTTGGATCAACATACCAGTTGATGGGTAATTGAGGCTGGGTTGTGAGTTCGGAAGTCAAAATTAAAGATGCCGTAAAAAGATCGGCAATTAAAATTACAGGGATGGCGATTTTTGCCTAAATTGCTATTTTTATCAAGTGATTATTGAAATAATAGTCCATGTTTACAGTGCGTAAAACTTGCCAATACTGCTGATTTCGGCTAATCTCGCGGGGTAAGATTTATATCGCCTCACTTGCAATAGCAAGTAACTACTAAAAATAATCCTATTGAGTACTTGAGTAAAAATCTATGTCTGACCATTTAATGAATACCTATATGCGCCAGCCCGTTACCTTTGTTAAAGGCGAAGGTGTTTGGCTTTGGGACGATAAAGGCGAAAAATATCTGGATGCGCTAGCTGGTGTAGCTGTCAATGGCTTGGGTCATGCACATCCTGAATTAGTGCGGGCTATCAGCGAACAAGCCGGTAAGTTAATTCACGTATCCAATATTTACAACATTGCTGAGCAAGCGGCGTTAGCTGATAAGCTATGTGAAATTTCCGGCATGGATAAAGTGTTTTTTTGCAACTCAGGTTGTGAAGCTAATGAGGCTGCAATTAAGTTGGCGCGTCTGTATGGGCATAATAAGGGTATTGCTAACCCAGAAATTATCGTAATGGATAAGTCTTTTCATGGACGTACGATGGCAACGCTTTCAGCTACAGGTAATCGCAAAGTACAGGCCGGTTTCGAGCCGCTAGTGGGTGGTTTTGTACGAGTGCCTTATGATGATGTCGAAGCAGTCAAACACGTAGCGGAGCATAACCCGAATATTGTGGCTATTTTAGTCGAGCCAGTGCAAGGCGAAGGTGGCATTAATATTCCCAAAGAAGCGAGTGCTTATTTAGAAGCATTACGCCAGATTTGTGATGCACATGGCTGGTTGTTGATGTTAGATGAAGTGCAAACAGGTATTGCGCGTACAGGTACATGGTTTGCATTCCAGCATACCGCAATTAAGCCAGATGTCATGAGCCTTGCTAAAGGTTTGGGCTCAGGTGTACCTATTGGTGCATGCGTAGCGGCTGGTAAGGCTGCAGAAGTATTTACTTATGGAAAACACGGTTCCACTTTCGGTGGCAATCCACTTGCATGTGCGGCAGGTTTAGCTACATTAAATGCTATTGAGCAAGAAAACTTACGTGAGAATGCCGAGAAAATAGGTAATTTACTGCGTGAAGGTTTTAATGCCGAGTTTAAAAATGTCAAAGGCGTAACAACAACACGTAATGCTGGCTTGATGATAGGCATTGAGTTGGATCGTCCATGTGCTGATATTGTGAAAATGGCGTTGGAAGCTAAACTATTGGTGAATGTTACTGCGGAAAATGTGGTGCGGTTATTACCACCACTAGTGATGAGTGAGGCTGAGGCACAAGCACTGATACAGCGCTTGTGCTCTGTAATTAAGGCATTCTTGAATAGCTAATTAATTTTTAAAGTAGCAAAACGATAGTAATAAAAAAACTGACGGTAAACATTATGGCAATAAAACATTTTTTACAATTTAATGATTTGAATCGCGACGAGCTTGAATATGTGTTTGAGCGTACACGCTGGATTAAAACCCAATTCAAGGAGTACAAACCTTATTGGCCCTTACAAGATCGTACTTTGGTGATGATCTTTGAAAAAGCTAGTACGCGCACCCGTTTGTCTTTTGAGGCTGGTATGCAGCAATTGGGCGGTTCAGCCATCTATTTGAATACGCGTGACTCTCAGCTTGGGCGTGGTGAGCCCGTGGAAGATGCTGCACAAGTTATTTCTCGTATGAGTGACTTGGTGATGATTCGTACCTATGAACAAGAAATCATTGAGCGTTTTGCTGCTAACTCTCGTGTGCCTGTGATTAATGGTTTGACCAATGAATACCATCCTTGCCAGATTTTGGCGGATATATTCACTTTTATCGAGCATCGTGGACCGATTCAAGGTAAAACAGTTGCATGGATTGGCGATAGCAATAACGTCTGCAATACTTGGTTGCAAGCGGCTGAGGTGCTGGACTTTAATGTCCATGTTTCAACACCTCCAGGCTATGAAGTTGAACCAGAGCGCGCCAACCTTTATGGAAATGATCATTTCGAGGTGTTTGCTGATCCAATGGAAGCCGCTAAGGGCGCCGATATGGTGACCACTGATGTGTGGACCAGTATGGGTTTTGAGGCTGAAAATGAAGAGCGTATGCGCGACTTTGCTGATTGGCAAGTAGATGGCGATATGATGCGAGTGGCTGCTAAAGATGCGTTATTTATGCACTGCCTGCCAGCGCATCGTGGTGAGGAGGTGGCTGCAGATGTGATTGATGGCTCGCAGTCAGTTGTATGGGATGAGGCAGAGAATCGTTTGCATGTACAGAAAGCATTGATGGAATATTTATTGTTAGGACGATTGAAGTAAGTGGCTTCTGAAAATATAAGCAATCATATTCTTCCTGTTGCCGCCACTATGGTTGGCGTTTGCGTGACAGTAATCTCACTAGTACAATTGGTGCCAAAAGAAGCAATATCACCATGGGTAGATCAGCTTATGGCTGTTGATGCACTCATTTTTTTGGGCAGTGCATGGTTATCTTACTGGACATTGCGACACCGACACAATGTTGAGAAATATGAAAATATCGCCGATTGGTTGTTTTTAAGTGGTTTGAGTTTAATGGGTTTTGTGAGCGTGTTAGTCGCCTTCGATCTATTTATAAATTAGTTGAATTGGGAAAAACTTAAGTAATGAGTAACGTAAAAAAAGAGATTAAAAAAGTAGTATTAGCCTATTCTGGCGGCTTGGATACTTCAGTTATTTTGAAGTGGTTGCAAGACGAGTATAAATGTGAAGTGGTGACGTTTACTGCTGACTTAGGTCAGGGTGAAGAGTTAGAGCCCGCACGTGCTAAAGCAAAAGCCGCCGGCGTAAAAGAAATCTACATTGATGATGTACGTGAAGAGTTCGTGCGTGACTTTGTATTTCCAATGTTCCGTGCGAATACTGTTTACGAAGGTGAGTACTTATTAGGCACATCAATCGCACGTCCTTTAATCGCTAAGCGTTTAATCGAGATTGCTGCAGAAACCAATGCTGACGCTATTTCACATGGCGCAACGGGTAAAGGTAATGACCAAGTGCGTTTTGAATTGGGTGCTTATGCATTGAGCCCAAACATTCAAATTATTGCGCCTTGGCGCGAGTGGGATTTGTTGAGTCGTGAAAAGCTCATGGCCTATGCTGAAAAACATGGCATTCCAGTCGATATGAAACATAAGCAAGGCGGTAGCCCATACAGCATGGATGCTAACTTGTTGCACATTTCATACGAAGGTCGTCATTTGGAAAACCCAGCTGCAGAAGCTGAAGAGTCTATGTGGCGTTGGAGTGTTAGCCCAGAAAAAGCGCCAGATACACCTGAATACCTAGATATTGAATACGTGAATGGTGACCCAGTAAGTTTGAATGGTCAAGCCATGAAGGCGCACGAAATGTTGGCGCATTTGAATGCAATCGGAGGTAAGCACGGTATTGGTCGTTTAGACTTGGTTGAAAACCGTTATGTTGGTATGAAGTCACGCGGTTGTTACGAAACACCAGGCGGTACGATTATGCTTAAAGCGCATCGTGCGATTGAATCCATTACATTAGACCGTGAAGTGGCGCATTTGAAAGATGACTTAATGCCACGTTATGCCAGCATGATTTATAACGGTTACTGGTGGAGCCCTGAGCGTCTTGCGATTCAGACACTCATTGACCATACGCAAAAATCAGTGAATGGCTGGGTGCGCGTTAAGCTTTACAAGGGTAATGTTATTATTACCGGCCGCGATAGTAAAACTAACTCATTGTTTGATTCTACGATTGCGACATTTGAAGATGATGCTGGCGCATATGATCAACGCGATGCAGGCGGCTTTATTAAGCTGAATGCTTTGAGATTGCGTATCGCAGCGAATTTGAGAAATAAACAATAGCAAAAAAATATGTAGTAAAAACCTAAGGGGTAGGCTCAGGCCTAGCCCTTTTTCTTTGTAGCAGTTCAGCTTTAAATTCATCAAAATTCTTAACGTTGTAATCCTAATGTAACATTTATTCATTAGTCTCGACTCTGTAAATTTCTTTTAAAAGAATAGATATGGTTTATGAGAAATCGGTGCTTGGTTACAATGAATTTACCAACCAAAAACGCACATTACATGTCCGAGAGCGGCAGGTATTGCTATTGGTGAATGGCGTTCGAAGCATCAGTGAGCTTGAGAAGTTTTTTAGAAAAGAACAACTTGCTGAAACGATTCAAAAGTTAGAGTCTGGTGGGTTTATCCAGAAATTTAACAGCACTCCTGTTACTAACAACAGAACAGAAAATGTTACTTTAACTGCACACTCACTCTTTCATGCCGAGATTACTAGCACGCCAATTGCATTAGAAAAAATCGCGGCTGTGAAAGCAATACTTATTGAAGCTGCCGATGATTATCTTGGCTTAATGGGGCGCGGCATTAAAGAGAATATCAACAATAGCAACGATTTACCTTCATTGAGAAGTTGTATCTCTAACTGGCACATGGCCATGCGGGAGTCAAAATTAGGGCGAGAGTCAGCTAGCTTTCTCATGGAACAGATTCATCAGATATTAGAAAATAATATGCTGAATACAGCTCCAGTTAGCACTAATACTCATTAAGTAAGTTTGTCGCGCTACAATTTGTAGTCATTCTGGTACGATACTTCAATACGTATGATATTTTTAGTTAAATTAATCAATCAGACTTAGCTTTGTAGGGCTTAAAGCTAATCAAAGCTTATAATTTTAATTTACCTTGGCTTTATGGATGTCGCTTAATGATTCAAGCATTTATCTTTGATGTTGATGGCACTTTAGCTGATACTGAGCGAGATGGGCATCGACCTGCATTTAATCAAGCGTTTAAAGAGGCGGGTTTAGATTGGCATTGGGATGTTGCACTCTATGGTGAGCTGCTTACAGTCACTGGTGGTAAAGAGCGTATCAATTTCTATGTAGAGCGGTATCAGCCGGAGTTGAAACAAGATATAAACTTTCCTAAGCTTGTAGCAAGTTTACACCGAGAAAAAACGCGTATTTATACAGAACTGTTATCTGCAGGAATGATTCCACTTCGTACTGGCGTGAAGCGCCTGTTACTTGAAGCAAGAGCTGCAAATATCCGGCTCGCCATAGCAACGACGACTACACCAGCGAATGTAACCGCACTGGTTACGCACACTTTGGGGGAGGATGCATTGGCATGGTTTGAAGTCATTGCCGCAGGTGATGTGGTTCCAGCCAAAAAGCCGGCACCAGATATTTATCAGTGGGCTTTAACTAAACTGCAACTAGACCCAGCAGTGTGCCTTGCATTTGAAGATTCTGAAAATGGCTTAAAATCAAGTCTGGGTGCGGGCTTAAGAACTATAGTCACAATTAATGACTATACAGCTGACCACGACTTTAATGGTGCAGCGCTAGTATTGACTGACCTTGGCGAGCCTGATGTGTCATGTAGAGTGTTACAGGGTGTTTTAACGGGTAATACATGCGTTAACTTGGACGCATTAAATCACTTGTAAGCTGAATACTTATTGGTTGGTCTTTTCTGGAGCACTCGCTTCATCCGCAGCTTTAAGATTCTCAGCGGCTTTAGCTTCTACATTGCTAATGTCACTAGTGACTTTGTCGATGATTTGTTTAGGTTGGGCGCCGACTTCGGCAGATACTTGCCTTTCTTTTTCACAGCCAATGATGGACAGCAGGCACATTGCACAAACAGCTAGTAATTTAATCAATTGATTCTCCTGAGTATTATTGGCATTTATTTGCCTCTTAATGTGTTGATCTATTTCTTGAGTTTTTCACCGATATGCATTGCACCGCGTTGCTTAGCTAATAAGACTTGTTTCTGGCGTTCAATAAGACTCGCACGTTTTTCTTCTGATACTTTTCCGTAGCAATATGGGCAAGAGATGCCAGCTTCATATTGCGGGCTTTGTAGTTCGGTTGGTGACAGTGGATGGCGGCATGCGTAGCATTGGTCATATTCGCCGACCTCTAAATTGTGTTTTACACCAACACGTTGATCGAACACAAAGCACTCGCCTTGCCATAAGCTGTTTTCTTCAGGCACGGTTTCCAAATACTTTAAAATACCGCCTTGGAGGTGAAAAACCTCTTCAAAGCCTTGATCCATCATGTACGAGGATGCTTTTTCGCAACGGATGCCACCTGTGCAGAACATAGCTACTTTTTTATGTTTAGTTTTATCAAAGTGCTTGGCTACATATTCTGGAAATTCACGGAATGTGGTGGTTCTTGGATCTATTGCACCTTTAAATGTACCGATATCGACTTCATAGTCATTACGCGTATCAATTAAAATGACATCAGGGTCAGAGATTAATGCATTCCAATCTTCCGGTTTCACATAAGTGCCGACTTGTTTGGTGGGGCTTACGCCAGGCACGCCGAGGGTGACAATCTCTTTTTTGATTTTTACCTTCATCCGGTAGAAGGGATGTACCGAGGCAAAAGACTCTTTGTGCTCTAAATCGGCCAAGCGATTTTGAAATATTGGGTCTGTACGCAAGTAATTGAGGACGGCGTGAATGTCATCTGGCAAACCGGCAATTGTGCCATTGATGCCTTCTTCAGCAAGTAGTAGCGTACCTTTGATGTTGTGAGTGGTGCAGGCCTCTATGATAGGCGCTTGAAGCGCTTTATAGTCTGGCAAGCTGACAAACTTATAAAGCGCTGCGGTTAAGTACTTTTGTGTGGATGTTTCTAGTATTGTGTTCTGTGACATAGCGTTGAGTTGTTCTGCAAAACGCTATGGTATCACTTGCTGCAATTATGCTGAAATCAGTAAAATCTCACCGTTGCCGCTACAAGCAGCATCACCTACAAAACGTTGCACGCGTTGTGTTTGAATGCTGGAAAATTTTGTACCTAATGGCTCAAATGATTTGAACATCAAACTTAAGAATGGCAATGTATGTGAGCCACAGTCTTGAATAGTTGCGTGTAATTTTGGTTTTTTTGCTAATAACAATGTGCCACGATGCATGCTGAAACCTGCATAGTTACCAACATTACCAAGTACGCCTATCGTGCCGGCAATCATACGGCTGCCACAATAGTCAGCTACATTTCCTTCAATTAGAATCAGGCCACGTCGCATCTGGTCACCTACGCGGTCACCTGCGTTACCTTTAACAATGACTGTTCCGCCACGCATACCTTTACGTTGTCCAGCAGAGGCACCACCTAAAAAGTCGCCAGCATTGCCATCAATGGTAATTAAGCCATTAAGCATATTGCAAGCGGTAAAGGCGTCAGTATTGCCGTGGCAGTGAATCGCACCTTGCTTCATATTAAAGCCTAAATAAGCGCCAGCATCGCCATCAATCTCTATAGTACCCGTGGTCATATTGGCACCAATATGTTCAAGCTTGTTTGTTGCCTTTTTGAAGCGAATATTTTGCGTAGAGTCGCTAGTTGCTTCGCCAGTAATATCAAATACTTCATCTACCCGTAATTGGCTACTGCCATAGTTCAGTAAAATACCTGCAATTTCAGCAGTTGTTTTGTTTGCAAGGTAATTAGGTGTTAGCGCCGCACAATTAATACTGTGTTGCAGGGATTTTTTTAAGGTAAAGGTGAGCGCGTTCATTGTGCAACTCCACTCATGATTTCATGTAATTTGAAGAGATGTGGCCCCAATTTTCCGCCATAATTACCGGCAGAAATACGTTTTACGCCGCTGCTAGTGCCAAGGTCACAAATGGCTTGTATGCCTACGCGCATTGATTCTGCAATATCTTCAAAGCCTATACCGTCAATCACAATTTCCATCACACTTTCAATTTCTGGGGAGAGTTCACTTTTGGTTGCACCTTTAAGCGTAGGGCAGAACGCATCATTGGTGGAAGCAAACATGGTTTTATATTTACTACCAACTTTTGAGCCTGATCTTACTACGCCACCAGGGAATGGCATGATGACATTAGGAATCTTTTTCATGGCGTCAATCGCGGCTTCAGCGGCTGCAAGCGCGGCTGGCTGTGATGTTGCCAAAATAAGAAAGTTACCGCCACCAATAGCGCGTACCATACCTGTGGTTTCTTCACATAAAAACTCACCGTCCATCACGGGAATGCGCCAATAGCGTTTTGCTTTGCCGCTGATGTTCGGAATAAGTTTGGATGTTTGGTAGCCATCACCAAAGAAGCGTAAATTTTTGCCTAGATTAATGCGGTCTTCACTTTCTATACCTGCAAATGCAGCGGCTGTAGGGCAGGTGAGTATGCATTGCCCCATACGAGTTTCAAGCTGTTGCATCAATACTTTACTACCCATAGCAAACATCAAAATGCTCACTCCAGGTCTGCCATCCGGCGTTTCGTCTATTGATAGTTCTCGCTCTATGCCGGCCTCAACGCCGCAACCAATCACGGATGTTGCAAAGCCTGCCATTGCATTTGCTGCATGATAAGCCCATTTAAGGTTTTGTGCTGTGATGATAACCCGAGTGCCGCGCATATTGAATGCTTCAGCATAGGTGTCGTCGATTTGTACGCCGTTAATTAACATAGATTTTTTTAAGTGTTGATTGTTTAAATTACTGAATATTAAGCTGTCGGATCGGCGGATTTTATTTTGCCTATCCACTCTTCAATGTTGATGGTACCTAATTGTTCTACTTTTTTCAGGTCTGCTTCAGGTAAAATATCCTGTACTATATCCAGTTGTTTCCAGCCTGCTAATGGTGTTTCGCAATGTTCGCGTGGTACATAACGTGAGTCACGTACTTTTTCAAATTTTGGAATATAACGTGGGCAGTTTTGCCAGAATTCTGACAGTTTTACTGTAACAACGAAATCAGCTTCTTTGAAGTTTGCCAAAAGCTCTGGGTCGTTTGAAATGCTTGCTGTACCTTGTACTCGCAAACGGCTTGGTGTTTCAAATGAGATGAATAGTAAGCCAACCTGAGGGTTTGCGCTAATGTTGCCCATGGAAAAAAACATGCCATTGCCATCGTAACTTGGAAACACTAATGTGGTGCTGTCAATAACTTTCACAAAGCCGACATCGCCACCTTTGAATGAAACAGTAGGGCGGCCTTGATGGTCAATTGAGGATAGGAAAAACATTTCCATATGCTCAATAAAACCTTTAGCTTCATCGTCAAATTCGGTGCGGCAGACAAGTTCTTCAACGCGATCTGCCATGCCTCTGGTACCAAAAGCATCTTGAATGTTACGGTGCTGTGCTCCATACAATCTACTCATTAGCATTCCTTTGATTGATCAAATAGGGTGATTTAGTTCTTGTGAACAATAACGCTGCCACGACCATCATTGCTGATTTCGTCATCGCTAATCTTGATGTTATCCATTTGAATAGTATGATATTTATCAAAATAGTCTTTTAAGTCTTTTTCTACACCAATATCAAACTCTGGTTTGGTGGTGTGTGTCGCACCCCATGTTACTTTTACAATGTTACCGTCTCTAACAACAAGCTGACCATCTTTGAAAACATAGTCTGGTTTTGCAAACATTGCCTCACGGTCAGGTTGGTCGGTATACACGGTAATATCTGCACCGCCGCCTACGCCTAAGTGTCCACGGTCATTTAATCCGATAAGTTTCGCGGCGCCAGCACGCGTCATGATCGCGATTTCATACAAGCTGTATTCTCTATCAAGACTCGTCAGATTACTCATGGCTTGTGCGTCTAGGTTTAGTTTAGCAAAAGCTTCATTTCTAAAACTTTTATCCATTAATAGACGAATCAAGTGTGGATAGCTTGTAAAAGGCGCACCATTAGGATGATCGGTCGTTAAAAAGATGCGCCAAGGATCTTCAGCAGATAGGAATATCTCCAGACCAATTGCCCACTGCAAGGCGTTAACATAGTTTTGGTCGCGATATTTAAACGGCACCACTCCACAGCCAGCATCACATTCAATATCCATGATGACAGATTTCTTTGGATTGCCATGTTTAGCGTTCATGTGCTGCACCATGCTATCGCCTGAAGCGGTCACAGTTTGACCAAACAATATTTGCCCAACGTCGGCAGTAATATGTTTGTTTTTATTCAGTGCTTCAGAGATTTGCGCTGCAGCTGATGAGAACTTTTTATCACCTTCCGTGCCGTAGCTATGGAATTGAATATGCGTTAAATGCATAGGCAGCCCATCTGATGCGCCCATGGTGCCTAGTGTAGTTTGGAAGTTGCCCGCTGCTCCTAAGTTGTTGCAATGTACATGTAATGGTTTGGCAACGCCAAGTTCGTGCACTGCACGGCTTAAGCTTTTCAGAATTTCACGTGGGGTCACTTGGTAGAATTTGTTGTTTTCGTCTAAATCTAATTTTCGCTGATTAAACTTAAATGCACTTATTCCGCCAGGATTAACCACTTTAATGCCGATCGCCTGTGAAGCATGCAGCGTCCATGCCACGTAATCATTAATGGCTTTTTGGTCTTTTTTTGCAGCCAACATACGTAAAAGATAATCATCGCTACCAAGCATGGCATAGCCACCCTTGTCGATCATCGGTGTGTCACCCATTTCCAGATGAGCCTGACGTGCATTGATCGGTAATATTGCCGGTTCGAAAGCGGCGGTATAACCCATCTCAATGTAACGGAAGCCGGCATCTGTAGTATTAGGCGTGGTGTTATGGCTGCAACTAGGGGTGCAGATGTGTGCTTCAGGCTCTGTATAACTTTTGCTTTCCTGAAACTCTGGCAACATCATGCGAGCAATATTGACCTTGCCGCCGCCAATGTGGCTGTGCATATCAATCGCACCAGCCATGACCACTTTTCCGGTTAGATCATAGGTTTGACTGATTTTTTCGCTATCGCTAGGTTTTGCAATGATACGGCCATCGCGGATATAAATATCTTGAATCACACCGTCTTTACTATGTTTAGGGTCGTAAATTTTCCCGTTTTTAAGCTTAATAATCATGACATGTTATCTGTTAATTGTTGAATGACTTGGCTTAAAGTCGGTAAGGATGATTGACGTGTTTTCTTCAATGGTAAAGCGACGACGTTATCCATACGGAAGATTGTGCCAATATGATCTACCCCTGGGATGCCCACCGGTATAAATACGTCTGGTACTCGGTCGAACTTCATGTTGGGGTGACCAATCACGATTAATGGTAAGTCTGTGCTTGGCGGTAAGTGTGGATTAAATGTACTAATCCATAACACTGCATCACAGTTTGCTAATTGTTTGCTGGTTGAAAAACTCTGTACATTGTATTCAATTTTGCCGTTAGTGAAACGGTTTCTGGTTGGGTAGCCGCTAATCCAAGCGCTGGTATTGTTGACGCTCATGTCTCCGTCACCAGCATTAAGAGGCAAGCCAGCAGCACGTGAAGTTTCGTTTAACTTGACAACGATTTGTGTGATGCCTTGAATGGTTAGTTCAGCATTTGCAAACTTAAAGTTACCTACGGTCCAGGTGATAACGGCATATTGTGCTGATCTCAACTTCTCAATAATTGCCTGTAAAGTTGTAATTGCTACACCACCCACTTCACTAACGCTAATTTTTTTATTATTCATTAACGCATTCAGTACGTTGATGATTTCAGGTAAATCTGCCATTTCAGCAGCGATTACCGTTGGTTTCTTGCCGTCTGGAGAAGTGCCTGCTGTCAGATTTTCTGCGGAAGCGTTTGCAGGAGCACCTAGATAAATAATTTCAGGGGTTGGCTTGTCAAATAAACTATTTTTGTTCCATACCAGTTTTTCAAAGAAGCGTGGGTGGCTAGATATAATGTCTGTACCAATCGCTAAAATGACATCGGCGCGATTTTTAACTTCCGTGAGAGTCGTGTTTTGCCAGCCACTATTTTGCAAGGTCAATATGTTACGCATTGCACCATCATTGTGCATATGGTCTAGTGTCGCATTAGTTTTTTCAGCTAAACCGAGCACAGCTCGCATGCCTTGCACTTCTGTACCTAACCCAGAGAATAGCGGTTGATTGCTAGCGCGTAAAATATCGCCTGCAGCCTTAATTGCACCATTTAAGTCGGTAGGTTTTCCGGCTACAGTTGGTGTGGCGCTTGCGTTTGATGTATAGGCTTGCTCATAAAAGTGAATACTTTTTGGACAACTATTTTTTGCTGGAATCTCAGATTCTGAGTTCAGAATAATATCATCGCAAAGTAAGCCGCAAGCTGGGCAGGTGATTGTTGTCGGTGAGGTGGTTTCGTTGGATATTTTCATATTAAATAGAATTCTGCCACATAGTTGCCAGTTTCATGCAAACTTTTTGATATTTCTTATCAGAAAATGTAGGTTTATTTTAAGCGTCAAAAATGGTATTTTATCGTTCTTTTCAATGTGTTAATTTAATGGAGTTGTTATGGCTGTTCAACGTACGCTTTCTATCATCAAACCAGATGCAGTAGCAAAAAATGTAATCGGTAAAATCTACACGCGTTTTGAAAACGCTGGCTTAAAAGTTGTTGCTGCAAAAATGGCACAACTGACACAAGCTGAGGCTGAAGGCTTTTACGCTGTTCACGCTGCGCGCCCATTCTTTGCTGACTTGGTGAAATTTATGATTTCTGGTCCAGTGATGATTCAAGCTTTAGAAGGTGAAAATGCTGTGCAAGTAAATCGTGACTTGATGGGCGCTACTAATCCTAAAGAAGCTGCTGCTGGCACAATCCGTGCTGATTTTGCAGAAAGTATTGATGCAAATGCGGTTCACGGTTCAGATTCAGCTGAGAATGCTGCAATCGAAATCGCTTATTTCTTCGGTAAATAATTCAATCTTCGTCATTATGCTGCGTTGTGAATAAAAAAATAATCTCTTTACATACTTTATGTATGCCGCGTCATTATTTTTAATTCACGCCTTGCCTAATTTAGAAACTTGAATTATTTGGATGTAAAAAGGTAAAAACAATTTTGGTCAATTTGCTCAACTTCAATCAACCTCAACTTGCGCAGTGGTTTGCGGAACGTGGTGAAAAACCTTTTCGTGCCAAGCAGTTGATGCGCTGGATGCATCATTTTGGGATGCATGATTTTGGGCAAATGACTGATATTGCCAAAGTATTACGCGATAAATTGGCTGTCGAGGCTGAAATTGCCTTGCCATCCGTGCAGTTGGAAAAAATTTCTAACGATGGAACACGCAAGTGGCTGATTGGTACTGATACCGCCAACAGTATTGAAACGGTGTTTATTCCCGAGGATGATCGCGGCACGCTATGTATTTCAAGCCAAGTTGGTTGTGCTTTGGAGTGTACGTTCTGTAGTACTGGGCGTCAGGGTTTTAATCGCAACTTAAGTGTTTCAGAAATTATTGGTCAGTTAGCAATAGCGAATCAATCGCTACGTTTAGAAACCGGCTACGATATGTTGCCAATTTCGGATCGTATTATCAGTAATGTCGTCATGATGGGCATGGGCGAGCCGCTTGCCAATTACGACAATGTCGTCACGGCTATGCAGATTATGCTGGATGATTCAGCCTATGGTTTAAGTCGTCGGCGAGTGACACTTTCGACCAGTGGCCTTGTCCCAGCAATGGATAGATTGAAAGAAGACTGTCCGGTAGCCTTGGCTGTGAGTTTGCATGCGCCTAATGATGCGCTGCGTGATGTGATTGTGCCAATTAATAAAAAATATCCGCTTAAAGAACTTATGGCAGCATGTAATCGTTATTTAGAAAAAGCGCCACGTGATTTTGTGACATTTGAATACGTCATGCTGGATGGCGTGAATGATACTGTTGAGCATGCACATCAGTTGTTAGAGTTAGTTAAAAACGTATCTTGCAAATTTAATTTGATACCGTTCAATCCGTTTCCTAATAGTGGATACGACACATCTAAACCTAGCCATGTTCGCGTGTTTAGAGATATCCTGATGCAAGCTGGTTATGTGGTGACTGTGCGTAAAACGCGCGGTGAAGATATTGATGCAGCTTGTGGTCAGCTAGCAGGAAAAGTGTTAGATAAAACAAAACGTACTTCCAAAACAATCCCTATTGAGGCTGTCGAATGAATGCCAATAATAAAAAAACTGGAAATGAAATCATCAGTTCGATGTTTTTGTTTAAATGGTTAGGTTTACTGGTTATAGGTGTCGGTCTTATTGGTTGCGTTGCACAGCAGCCGCAGAATGAGAAAAATATAAGAGAGCGCGCACGCGCACATGCTGATTTAGGTGCGGTATATTATCAACAAAAGCAGCTTGAGATTGCGCTGGACGAATATACTGAGGCCTCAAAAATAGATCCTAGCTTTGGATTGGCTTATAACGGATTGGGTTTGGTGCGTGCTGCTCTTGGGCAAGATGATATGGCGGAGGCTAACTTCAAAAAAGCTTTGCAACTGAATCCGAATAGTTCGGAATCGCATAATAATTATGGCAGTTTTTTATGTGGAAGAAATCGAATCGATGAGTCTCTTAAGGAGTTTATGGCCGCGGTTAATAACCCCTTATATGAAACGCCTGCAATGGCTTATACCAATGCAGGAATTTGTGCGTTGCGTAAGAATGACTCCGTTGACGCTGAAACTTATCTACAAAAAGCTTTGCGAATAGATCCATTATCTAGTGTTGCTGCATACCAGCTTGCTTTGATTCAATTCAAGCGTAATGACGTAGTAACTGCTAAAAAAACCTTGCAGAACGTGTTGTTAGTTCAGCCTGGACCTGAGATGTTGTGGTTGGCAATTCAAATAGAGCGTGCAGTAGGTGCTAAGGATGCTGAAGCAAGCTATTCATTAGAGCTAAGGAGCAAATATCCTGATTCTGAACAGACGAAGTCTTTGCTGAGTGGACGATGATTATGATTGATGAACTGGTAGTTAATGTTGTAAATCCACAGCAGTCTGAAGTTTCTGATATGGGCAAAGCTGAAATTCAGGTTGGCGCCGTACTATTAGCAGCAAGAAAAGCTAAAAGTTTTACGCAACAAGATGTGTCCAATGCTTTACGTTTAAGTCTTAAGCAAATTGAAGCTTTAGAACATGATGATTTTAGTGCATTACCCGATGCGATGATTACTCGCGGTTTTATTCGGAATTATGCTCGCTTTCTCGCGGTTGATGCGGAACCATTGTTGGCTGGCTATAAAGCGCAAGTGCCGGATAAGTCACCTAATGCGTTGAGTGTTCAGTCGTCGATGCATCAAGTTGTATCCAGTCAGAAGCATCAGCCCTGGATTAAGTATGGCTTGATAGGGGTGCTATTATTCTCCTTGCTAGCTTGGTTTGTATATATGAACTATATGTCAAAGCTCGCTAAGCCATCTGTAGAGAAACTACATGAAGTTGTGATGACGCCCGCTCCTCCGCACTCTTCAGAGATATCCCTGCCAGAGGTCGCTTTGCCTGCAGCTGAGCGTCAGGTAGGTGATGTTAGCCCAGATCCAGCTGCCGTTGATAACATGGTGTCAGCTAAAGCCTCAAATGAAGCTGCAGCTAATTCAGCGGTCGGTTCACATGCTATTGATGTTAGCGCTGTAAATACAAATAAAGCAAATGAATCCGTTGTGGCAGCTCAGTCTGGACAAGTACCTGCCCCTCAAGCGCAAGCGAATAAAATGCCAGTTGTTAGCATTAAAGTTGCTCCTCCTGTAAGTGAGGCTAAGCTGAGTGCTACTACTACTGCTGTTACAAAGAAAGTGAGCGTTTCTGCTACGGAACGGTCTTGGGTAAGTGTTACGAATCAATCTGGCCAAGTAGTTTTTGAAAAAATGTTGTCGGCAGGAAGTGAAGAGACGTTTGATGGCTCACCGCCAATGAATGTTGTGATAGGTAATGCTAAAGCAACAAAACTTGTTTTTTCAGGCAAGCCTATAGATTTGACTGTAAGCGCAAAAAGTAATGTTGCGCATCTGGTTTTAGAGTAGTTTCAGGTTCTGGAATAGATTTAATCATTCCCGAATGACACTAATTTCTGGAATGTCTTTTTAGGAGTAGTCATTGGTTTTATCTCACCTTAATTCACCTCACAATACCTTGCAGGTCATGATTGGTCACGTGCCAGTCGGTGGCGGTTTGAATGGCACATTACCTGCTCCAGTTGTTGTGCAAAGTATGACCAATACTGATACTGCAGATGCTGAAGCAACCATTGAGCAGGTATTTGAGTTATGGCAAGCAGGTAGTGAGTTGGTACGCATTACCGTGAATTCACCAGAAGCCGCTGCGCAAGTGGGTAACATCCGCCGAGGTTTGGATGCCTTAGGTTGCGATGTGCCGCTGGTAGGTGACTTTCACTATAACGGACATAAATTACTGGCGCAGTATCCTGATTGCGCGGAATCGTTAGCCAAGTACCGTATTAACCCTGGAAATGTGGGTAAAGGCTCAAAGCGCGATGAACAGTTTGCAGCCATGATTGAGGCGGCTATCCAATATAAAAAAGCCATCCGTATTGGTGTTAACTGGGGTAGTTTAGATCAAGTCAAAATGGCGCAAATGATGGATGATAATGCAAAGCTTACTGAGCCATTGTCGTCAGATGCATTGATGCGTGAGGCGCTGATGCAGTCTGCATTGGAAAGTGCAGCACAGGCAGTTGCATTGGGTTTGTCACCGAATCAAATTATTATTTCCTGTAAAGTCAGCAATGTGCAGGATTTGGTCAAAGTCTATACAGAGTTGGCAAGTCGTAGTGACTATCCATTGCATTTAGGTTTGACAGAGGCCGGTATGGGCTCCAAAGGGATTGTGGCCTCAACAGCCGCGCTGGCGTTGCTTCTGCAGCAAGGTGTTGGCAACACGATTCGCGTGTCGCTTACGCCAGAGCCACATGAGTCACGCACTAAAGAGGTGATTGTTGCGCAAGAGATTTTACAAACCATGGGCATTCGTTCATTTACGCCATTGGTGACAGCTTGTCCGGGCTGCGGTCGGACTACATCGACGTATTTTCAGGAGTTGGCGATGCAGATTCAAACTTACTTGCGTAATCAAATGCCTTTGTGGCGTGAGCGTTATGCTGGTGTTGAAAATATGAATGTTGCTGTGATGGGTTGTGTGGTGAATGGTCCCGGTGAATCCAAGCTTGCCAATATAGGTATCAGTTTGCCAGGCACAGGTGAAACGCCAGTCGCGCCAGTATTTGTAGATGGTGAAAAAACAGTCACACTGAAAGGTGATAGCATTGCCCAAGAATTTCAGGCGATTGTAGAAAATTATGTGCAAACCAATTACGTAGTCGGTGGCAAGTTACATCAAGCCGTGACTACTAATCAAATCAATAAAACTATTCCAATTAAAGTAATTGCATAATGCCTGAAAAATTAAATCCAACAGAATCGACAAAAAAACAAACGACTCAAATCGAACCTACTCCAGTAGAAACTAAAAAAGCCAAGGCACAAAAATTCCAGAGCATTAAAGGTTTCTATGACATTCTGCCAGAGCATACTGCGCTTTGGTTTAAGCTCGAAGATACTGCTCGCCGCGTATTAGCACAGTATGGCTATAAAAATATCCGTATGCCTTTGGTTGAGTCTACCGATTTGTTTGTCCGTAGCGTGGGCGAACATACCGACATTGTTGAAAAAGAAATGTATGCTTGGGAGGATGCGCTGAATGGCGACAAGTTAACCTTGCGTCCAGAAGGTACGGCTGGCTGTGTACGTGCGGTGGTCGAGAGTAACCTGACCTACAACGGCCCGGTTAGGCTCTGGTATAGCGGTGCGATGTTCCGTCATGAAAATGTGCAAAAAGGTCGCCAACGTCAGTTTCACCAAATTGGTGTGGAAGCCTTTGGTTTTGATAGCCCACAAGTTGATGCTGAACAAATTGTTTTGTTGGCCAGACTTTGGCGTGAACTAGGTATTCAGGATGTTGCACTGCAAATCAATAGCATTGGCGATGCACATGAGCGCGCTGAATATCGCAACACCTTGATTGCATACTTTGAGCAGCATGCCGACTTGCTGGATGAAGACGCAAAACGTCGTCTGCATGCGAACCCATTACGTATTCTTGATACCAAAAATCCACGCATGCAAGCCATGTGTGATGCCGCACCTAAGTTGATTGATAGCTTAGGGAGTGAAACTCGTGCGCATTTTGATGGTCTGTGCAAGTTGCTGGATGCCGCAGGTGTGGCGTATGAAATTAATGCGCGACTAGTGCGTGGTTTGGATTATTACAATCGCACCGTGTTTGAGTGGGTTACAACTAAATTAGGCGCACAAGGTACGATTGCCGGTGGAGGTCGTTATGACTCTTTAGTGGAGCGACTTGGTGGAGAAGCTACGCCAGCTTGTGGGTTTGGTATTGGCTTGGAGCGCGTGTTTTTGTTAATGCAGGAATACGGCGTTGTGGTTGATGATGCGCCGGATGTCTATCTGGTGAACGTAGGTGAACTTGCTGAGAGCGCTGCGTTTGCAATTGCAGAGCAATTGCGCAGTGCAAATGTTCAAGTAGTATTGCATGCAGGTGGCGGCAGTTTTAAATCACAAATGAAAAAAGCGGATAGAAGTCAGGCTAAATTTGCATTGATACTGGGTGATGATGAAGTGGCTAATCAACAAGTGGTGCTTAAATCTATGCATGGCGATAAGCAAACTGAGCAGATGAAATGTAGCGTTGCAGAAGCTATAGCGTATTTGACTGTAAGTCATTAACTTATAGCATTGAGCCAATTTAAATGACTGCCAAATTACATATTAATGAGTCTAGCACTAGGCCATTATTACAGCTTGAGCGCGTCAGTATTGTGCCAAAATCAATGCCATCTCGCCTGCTGGTGAATGATGTCAGTTTTACCATTGCAGCGGGCAAAACGACTTGTGTTGTTGGTGAGTCAGGTAGTGGAAAAAGTTTAACTGCACTATCCGTCATGGGCTTGTTGTCCAAGCAATTAGAGTTGACCGCAGGCAAAGTGTTGTTTAACGATGCAGACGCAGGTATTCAAGATTTAACCTTGCTAGATGCGGAGAGCTTACGAAAAATACGTGGTGCAAAGATTGCGATGATTTTTCAGGAACCGATGACTTCTTTAAACCCTGTGTTGACAGTCGGTTACCAAATCGGTGAAAGTTTGACTGAGCACTTTGCTTTAAAAGGCGAGGGCTTGAAGACTAAAGTTGCAAGTCTATTAGAGTTGGTGGGTATTCCAGCGAGCCGTGCCAATAGTTACCCAGATGAGCTTTCTGGAGGACAACGTCAACGTGTGATGATTGCGATGAGTATTGCTTGCGAGCCGCAATTATTAATTGCAGATGAACCGACAACCGCTTTGGATGTGACTGTTCAAGCGCAAATATTAACCTTGCTTGATGAACTCAAAACACGCATGAATATGGCGATGCTGTTTATTACCCATGACTTTGGTGTGGTGGCTGATATCGCGGATGATGTTGTGGTGATGTTTAGAGGTGAAATTGTCGAGTCAGGGACAAAGTATGATGTGTTAGAAAACCCGCGGCACCCTTATACGCAAGCATTGTTAGCATGTGTGCCTGACGCGGAAGGTCAAAAACCATTAAAGCCGATTGATTACGCTTGGTTGCCAGAAACATCGACTGAGGCTGCGCGCGTATGAGTGATGCTGTGCTAGTTGCAAATAATTTGGTTAAAACTTATACGCAGCGTAGTGGGAAGTTTGGTTTTGGAACAACGCTTGTTAAGGCCTTGGATAATGTAAGTATCAGTTTGCGTGCAGGCAGCACGCTTGCGGTTGTAGGTGAATCTGGTAGCGGTAAATCCACGTTGGCACGTTGTCTGTTACAATTGCAACCCTTGGATAGCGGCGAAGTGTTATTTGCAGGTCAAGACTTATCCAAGTTAACTGGCGCTGAGCTCAGGTCAGTACGTAAAAATTTGCAAATGGTGTTTCAAGATCCTTTTGCTTCGCTCAATCCACGTATGCGCGTGGGTGAAATTGTAGGCGAAGGTTTATTGATTCATGGTTTGGGTAGCAGCTTCGAGCGGCAGAAAAAAGTTGTAGCAATGCTCAAGCGAGTAGGTTTGACTGAGCCGGATATGCAGAAGTACCCACATGAGTTTTCAGGTGGGCAGCGTCAGCGCATTGGTATTGCACGTGCTTTAGTATTACACCCTAGAGTGGTGGTTTGTGATGAGCCTGTATCTGCATTGGATGTATCTATTCAAGCGCAGATTCTTTTGCTACTTAAAGAGTTGCAGGCTGAAATGGCATTAAGTTATTTGTTTATCAGTCATGATTTACGTGTAGTGCGGCATATTGCTGATGATATTGTGGTAATGAATCAGGGTAGGGTGGTTGAGCAGGGCGCAGTAGTGGATATTTATCAGCACCCACAGCATGCGTATACGCAAAACTTATTGGCGGCTATTCCTGGTAAAAAGCACTCGTAGTTGCTCAGTAACCGCATTAATATATAAAAATATTATTAAGATTTGAACAGTTAGGAAATGACATGGCATACGATTTAGAAGAGCAAGAGCAGTTAGACGAATTTAAAGCATGGTGGAAGCAGTATGGCAAAATGTTGAGTAATTTGGCCTTGTCTGCATTAGTAGGTTATGCGGCCTTCCAAGGTTGGAGTTATTATCAACATAAACAATCTATTGCTGCGTCTACGCAATATCAGGAGTTGGTGGTTACTGATACAAAAGACTTAAAAGCGATTCAAGCTAAATCAGCAGTGCTAATGGATAAGTTTAGCTCAACCCCCTATGCAGGGCGTGCGGCATTGTATGCAGCTAAAGCTAATTACCAAGCCAATGAAGTTAAAAGTGCAAAGGCGCAATTAGAGTGGACGATTAAAAATGCCACTGAAAGTGCAGCAGTAGCCATCGCAAGATTACAGTTAGCGAATATACTGGCTGAAGAAAAAGACTTTGATGGTGCATTGAAAATGCTTGATGCACAGCATGATGCCGGTTTTGATGGTTTATTTGCCGACTTAAAAGGTGATATTTTTGCTGCACTTGGCAAAAGTGATGAAGCGAAAGCCGCATATAAGCAAGCATTAACAAAGCTAGATGCTCAAGGTAAGTATCGCGTTGTTACACAACGCAAATTGGAAGCACTTGGTTAATTTATTCAGATACGCCACTGTTCGGATCTATTGTAATTGGCAATTATTTTAAATTGGGCTGGAGCATTCGTTGTTACCAAAATATAAAAATACACTATTAAATCTGCTTACCTTGTCTAGTTTTTTGCTAATGACAGCATGTAGCAGCTTTAGTGAGTTGAAAACTGAGATGTCTGAACGTATGTTTGGGCGAGAATTGGCTGAAGCGCCAGAACCATTGCCTGAGATTAAAGAGACTGCTACATCTAAAATATTGTGGCAAGCTAAAGTATCTGGTGCCGGTGAGTTTGAGTTTACGCCAGTTGTCGATGCTGGCTATGCCTACGCAGTAGGGGGTGATGGCGAGCTTGTTAAAATCGATGCCATTAGCGGTAAACAAGAATGGCGCGTGAGTACTGGCGAAAAAGTATCAGGAGGCGTTGGCATAGGCGGTAGCCTAGTGATGGTAGGTACGCAAAAAGGTGTTGTATATGCTTACGATATTTCCGGCAAGTTGCAATGGAAATCAAGATTAACTAGCGAAATACTCAGTGCTCCTAAATACTTTGATGGTGTGGTCATTGTGCGTACCGGTGATAGCCGAATTTATGGTATTAACGCTTATGACGGCAGCCGTAAATGGGTTTATGAACACATAAGCCCAGCGCTAACTTTACGCAGTAGTGCGGGAGTTGCTGTGGATAGTGGTGCTGTCTATGCTGGTTTTGCCGGTGGAAAATTAGTGGCAGTGCGTGCTGATAATGGAAAGCTTTTGTGGGAAACAGCCGTTGCACAGCCTAAAGGTGTTACTGAAATTGAGCGTATTGCGGACATTACAAGTTTGCCTGTGGTAGATGGACCCTTGATTTATGCCGTGGCATATCAAGGAAAAATTGCTGCGATAGATAGAACTACAGGTCGCGTGGTCTGGAACCGTGATATTTCGAGTTTAACCGGCTTAAGTACAGAAGACGCACGTATATTTGTGTCGCATGCTACAGGTTCTGTATATGCGCTTGATTACGCCACAGGAAAAACCTATTGGCGACAAGCTGCACTTAAAAATCGTCAGCTCAGTACGCCTATGCCAATGGGTAGCTTGATTGCTATTGGTGGCGTTGAAGGATATGTGCACTTTTTAAGTAGAGAAGATGGTGCGTTAGCCTCCAGAGTTCAAACAGATAAAAGTGCAGTAATGCCACAAATGGCATTGGTCAATAGTAATACCGTATTGGCACAAACACGTGATGGCGGTCTTTATGCCATTCAAGTCAAACAATAAGTAAAATAAGTAACTGCCGCATTTGTTGCGTGCAGTTACCGCACGAAAAGAATTACCAGATTTAAGAATCGCTTAGCTTTAACCGCTTGGCATTAGAGCCATTAGGTTCAAGAACTATTTAGAAGGCTTGCATGTTACCTACCATTGTTTTGGTTGGCCGACCAAACGTCGGCAAATCCACCTTATTTAATCGATTAACCAAAAGCCGTGATGCCCTCGTCGCGGACTTGCCCGGTTTAACGCGTGATCGTCACTATGGTCGAGGCACTGGCGCTAGCCAACCTTTCCTTGTGGTCGATACCGGCGGATTCGAGCCTAATACCGACAGTGGCATTCTGAAAGCCATGGCAGTGCAAACATTATTGGCTATCGATGAAGCTGATGTCATTATCTTTTTGGTAGATGGCCGCCAAGGCGCTACACCACAAGATATGGAAATTGCCAATCGTTTGCGTCGGAGCAAATGTCCTGTATTGCTTGCTGTGAATAAAACAGAAGGCATGAATAAAGCCGTTGTCAGTGCAGACTTCCACGAATTAGGTTTGGGTGATCCATTATCTATATCGTCAGCTCACGGAGAAGGTGTCCGGGATATTGTTGAATTGGCATTGGAAAGTTTTAAGGTTGTTGAAGAAGAGCCACCAACTGATTATTCTGGTGATAGAGTTCCCAAAGTCGCGATTGTTGGTCGTCCAAACGTAGGTAAATCTACTCTGGTCAATGCATTGTTAGGCGAAGAACGTGTAATTGCATTTGATGAGCCAGGCACGACGCGTGATTCTATTTCAATTGATTTAGAGAAAAATGGCAAACACTACACACTGATAGATACCGCTGGTGTACGCAAACGTGGCCGTGTATTAGAGGCGATTGAGAAATTCTCCGTCATTAAAACCATACAGTCTATTGAAGAAGCCAATGTGGTAATTTTGGTCGTTGATGCGCAAGAGGGCATTACCGAGCAAGATGCCCATGTAGCCGCTTATATCTTAGAGGCTGGACGTGCATTGGTCGTGGCAATCAATAAGTGGGATGGGTTGAAAGAAGAAGAGCGCGATTGGGTAAAACGTGAGATTGACCGCAAGCTCATGTTTTTAGATTTTGCTGAATTTCACTATATTTCTGCGCTGCGTAAAAAAGGTCTGCCAGAGTTATTTGCCTCGGTTGATATCGCGTTTAAAGCAGCATTTGCCAAGCTCTCAACACCACAACTTACACGTGTGTTGATTGATGCGCTGCAACAGCATCAACCACCTATCAGTAAAGGTATCCGACCTAAACTGCGTTATGCGCATCAGGGCGGTAGCAATCCACCGATTGTAGTCATTCATGGTAATCATGTGGATGGTGTGAAAGATGCCTATACCCGCTTTTTAGAAAAAACGTTTCGCAAGACTTTTCAGCTTTCTGGTACGCCATTGCGTGTGCAATACAAACAAGGTAGTAACCCATTTGCTGAAGATGAAGATAAGCGTAAGCCGGGTGAAGGTATCGTCAGCATGCGCCGCCGTAAAACTGCACATCGCGCTGAATTAAAAGCCAAAAAAGAAGTTGAAGATAAAGATCGTAGCGCTAAAAAGCGTTAGTCTTTTAGTTTACATTTTCGGTAAGTAGAGTGTTGGTCATTGATGGCAGTCAGATCATTACCTTTTGGTATATGATCTGACTGACCGTCAATAGCCCTTTACAATCTATGATTCATGCCACTCGTCTACAATATGATGCTCATCGTGTGGATATCTAAATATAACGCTAACTTGCGTTAAGCTCAGTTCACTCAAATGTACTTGCGTGTAATTCCGCTTTAATCAACTCAGTATTTTCCGTTATTTAGCTCAACTAATGCTTGATAAGCATGGTGCAATTTATTTGTTTGAGCACTTACTTGGTGCGCAAGTAAAAATGTATATTTCGATGTGATATTTTTAACAACATGATCTATAAAGGATTTTTTAGCCTTTAAAAGTTGGCATTCTTGTTGCTTGTATAATATTAGCGAGAAAGCGGTGCGTTTAAATAGCAAGCCGCTATAAGTTTCAAAAAAGATGGCTAGGGTTCCGGCTTTTATTAACTTAAAAGTGTCTGGTCCGAGAGTTGTCGGCCAATAGTGATATGGCTACACGGAGGGATAAAAGCCCGGGAGGAAGCGTTTTTTTAAATGCCGCCTTCTCGACTTTTTACCAACCTAGGAGCCTATCATGCATCGTTCAAGTTTTTTTACACGCTTTTCAGCACGTACCGTATTAACTGCTACTGCATTCACCGCATCTTTATTATTCACAGGATTATCTAATGCCGCCGAACCACTTAAAGTCGGCTATAGCGATTGGCCGGGCTGGGTTGCATGGCAAGTGGCCATCGAAAAAGGCTGGTTTAAAGAAGCCGGCGTAGATGTTAAATTTGAGTGGTTTGATTACGTTGCTTCCATGGATGCTTTCACCGCAGGTAAGATTGATGGCGTAACAGTTACTAATGGTGACGCTCTTGTAACAGGGTCTGGCGGCGCGAAGAATGTGATGATTCTTTTGACTGATTACTCTAACGGTAATGACATGATTGTCGGCAAGCCGGGTATTAAAAGTCTAAAAGATTTAAAAGGTAAAAAAATCGGTCTTGAAACTGGTTTTGTAGAACACCTTTTACTGCTCAATGGTTTAGAAAAAGCAGGCATGAAAGAATCTGATGTCACTATCGTCAATACCAAAACCAATGAAACTCCACAGGCTTTAGCATCTGGCGATTTAGCTGCAATTGGTGCTTGGCAGCCAAACTCTGGTGAGGCCATGAACTTGGTACCTGGCGCAAAACCTATTTATACCTCTGCTGATGAACCAGGCTTAATCTACGACGTACTTACAGTAAGCCCAACAAGCTTGTCTAGCCGTAAAGCTGATTGGCAGAAAGTAGTTAAAGTCTGGGATAAAGTCGTTACTTATATCAATGATCCTAAAACTCAACCAGATGCTGTGAAAATTATGGCAGCGCGTGTTGGTATTAAGCCTGAAGCTTATTTGCCTTTACTTAAGGGCACTAAGTTGCTGAGTCTTGAAGATGGCAAAAAGATATTTGTCAAAGCTAATGGTTTTAAATCACTGTATGGCTCAACAAAAATTGCGGATGATTTCAATGTGAAATATGGTGTTTACAAAAAGCCTATGGATTTGAGTCGAGCTATTAATCCATCTTTAGCTACTGCTAAGTAATAGCGTTTAATTACTACATTAATTAATCTTGAAAAGAGTACAGAATGAGTCTTGAGTCTTGGTTTGTTGTGCGAAGGGAATTGTCTCCACGCAGGCAGAAATTTTTAGGGATAGGCTCATTTCTGTTACCGCTTCTGATTTGGTGTGCAGTGAGTTATGTGCCGTTCATATGGCATCCAATGGTCAAGGTGAGTAATCCCGGAAGTGTGGATTACTTTCAAGTAGGCATGCTGGTTGAAAAGTCTGTTTACAAAGATGAACTAGCCAATATGCAGGCTGCGGGTAAAACGCTACCTGAAGGCTCACCAGCCAACCCAATTTATTTACCCGCCCCACATGCCGTAGCCAAAGCTTTATACACGGGCTTTACTACCGCGCCTCAACAGCGTGATGGCAAATGGTTACATGAGAGCTTGTGGCATAGTATTCAGATTATTTTCTGGGGCTTCTTTATTTCATCATTGATCGGAGTGCCATTGGGAATTTTGTGCGGCACGTTCAGTGCGGTTTCTCGTATCAATGAACCTTTTGTTGAGTTTTTTCGGTATCTGCCTGCACCTGCATTTGGCGCGCTGGCTGTTGCTATTTTAGGGATTTATGACGGACCAAAAATTGCCATTATCGTGATTGGTACTTTGTTTCAACAAATACTCATTATTGCCAATACGACACGAAAACTAGATTACTCCTTGATTGAAGCTGCGCTTACCTTGGGGACTAATAAATTCAAACTTCTCTTGCACGTCATTATTCCTGGCATTTTGCCTGAGTTGTATCGAGATCAACGCATTTTATTGGGTTGGGCTTGGACTTATCTGATAGTGGCGGAGTTAATCGGTACATCGTCTGGAATCACATGGTTCATTACGCAGCAAGCGCGGTATCAACATTTTGAGAATGTGTATGCCGCAATCATCATTATTGGGGTGCTTGGCTTAGGTGGAGATTTAATTCTGGCTTGGTTAAGCAAGCGCCTATTCCCTTGGGATCGCTCGGCGAATAAAGAGTAAAGGATTTATTGTGAGCTCAAATAACAACCGCCCTAATCATCTAGAGACCAGCCAACTGGAAACCAGTCAAATGAATTATTTAGAGCAATCTGAAGCCGTTAAAGAACGTTTTGAGCGCATTAAACAGCGCGAAGTTATTTTAGAAGTGAAACAGCTTGGTAAGATTTACAAGACTGCGAAAGGTGAAGTCACCGCACTTAAAAATATCAACTTTAAAACGCATAGACGAGAATTTGTATGTGTGATTGGCCCATCAGGTTGCGGAAAATCAACACTGATACGAATTCTGGCTGGGCTAGAGTCTCATACTTCCGGTGATGTTCTGCTGGATGGTAAACCAGTCAGTGGCCCGGGGCGTGATCGTGGCATGGTGTTTCAGGGCTATACGCTGTTTCCTTGGTTAAGTGTTAAAAAGAATGTGATGTTTGGTCTGGAAATGAACAATACATCTGGTGATGAAGCTGCGCGCGAAGCTGATTTGTGGCTTGAGTTAGTGGGGCTGGAGAAATTTGCAGGCGCTTATCCTCACGAGCTTTCTGGAGGCATGAAGCAGCGTGTAGCAATCGCACGTGCATTGGCGAATCAGCCGAGAATTCTGTTGATGGATGAGCCGTTCGGCGCACTGGATGCGCAGTCTCGCATCAAGATGCAGGCGCATCTGCTGGAAATCTGGCGCAATATTGATATCACTATTGTGTTCATTACCCATGATCTGGATGAAGCTATTTTTCTGGCGGATCGCATTCTGGTATTAAAAGCCCACCCTGGTGAAGTGCAGGAATTGATTGAGGTGCCAGTGCCTCGTCCGCGTAGTGCTGGTCAATTTACCAGCCCGGAATTTTTAGCAACTAAAGCGAGGCTAGAGGCATTGATTCATCCGCCTAAAGTTGAAGAAGAAAACGAAGATGAAGTGATTACACCGAAAATGATTCGTTTTGTGAATGTTGCAGATAATGTGGAGTAACTAATGAGACCTTTCCAAAAATACTTCTTGTGGCGAATTACTGCGTTGCGCGGTACTCGCAGCCTCGCTGTATACCACATACTATCTCGGCTTCTGCGTTCCGTGCGCCTTTGGCGTATGAATAATGTGCTTCAGCACATATATTCTACGGACACGCCCTTTACGGGTGTACTTCATCCCCAATAAGCACTTTTGCAAAGGTCTCAGATATGTTTTGGTCACAACTTACATGGGCAGAGTTGCCAGATAAAATTTCCGCCTCAAATCAGGCTGCTATCTTACCGATAGGCGCTACCGAACAGCATGGTCCGCACATGGGCTGTGGCATGGATTATGTACTGGCTGATATTTTGTGTAGTGCGGTTTCAAAGCAGACTAATGTGCCGATGCTGCCAACAATGCCTTATGGCTGCTCTATTGGCCATAGTCAACGCTGGCCTGGCACATTGGCAGTGCAGCCGATTACGCTGATTAACCTGATTAAAGACATTGGTGACTGGGCGTATCACAGTGGAATTCGTCGCCTGTTTATTGTGAATACGCATGTCACCAATGCAGCGCCACTACGTTGTGCACTGGAAATGTTACGTGCCGAGCATGATGACATGATGGTTGCCGTATTTAATTCAGCGCACATTAGTCCTCGCGTAAAGCAGTTTCATCATGCCGATGGTGATGACTGGCACGCCAATGATGCTGAGACATCACTCATGCTGGCGACCGCACCTCACATGGTGCGTAGCGAGTTACTCCCCGCCGCAGATGATCCTGACCGCACTGAAGGCTTGGTCTTTTCGCATCCAGTGAATCGCACCAGCACCAATGGCGTCACTGGCATGCCCAGTATTTCAAGCGCAGAAAAAGGGCAAGAATGGTTTCAATGGATGGTCGAAGACCTAAGCGAATTAATTCATAAAGGTTTGCAAGAAACGCCGCCTTTATCAAATTCATATTTTTCAAATCATGCATCATCAGAAGAGAGTCAATCATGAAATCAGCTAAAGAAGTTGTCGAAATTCAACAAAAACTGCAAGACCTAGGTGTTAAATATTGCATCGGTGCTTATGTCGATATTCACGGTATTCCTAAGGCCAAAGTCGTACCGATTGATCATTTACCACAGATGGCAGCGGGTTCTGAGCGTTACACCGGCTATGCTCTTGATGGCTTGGGACAAGCGCCTAGCGATGATGAACTGAACTCCGTGCCGGATTTAGATCATATTATTCAATTGCCTTGGGAGCCAAAAGTCGCTTGGATGCCAGCAGACAACCATTTTCAAGGCAAGCCATATCCGCTGAATACTCGCGTGGCATTAAAAAACGTACTGGCGCAGGCTGCTGAAATGGGGTTCGGCATGAATCTCGGTATTGAATGTGAAATTTATTTATTGAAACAAAATACTGATGGCAGCTTAAGTGTACCTAACCCTGACGATAAATTAGATAAAGCCTGTTATGACGTGCGCGGCTTTATGGATAACTTTGCTTGGCTGGATAAAATGGCTTCAGCCATTAACAGTTTGGGTTGGGATTTATATTCATTTGACCATGAAGATGCCAATAGCCAGTTTGAGTTCGACTTTAACTATAGTGATGCGTTAACGACCTGTGATCGCTTAACGTTTTTCCGCTATATGGCTAAGCATTACGCTAAGGAAGACGGGCTGGTTGCAACTATGATGCCTAAGCCATTCTCCGATAAAACGGGTACTGGTGCGCATTTTAATATGTCACTTTATGATTTGAAAACAGGTGCAAATTTATTTGCTTGTGATCCAAAAGATGACCCGCGTGGGCTAGGCCTGACTACATTAGGCTACCAGTTTATTGCCGGGATTTTGAAGCATGGTCCAGCCTTATGTGCGGCGTTTGCACCTACAGTCAATAGCTACAAGCGTTTAGTACGTCGCGGTGCGATGAGTTATTTTAGTTGGGCGCCTGTGTTCAATTCTTACGGGTCAAATAATCGTACTAACTCCGTGCGAGTGCCTATGGGCGGTGGACGTTGTGAATCTCGTAATGCCGATGGCGCCGTGAATCCATACCTAGCTGCAACATTGGCATTAGCCGCTGGTTTGGAAGGCATTCGTGAAGCGCTAGATCCCGGCAAACCGAATGAAGACAATCTTTATGACATGAACGAAGAGCAGCGCAGTGCCAGAGGTATTGAATTTTTACCACAAACACTGCAAGAGGCAGTTGATGCTTTTGCCGCAGACTCGCTGGTGGAAAAAACATTGGGTAAAGAACTGCGTGATGAGTTTATCAAATATAAAACGGAAGAGTGGGAAACCTACCACCTGACCGTAAGCCAGTGGGAAATCGAGCGCTATAGTTATATGTTTTAAAGAGATAGGAATAAACGCTAACAACAGGAATATTTAAGACAACGATATGACTACTTTTAATACTGAAAAAATGCTGTGGGAAGAAACCGTACCGGGCGGCAATCATTGGTCTGGGCTCATGCGCCGCGGTAGTGCATTACGATTTACTGACCTGCAAGGCGGCGCAAATGTTTCTGTATTGCTCTATAACATGGAAGAAAAATTAGAGCGCTACAATATGCCAGATACCTTGAAAGCTCAGCATACTGCATTTCTAACCACAGGCAATGTCTGCTATTCCGATATGGGCAGAGTGATGTGCTCCTTTATTCATGACGGCGTAGGCTGGCATGACACGATTTGCGGCATATCCGATGCGGAAATAATCCAAAAGAAATATAGCGTTGCAAACTACCAGACGCATCGCAACGACATGTACCGCAATGCGAAAGATGGCTTGCTCACTGAGCTCACAAAACATGGCTTGGGTAAGCGTGATTTGGTGGCGAATGTGAATCTGTTTAGCAAAGTCTCTGCAAATGGTGATGGCTATTTAGTGTTTCAGGCTGGCAATAGCAAAGCGGGTGATGTAGTGGATTTGCGCTTCGATATGAATGTGCTGGTCGTATTATCTACCGCACCACATCCTTTGGATACCAGCGAAGTGTATCAACCTGCCGATGTTTTATTGACCGCTTGGCACGCTGGTGCCGCCGCCGATAATGATGTTTGCCGTAATACCTGCGAACAAAATAAGCGCGGTTTTATTAACACAGAACGTTTTTATGCGAATTAGGATAGGCTATGTTAACTGAAAGTAAGCTTCACATTGAACATGCCGTTTTAAATGAAACCTGTGCGGCAGGTGAGCCTTGGTCTGGTTTAGTCAAACGTGGCCAAACCTTCCGTATTCTTGATTTAGAAGGCAACCAAGCAGTAGACACCTTGTTTTATAACGCGCATAACGCCGAGGAGCGCTATAGTGCTGTCGACACGATTCAGCGCCAAGGACAAATTTACCTAACCACTGGTTCGGTGCTCTACTCCAGTGAGGGTAATCCTATGCTCACTATTACGGCGGATACATGCGGTCGCCATGATACTTTGGGTGGTGCTTGCGCGGCAGAAAGCAACACCGTGCGCTATGCCTTGAATAAACGCCCTATGCATAGTTGCCGCGATAACTTTATGCACGCCATTACGCACTCTGCTTGTGTGCAAGATCGTGAAATCACCAAGAGAGATATCACCGCTAACATCAATTTTTTCATGAATGTACCAGTAACAGCAGATGGCGGCTTGAGCTTTGCCGATGGTATCTCTGGTGCTGGAAAATATGTAGAAATGCGTGCCGAGATGGATGTGCTGGTATTAATCTCCAATTGCCCGCAACTCAATAATCCATGTAATGCCTATAACCCGACCCCTATTCAGTTATTGGTTTGGGATGCAGCATAAATTTTAGATAAGACACCGTAGAAGGACGACCTGATACGGCAATGAAACAAGCGAGACGACTCGCAATGGTGTGAGAATAATTATGTTTAAAAAAGTCTTGATTGCTAATCGCGGTGAAATTGCTTGCCGCATCATGCGTACCTTGAAAAAAATGGGCATTAAATCGGTCGCGATTTACTCACAGGCTGATGCTGGTGCGCGCCATGTGCTTGATGCTGATGAAGCAGTTTGCATAGGTCCGGCGCCAGCAACTGAAAGTTACTTGAATACAGAGAAAATTCTGCAAGTGGCGATTGACACTGGCGCTGAAGCTATTCATCCGGGCTATGGATTTTTATCTGAAAACGCCGACTTTGCAGAGGCTTGCGAAGCGGCAGGCATTGCCTTTATTGGCCCAACACCACAGCAGATGCGCGACTTCGGCTTGAAGCATACAGCACGTGAACTTGCCGAGAAAAGCGGTGTGCCATTATTGCCCGGCACAGGCTTGCTTGCTAATGCCACTGAGGCGCATGCGCTAGCGACACAAATTGGTTACCCTGTCATGTTGAAAAGTACCGCGGGCGGCGGCGGTATCGGCATGCAGCTTATCTGGAGTGCGGATGAACTGGAGGCTGCATTTGAGTCCGTACAACGCTTATCGCGCGCAAACTTTAAAGAAACCGGCATCTATCTGGAAAAGTATGTGCAAGCAGCACGTCATATTGAAGTGCAGATTTTTGGTAATGGTTTAGGTAAGGTCATTGCACTGGGAGAGCGTGATTGCTCGGTGCAGCGGCGCAATCAAAAAGTCATTGAAGAAACACCCGCGCCACATATCACTGAACAAACTCGTTTGGCGTTAAGCGCCACAGCCATTAAGTTGGGCAGTGCTTTGCATTACCGTTCCGCAGGTACGGTAGAGTTTGTGTATGACAACGCGACAGAGCAGTTCTACTTTTTAGAGGTGAATACGCGTTTGCAGGTAGAGCACGGCGTTACCGAGCTGGTGACTGGTGTCGATTTGGTAGAGTGGATGATACGCATTGCCGCTGGTGAAACGCATGCGCTGGATAGTTACACACACCAACCGCAAGGCCATGCCATTCAAGTGCGTATTTATGCTGAAGATGCGAACAAGAATTTTCAGCCTTCCAGCGGTGTACTCACACAGGTTAAGTTTTCACCTGAAGCGCGTAATGATAGCTGGGTTGAAACAGGCAGCGAGGTGTCGCCATTCTATGACCCGCTCATCGCTAAAGTATTGGTTCATGCAGCAGACCGTGATGCGGCGGTTGCCAAAATGCGCACTGCGCTGGATGACACCTATTTAAGCGGCATTGAAACTAATTTAGAGTATTTACGCCAAGTGCTTGTCGATACTGTTTTCCCTGCTGGTAAGCAAATCACGCGCTACCTCAATAGCTTTGAATATAAGCCACATACGATTGATGTGCAAGATGGCGGTGTCATGACAACCATCCAAGACTACCCAGGTCGTGTAGGTTATTGGGCGGTTGGCGTGCCACCATCTGGCCCAATGGATCATCTGGCGTTTCGATTGGCGAATAAGTTGGTGGCGAATGCTGAAGGCGTGGCTGGGCTGGAAATTACGCTCATAGGCCCACAGTTGAAATTTAATACTGATGCCGTAATCGCCGTTACTGGTGCGCCGATTGAAGCAACATTGGATGGTGAAGCCATCAGCATGTGGCAGTCGATACAGGTTAAAGCTGGTAACGTACTTAAACTTGGCAAGGTGACTGGCGATGGCTGCCGTGCTTATTTGGCGGTGCAAGGCGGTTTTGATGTGCCGGATTATATGGGCAGCAAATCAACCTTCACCTTGGGTCAGTTTGGCGGGCATGGTGGCAGAACATTGCGAGTGGGCGATGTGTTGCATATCACCAAGCAAGCGCAGTCTGTCTATGTCGAAAAATCACTGCCACAGAAACTACAGCCAAGCTACAGCAACACGTGGGAGATTGGCGTGCTGTATGGCCCACATGGCGCGCCAGACTTTTTTACCGATGCTGACATTGACATGTTCTTCTCTACCGATTGGGAAGTACATTACAACTCTAACGCCACAGGCATACGCCTTATCGGCCCCAAGCCACAATGGGCGCGTAAAGATGGTGGCGAGGCAGGCTTACACCCATCCAATATTCACGATAATGCCTACGCTATCGGCGCAGTAGACTTCACTGGCGATATGCCGGTGATTTTAGGACCGGACGGCCCAAGCTTAGGTGGCTTTGTCTGCCCAGCGACCATTATTCAGGCTGAGTTGTGGAAAATGGGACAACTCAAGGCTGGTGACAAGATTCGCTTTAAAAAAGTCAGCCAAGAAGATGCCGGCAACTATGAAAAGTCTCAGAATGCAATGGTAGCTAATCTAGCTGGCGAACCTGTTAACCTAATTGTCACCAGCGCTATCAAGCATAGCCCGATTCTGACGCAAACCTTGGAAACCTCTAGCCAGATCAAGGTGGTTTATCGCCAATCTGGCGATAAGTATTTATTGATTGAATATGGCGAATTAGTGCTAGACCTCAATTTACGCTTCCGCGTACATGCGCTCATGCAATGGCTGGAAAGCCAGCAGATAAAAGGCATTATCGACCTGACCCCTGGTATTCGTTCCTTGCAGGTGCATTTTGAAAGTCTGGTATTGCCAGTCAATCGGCTTATTCACATTTTGCAGCAAGCTGAAGCTGAATTGCCAAGCGTAGACGAGATGGAGGTGCCGACGCGCATCGTGCATTTGCCATTGTCTTGGGATGATGCCGCCACGCAACTGGCGATTGAAAAGTATATGCAATCCGTGCGTAAGGATGCGCCTTGGTGCGATACCTCATCAGGCACGCCAAGCAATATTGAGTTTATTCGCCGTATTAATGGCTTAGATAGTATTGATGACGTTAAAAGAACCGTGTTTGATGCGAGCTATTTAACATTAGGTTTGGGCGATGTTTATCTGGGCGCTCCAGTTGCAACACCAATGGATCCGCGCCATCGTTTGGTCACTACCAAATACAACCCGGCACGCACTTGGACACCGGAGAATGCCGTGGGTATTGGCGGTGCGTACATGTGTGTCTATGGCATGGAAGGCCCTGGCGGCTATCAGTTTGTAGGCCGCACGATACAAATGTGGAATCGCTGGAATCAGACCAAAGACTTTACCGATGGCAAGCCATGGTTATTGCGCTTCTTCGATCAAATTCGTTTTTATCAAGTTGAAGCCGACGAGTTGCTGCAAATGCGTGAAGACTTTCCGCACGGTAAATTCCAACTCAACATTGAGGAACAGACTTTCCGTCTAAAAGACTATCACCAGTTTTTAAGTAATGAAGCCGAATCCATTAATGCGTTTAAGACCAAGCAACAAGCTGCGTTTAATGCAGAGCGCGAGCATTGGATTGCCACTGGTCAGGCAAATTACAGTAATGAAATTGAGTCGGCCGGCGCTGAAGAAGCTTTAGATGTGCCAGTTGGCAGCCGCGCGGTTGCATCACACGTGGCTGGAAATCTGTGGCAAGTGAAACTGAAAGTGGGTGACTTGGTGAGCGAAGGTGATGTCGTGGTGGTGGTTGAGTCCATGAAAATGGAGATTTCAGTGATTGCTACGTGCGCAGGCACAGTAACGCAAATCCTGTGCAGCGAAGGAATGACTGTCACTGCGGGTCAAAATCTAATCGTTATTTCTGAGGGATAAATCAACATGAACTTACAAATCTCACACCTTCGTGGCTTATATCTTTCTGGTGCGCTGAAGCCTAGCGACTTAGTCAAACAACTGGATGCCGAAATCGGTGGCGAGGATCCGCGTCATATTTGGATAAGACGTTTGAACTTGAACGAAATGCTGACTTATGCGCAAGAGTTAGAAGGCAAAAATCCGGCAGACTTGCCTTTATATGGCATTCCTTTTGCGATTAAAGACAATATTGATCTAGCTGGCATTCCAACCACAGCCGCTTGCCCAGAATACGCTTACACCCCAGAAAAAAATGCCACGGTAGTGCAAAAGCTGATTGATGCTGGCGCAATTCCGGTTGGCAAAACAAATCTGGATCAGTTTGCCACAGGTTTAGTTGGTACACGTTCCCCTTATGGCGCAACTCAAAATAGTTTTGATACTGAGTATATTTCAGGCGGCTCAAGTGCCGGCTCAGCGGTTTCAGTGGCACTAGGCATGGCTAGTTTTAGTTTGGGTACAGATACCGCAGGTTCTGGTCGTGTGCCAGCCGCTTTTAATAATCTGGTAGGGCACAAGCCCACTTGCGGCTTACTCAGTACGCAAGGCGTTGTACCGGCATGCCGAACACTGGATTGTGTTTCAATTTTTTCCTTAACCGCACAAGATGCCGCAACCGTACTGGAAAGCGCTCAAGGCTTTGATGCGGAAGATGCCTACTCTCGTGATAAACCAAGTGTACTGACACCCACCCTAGCAACCGCACTGGATAAGGACTTTGGAGGTGCCTCTTCATTTAGTTTTGGCGTACCACGCAAAGAGCAACTTGCATTTTTTGATAATCCTGAAACGCCAGCGCTGTTTCAACAGGCGATTCAGCAACTTGAGTCCATCGGCGGCAAGGCTGTTGAAATAGATTTCTCACCATTTTTAGAAACTGCACGCTTGCTCTATGAAGGGCCTTGGGTAGCGGAACGCTATGCCGCGATTCAAGAGTTCATTGAGAACAAGCCTGATGCGATTTTCCCTGTCACTAAGAAAATCATCGGTGGCGCAACTAAATTTAGTGCAGTTGATACTTACAACGCGCAATACAAACTTAAAGCATTGCAAAGAAAATCTGCGGCGGTTTGGAATGATGTAGACCTGATTGTGACGCCAACAGCAGGCACGATATACAAGATAGATGAGGTCAATGCTGAGCCTGTCATTTGTAACTCCAACTTAGGCTATTACACCAACTTTATGAACTTGTTAGACCTCTCTGCAACCGCTATGCCAACAGGTTTTCAAAGTAATGGTTTGCCGTTTGGCATCACTATTTGTGCGCCGGCGTTTAATGATGCTCAGCTGCTCACTTTAGCAACTGCCATGCAAGGCGCCACAGATAAAACGCTGGGTGCAACTGGCATTTCATTACAGAAATGCTAAGCAAATAATCATGCGGACAACCTCAATTTTATAAGGCATTTATGACCAATACTGAAAAATTTATCAATGTAGCCGTTTGTGGTGCACATATGACTGGCTTGCCATTGAATCCACAGTTAACCGCCTTAAATGCGGTGTTTGTAGAAGAAACAAGCACGGCGCCAGAGTACAGGCTTTACAAATTAAATGGCTTTACGCCTACACGCCCAGGTTTGTTGCGTGTCGCGAATGATGGGGTCGCAATAAGTTTAGAGATATGGAGACTACCTTTAGAAAACTACGGCGCATTTGTGGCTGGAGTTCCTGCTCCGTTAGGTTTTGGTACCTTAACTCTGGCGGATGGTCGCTCTGTGCAGGGGTTTTTATGTGAATACTATGCCACATTAAATGCCGTCGATATTTCACACCTAGGCGGCTGGCGTAGTTATTTGAAGGAAGTTGCATAGCTTTGAATTGTATAAGGTCGTGCATCTTTATCAACATAATCTCGTCTGAAGTTTCTTTCATTCAAATCAACTAAGCGGCATTGCCGTGCAACTAACCCCAAAGCATATTTATCCGTAATCTAGGCCGATTGATTAAGGTGTCAGCTCAAGTCAGTCATTACGGATTAATATGCTTGCCTCTTATATATAAATAATCACAAATTATTTTTTCTAACTTCAAATAACTTGATAAAGTAAGCATTTGGCTATTTAGTGCAATTTTTATCATTTTGATGTGCTCGCATTATGAAAGGATCCCACATGTCACATTGGTTTGAAGATAACGCTCAATCTATTGGGCATACCCCGTTAGTTCGGCTGAATCGTATTGCTGATGGCGCGCAAGCAACTATTTTGGCTAAGATTGAAGGACGAAATCCGGCGTATTCAGTTAAATGCCGGATTGGCGCCGCGATGGTTGAATATGCTGAACAACGTGGTTTGTTGGGGGCAGGCAAAGAGTTGGTTGAGCCTACGAGTGGCAATACCGGCATTGCATTGGCTTTTGTTGCTGCAGCACGCGGCATTCCACTGACACTGACTATGCCTGAAACCATGAGCTTGGAGCGGCGTAAGTTGCTGCTGGCTTACGGCGCAAAGCTGGTGCTTACCGAGGGTGCAAAAGGCATGAGTGGCGCGATAGCCAAGGCTGAAGAAATCGCTGCTTCTGACCCTGATCGTTATGTGCTGCTTCAGCAGTTTAAAAATCCTGCTAATCCGGCCATTCATGAGAAAACCACTGGGCCAGAGATTTGGAATGATACCGATGGTAAAGTCGATATTTTCGTTTCCGGCGTAGGTACGGGTGGCACGATTACAGGTGTGTCACGCTATATTAAAAAGACTCAAGGCAAAAACATTATTACGGTGGCAGTTGAACCTTCTGCCAGTCCGGTGCTTTCTCAAAAACGTGCCGGTGAGGAGTTAAAGCCTGCGCCACACAAGATTCAGGGTATCGGTGCTGGATTTGTTCCAGAGGTGCTTGACCTATCGCTCGTAGATGAAATCGAGCAAGTGAGTAATGAAGAGTCTATTCTGTATGCGCAACGCTTGGCGCGTGAGGAGGGCATTCTTTCAGGCATATCTTGCGGTGCGGCGGTTGCAGCTGCAGTGCGCTTGGCAAAACGTCCAGAGAATACAGGTAAGACGATAGTCGTGATCTTGCCTGACTCTGGAGAGCGCTATTTGAGCTCAATCTTGTTTGAAGGTTTGTTTGATGCTCAAGGACTTGCGATATAGTTTTTGCCAGACAGGCAATGGTCTTAGCCTAGGCGCTAGCTCAGTGGCGGTACTTTGAGGCGCTAGCTATAGCTTAGTTGGTGCGTCGTGAAACAAATTGAAGTATAGTTAAAGCTTAACTGTTAGCTTTTTTCTTTACAGCCATTTTCGTTGATATTTTAATTCCATTGCCTATGACTTCTGCTGAAACACCTTTCCTTGGGCTTGCTCCCTTTCTGAGAATGAGCCTTACTGGCGGGGACTTGCGACAAGTTACCCTAGACATGCTATCCAAGGCGCAGCAAGAAGATGAAAATGCTAATTTGTGGATGAATTTATCCACGGCTTTTTTTTCGTTAGGTCAACGAGAAATGGGTTTTAGCATACAGAATCAAGCCTTGCTCATGAAGCGCATGTATTTCATTCCTGCGGCAAAGCAACCAGCAAAATTTCGTCTGTTGATGCTCATGGCAGTGGGGGACTTGGCTGAAAATGCACCGCTGGATTGCCTGCTTGAAAATAGTAATGTTGATCTGATTTTTTATTACGCCTCAGTCGATGAGCCTTTGCCAGCTGATCTTCCCGCACATGACGCTATATTTGTAGCCATCTCAGACACGGTAGATAGTAGACCAGTCCTTATGGTATTGGAGCCATTGCTGGCTCACTGGCACAAACCTGTTATTAATGCACCGCAAAATATTCCAAATACGGAGCGTAGCACCGCCAGTGCGCTTTTGCAGAATGTCCCTGGTCTATTGATGCCACTCACCCAACAAGTCGCACGTGATACGCTGGAAAAAATCATTCGTGGTGAAGTGCTTTTGCAGGATGTTTGTGCTGGATGCGTCTTTCCAATCATCTTACGCCCAGTCGGGTCACAGGCTGGACGCGACCTTGTCCGAATCAATAGTGCGCAGGAAATTAGTCAGTATTTAGCTGGCGTAAATGATGCGGCATTTTTTCTATCACGTTTTATTGACTATAGCAGCGCAGATGGATTGTTCCGCAAGTTCCGTGTGGCGTTGATTGCCGGACAGCCTTTTGCAAGCCATATGGCGATTTCATCCAACTGGATGATTCATTACCTCAATGCGGGAATGTATGAAGATGCCGCCAAACGAGCAGAAGAAGCTGCATTTATGGCTAATTTTGATGCATTCGTTAGCAGGCATAGGTTTGCACTGGACGCTGTCTACAAGCAGTCAAAACTGGACTACATCTGTATCGACTGTGCAGAAACCCAAGATGGGGAGCTTTTAATATTCGAAATCGACCATGCCATGGTGGTACATGCAATGGATCCAGAAGACACCTTCCCGTACAAGAAGGCGTATATGTTGAAAGTCAAAAATGCTTTTGAGGATTTTTTGTTAAGCCTGCCGGGAGCCTCTAAGCTTTGATGGTAGTGTTATTATGAATAGAATGCCGACTAACCCTCTCAATCACCTCAATTTCTCCGGAGGGCCAGGTGTCTTGCCAGAGAGCGTATTACAGCAGGTTCAAGAGTCAATATCCGCGGTTCCAGAGGTAGGACTTTCCATACTTGGTATAAGCCATCGCTCAGATTGGTTTGCCTCAGTGGTAGCCGAGCTTAAAGAGAATATTCGCCTCTTACTTAATCTTCCCAAAGATTATCATGTGCTTTTTTTGCAGGGTGGTGCAACCCAGCAATTCTCAATGCTCCCCATGACTTTATTGAAAAAATTAGGGCCGGCAGCAGAGTATTTACATACCGGATATTGGAGTGGTAAAGCGCTGCCAGAGGCCGCGCGTGAAGGGCCTGTGCGGGTTCTTTGGAGTGGGGAGGCGAGTGGATTTAATCGCCTGCCAACCAATGATGAGCTGCATTTTTCAGCAGATGCGCCTTATCTGCACTATGTTTCCAATGAAACCGTCGAAGGTCTTCAGTTTCATCGAACATTAGGTCGAGACGATATACCGCGGGTGTGTGATATGTCGTCAGACTTTCTTTCGACGCCATGCAATGCTAAAGATTTTTCGATGATTTATGCGCATGCGCAAAAGAATATCGGCCCAGCAGGGGTGACGGTCATTGTGCTCAAGGACCAATTGCTTGAAGATGCGCCCAATAATCTACCCGGATTTTTAGACTATAAAGCACAAATCAAAGCGCACTCCATTTATAACACCCCGCCAGTCTTTGCGATTTACGTGGTATTGCTAGTCACACGCTGGTTGTTGAAAGATATTGGTGGCTTGTCGAAAATGGACAAGATAAACACAGAAAAAGCACATCTGCTGTATCAGTCTTTGGATAACAGCAATGACTTTTACAAAGGCCATGCTGCAGTGGTGGATCGTTCAAAAATGAACGTGGTGTTCAATCTGCCAACCAAGGCATTGGAAGCGGAGTTTATTTCGACAGCCCTGAGCGCAGGCTTCTCAGGTTTGGGTGGGCACCGTAGTATTGGAGGTATTCGAGCTTCTTTATACAATGGGCTTCAGTTGTCTTCGGTAGAAAAACTGGTTGATTTTATGGAAGACTTCCGCTTGCATCACCAATAGTCAATTATATCGTTTAAGGTGTTTCTTTTGTCAGTGTCAATGTTTTTATCAGCATGGCGCGAAACGCTGAAAACACCTTGGCCATCTGCCCTTGTTTATACGGAAATATCTCAATTGGGTCAGTGGCATGTACCCAGCTCGTATTATCAATTTCGAATATCAGTAAATTGCCGTCAGGCGTCTCAGCACAGTCAATGACGGCATAGTCCAGTTCTAGTCGTGCAGCGATGGAGAGCAGGGCATCACGATGGCGCAATGCAAATTCGGTATCGAAACTCTGAAAGCAGTCAGCCTCTTCTGCGAGTTTAGCGGCGCTTCCAGCCATGCTTGATGATTGATAGTGTACGATCCAGTCCTCACTGATTGCCAGATGACAGATATAAGGCAAGCCATCGATCAATGCGATTCTTGTCTTGCGATAAAGTCCATCGGCACTATGGTAGTCAATATAAAATGAGACGAAAAATGTCAGCGCCTTTGTTGTATCAAGGTAATCAGCTAAATCTTTGGCATTGTCGACTTTGCTAAATCCATGACCACCATGAGAATCCAGAGGCCTGATAGTGATAGGATAAGTACCAGAGCCCAGTAGGTCACGAATAGGTGAGTCGAGTTTTGCTAAGTTTTCTAATTCAAACCTGCTGGCGCGTACTGTCGGCGGAATGACAAGACCGGGTATTGATGCTAATAGTTGATAAAGGCGATTACGTGCGCAGCGTTGAATGTGACTTGGGCGATTCAGCACTGGACGTGGCCATTGTGTGATTAAGTGGTCGATACGATCAAGAGTCGCTCTGGTTTTATCAGACTCGCATACGGCAATAATCGCCACATCATGATCTGGGATAATTGTCGGCAATGGCTCGCCCGGTATGATATACAAGAGATCAAGCTGTATATCAGAACCTTCAATTAAGTAATCTAGCGGCGTGTTTTCTTTTGCCTCTCCAGCCACCATCAGCGCAAGTAGTTTAATCACTGGTTTTTGTGTGCCTGCGATTCTGTAAATAGTACTTCGCTCCAATGCTTTGGCTTGCATTTCCAATGCAAAGTCATGCGGGCCGACAATTGTGAACAGGTGGCATTGGCTCATGAAAAGGTTGGCTTCGCTCAAGCCAGCGATTACCTGTGCGAACAGCTTTGGAACTTCAATTTCCGGCATATTGGCAAGGGTCGCCACTGACACAATGGGATCCAACGCCAACGCAGCTAAAGTTGGGCATTTGTCGGTTAAGCTTTGTTGAGATTTACTTCCGTCAGATTTTGGCATGTTAGGTAGCTCAGGCATTTATGTTCGGAAGAATTGCATCTCTACTGTTGGCCAGTGATTTTACGACTATTCTTCAGAAATAAGTGTCATATGGTAACGGCTAAGTTTGTACCATAACGAGCGTTCACTGATATCTAGCAGCTTGGATGCTCGGCTTTTATTGCCCTTGGCTTGCTTCAGTGCTTCCGCAATCAGTTGTATCTCTAGTGCCTGTACCGCATCTGGTAAAGACAGTGTTTCGGTTGATGGTGCGGAGATATGAGCCTTCGGTGTTATGTTTTCGGCAAGATCACTCTTATGTTGCATATCTTGCGGCAAATGCTGCAGGCGGACAGCACTGCCACCGCAGACTATCGCTGCGCGTTCCAATACATTTTCCAGTTCTCGCACATTGCCCGGCCAGCGATAGCGTTGCAGCGCATTCACTGCACTTTCATCAATGCTGATGTGCCGTTTTTTTAGAAAGTGTGCTGCCAGTATGCCGATGTCGCTTAATCGGTCACGCAATGGCGGCAGGTCAATGCGGAATACATTGAGTCGATAATATAAATCCTCGCGCAACTTACCTTCTTTGATTGCTTGTAGCGGGTCGCGATTGGTTGCGGCAACAACCCTGATGTCGACATTCAGTGACCGATTGCTGCCTAGTCTTTCAATCACACCTTCCTGAAGTGCACGCAATAATTTGGCTTGCAAGGCAATGGGCATTTCAGTCACTTCATCTAAAAATAATGTACCTTCATCTGCCAGTTCAAACTTGCCAATTCGTTCTTTAACCGCGCCAGTAAAGGCGCCACGCTCATGCCCGAATAACTCTGATTCCATCATCTCAGCGGGGATGGCTGCGCAATTGACGGCAACGAAAAGCGAAGATTTTCTGGGAGACTGCTGATGAATCGCACGCGCTACCAACTCCTTGCCAGTACCGGTTTCACCGGCAATCAATACGGTTGCTTTCTCTGTCGCAACTTGTGAAATGGCTTGGTGTACCAGATGAATTGCCTGACTTTCACCAATGAGGCTCTTACCCATTTGATCGGCTTCATCACGCAGAAACTGGTTTTCTATTTTTAAGCGGGTAATGGAAAGCGCTCTGGTAATGGCTATTTCGAGGGTTTCCAAGTCAAATGGCCGCAGAATGTAATCTGATGCACCCAATTTCATAGCTTGTACGGCAGATGCAACCTCGCCTTGCGCGGTGACGATAATCAGCGGGATGTTGATGTTTTCTTTACGCATGGCCTCTAACAGCTTTAAGCCATCCATCACTGGCATGTGTAAATCACTTACAACAAGATCAACGTTGTCTTTGCGTAATATATCCAGTGCTTCACGCCCATTCTCGGCCACGATAGGCTGATATCCAGCTTGACGCAGGCTGATTTCCAGTAAGCGTCGCATATGGGGTTCGTCATCAATGGCGAGAATACGTTTAAGTTGGTTCATCAATTGATCTATTCAAAAAGTGTTTTGGAATTTTAATTTATTGTTTTACACCGGTGTAACTATAGGTAATTGCAGACGGAATTCAGCGCCGCCAAGGGTACTCTGATGCACACTGATGTTACCGTGGTGTGCGAGAACAATTTGCCTGACAACTGCCAACCCCAAGCCAATGCCGCCAGTACGTTGCGTGAAAAAAGGCTCAAATACCTGACTGCGCTGTTCGGCAGGAATCCCTGGACCATTATCTGCGACTGTGATTAAGGCATGATCGGCTGTGCTTGAAATGCTCAGTACTATTTTGCCACCTGCCAATACTTGAATAGCATTGAGAAGCAGGTTTAACAAGACTTGTGTGATTTGTTCTGCATCACATTGAGCGATGACATGCGGGCTTGCTTCACAGATTAGCTCAATGTGCTTTTTCTCTGCCTGTATTCTCAGCATCGCGACACATTGCTGTGCAAGTTCATTGATATCGGAGTTAATAAACTCAGGTGAACGTGGACGCGCTGAATCTATCAGTGTTGATACTAGTTTATTCAGGCGCTCTGTCTCGCTGATAATAAATCCGCATACCTCGCGTCCATCTTCACTCATATTGGGTTCACGTAATAACACCTGTGCAGAAGACCTTAGAATGCCAAGAGGAGTGCGCACCTCATGGCTCATTGCGGCAGCCATTTCACCCACTACTGCAAGTTTTGCTGCGCGTGTCAGATTTTCTTTAGCACGTTCAAGGTCATGGATCATTTTTCCAAATGCGTTCGAAAGTGCAGTGATTTCCATAGGTTCTATCAAGTTACCGGCACTAGGCGGCAACGCATTGCTGGGTGCGCGTATAAAGTTATTGGCAAATGCAGTAAGCCGGCTCAGCGGGTTGGTCATTGCAGTTGCTACCGGGAATGCAATTAAGCTAGCCAAGGCAATGGTAGCAATCAAAAAGCCGAAGAAAATATAAGCCATTTTGTTAATCGGTGCTAATGCCTCTGCACGGTACTGTGCAATCACTACATGCCAGGCAAAACCATCATAACCTTGGTAGCCTTTAGATGTCGAAGTGGTCGAGATTTTCTCAGAGGATTGTGTATCGTTCCATCGCTTGGTTGTGGATAATATAGTATTGTTTTTATCAAACAATGCAGCGCCACTTTTACCTGAAACTGCATTCTCCAGAATATCTGTAATTTGATGCCAGTTAAATACGGTGACAAGCGTACCAAGTGTCTTGCCCTCATAGGCGTCTTTAATATCCGCTGATATCAAGAGTTGTTCGTTTACAATATTTGATATGTGCACATCTATATTCTGGATTTTTGCATTTAGCCAGAGTTTGGGTTGTCCACGCTGTGCGCCGATGGCGCTTACCTTGCTGGATGCAATCACAGCGCCATTGTTGTCTATGACATAAAGCTCGCTGTAAATGTCATGATAACTGTACTTTAATTCACTCAGGAATTTGGATAGCCGCTTGTCCACATCACCAATGCGCACGTCCTGCATGATTTCAAGCTGGCTCCATGATGCGGTGTTGTGTAAGCGCTCGAACATGATGCGATCAACCTCATCCACGGTGGCTGTTGCCCGTGTTTGCATGTCGTGTTCGATTTCAGTTTTTAATGCGCTACGTGCTTCGTAAAAAGCCAAACCAGTGACTAACGTCGTTGGCAACAGCCCGACCAGTAAAAAAGCGCCTAGTAAAATGAAGCGTATAGGTAAGACTTTTCTTAACATGTGATTGAATACGAAACCTGAGTTTGATGTAAAAATAGTAGCATCATAGGTGTGAATGAAATACCATCCGCAACGGTTGAAAAATAATTGAATCAGCAAAGTAGAATGATATACCGATGTTTGCCTTAAGATATGGAGAAATTATGTGTACTCAATTGCTGCGTGCTATCGCCGTAGTAATCGCTTTATGCATGAGTCCAACAGTGGTCGCAGAGGAAGCGGCTCCATCCGCATTGGATGATTTTAAATTAGGCGGCTACTTAAGTGCAGGACTCAATGCGCATCCCGGTGGAAAAACAGACGGTGCGTTCAATGAGGTAGGCTTGATTCTGAGTTGGGAGAATGAAAGCCGCTTTCGTTTTTTGTCTGAGCTGGACGTAGAACGTCCACTTACCTTAAATGAGAATGGTACAGGGTCTGGACTTGATACCCACTTAGGCATGAGTCGTCTTTACCTAGAACGTATTTATGTAGATTACAACTTATCTGACAAATTGAATCTCCGGGCTGGTCGCTTTTTAACACCAGCCGGTCGTTGGAATTTAGGGCATGCCGCACCGCTGGTTTGGACTACATCTCGCCCTTTAGCTACTGGTAACCAATTATTCCCTGTCGGCACGAATGGTTTGATGTTGTATGGCGCATTGCCTTTAAAGGATTCGGAGAGTGAAGCCTTAGAGTACAATTTTTTTGTGGGCTTATCCAAAGATCAGCATACGGACAAAAAAGATATTCTTTATGACGATATTAAAGGCGCCCGTTTTGTGCTTTCTGGCAAAGTGAATTGGGGGTTGTCGTTATTAGAGTTTCGTGAGAGTTCGCTCAATAGCCCCAGTATTCGCATGTTGGGAGTCGATTTTTTAGTACAGCATAATGGCTGGGAGTGGAGTGGGGAAGCCACTCAGCGCTATTACAGTAACGATAGTGATGGCGGTAGCGGCGCTTATTTGCAGGGAGTTGCGCCAATCGCTCACCAATGGTTTGCTGTTGCTCGCGTGGAAACCTTCAAGAGCCCTGTTACGGGCTCAAGTGAACGTCTGGTATTAGGGACTGCTTGGCGCATGACACCACGTCATGTATTTAAAGTTGAATATATCGCTGGTGACAATGAGCGCACAGAGTCTCCTAAAGGCTTATTGGCATCATTTGCTATTTTATTCTGATGACCAAGTTACTCATGCGTAAATCATTTCTAACCTTACTCGCAATGACTGCTCTGCTTTTTGGCTTTGCAATACAAGCCAAGGCTGAGGTCATTGCCGTAATTGTGCCGCAAACGCATAGCATGAAGTCAATCGAAGTGAATGAACTTGCATTAATATTTTGGCGTAAAAAACTGTATTGGGCAGATGGGAAATATGTGCAAGCGTTGAATTATCCTGCAAGCAATCCTCTCAGGCTACAGTTTTCGCGATCCGTTCTAAAGAGTGCTCCAGAAACGCAAACCAACTATTGGAATAGCTTATATTTTCACGGTATTTCACCGCCGCATGTGGTTGACTCACAAGAGGCAATGCTTAGATTTGTTGCCGATACGGCTGGTGCAATAGGCTATATTGATGCCTGCAAGCTAGATAGTCGTGTTAAACCATTGGCTTGGATTAATGCCGATGGCGCATTTTCAACACGTGAGCCTGAGCTTGATTGTGCTAAATAGCTTATTAACACCTACCCCCACATTTATTTACAGACGATTCTAAATCATACCAAATTTGCAGTGTTTTCTTACGCAACTCTGCAAGCCTGCAAAATTCGTAGTATCTAGCAGGAGTGCTGTGCACCTTTTAGTTACTATATTAACTATTTAACTATATGATTTTATTGTGTAAATTTTTAATTTACATGGCTTGGTGCAGTATGGCATAGCAATTGCTCATATTAAAACATTCTTACTAGGAGTGTTTTATGCGGCACGCACAGCAACAGAAATTTACCATTACACAAGACTTGCCTTTGCCTGCAACGCAAGTAAAACAAAAAGCAGCCATTCATTTACATGCTGCACCACCGGTTATCACTGCAATTTCAGAGCAAGGCGCGCTTGATAGGCAAGAATTGGAAGGCTTTATCAGCGCCATGTTTGAGCGTGCACATAATGCAAAAATAATCCATTTTATGCCTAAGCTCATGAGTGTTCGTGATGCCAGCGGTAAGTTGTTGGCGGCTTGCGGATTGCGGCATGCCGACCAAGCAGAATTATTTTTAGAAACCTACCTAGATGCGCCAGTTGAGGCGCTACTATCTCAGCATAGCAACACTCCAGTCCGCCGTAGCGCCATTTTAGAAGTCGGTAATCTTGCTGTTGCAGAGCCTGTTAATGTGCGTAGCTTACTGGCAAGCATTAGCCTTTATTTACATAGCACTGATTCTGAATATGCAGTATTCACTGGCATTTCTACCTTACGCAACTCTTTAACCAAGCTCAATATGCCTTTGCAATTATTGGGTGAAGCGCGTATCAATCGTATTCCTGAGTCAGAGCGCGCAGCTTGGGGCACTTATTACAATGAACACCCGCAAGTCATGGCAATTCGCCGCATACAACCATTATAGGCATTATATTTTGAACTTAAATAGTCATTCAGTGGTTGATGCTATTGCTCACTTTGCAACTAGTACGCCGCACAAAATAGCCATACAGGGCAGCGAAGGCGCATTCAGTTATGCGGATCTGGCTGGTGCTATTGAGCAAGTTGCAATCAAGCTAAATTACAATTCAGCTAAAGTATTGGCCATTGCCATGGACAACTCACCCGCTTGGGCAATTCTTGATTTGGCGGCATTAAAGATTAACTTGCCAGTGGTGCCTCTACCATATTTCTTTTCCAGCGAACAGATTTTGCATGCACTTGATGATGCCAGCGTTGATGTACTTTTGACGGATCAGCCGGATATTTTTGAGAAAATTTTCAATGAAAGTGATGCAAAAGTCTTAAGGAAAATAGAGTATAGGCTGGGCGGTAAAGTGGTTACCCAGTTTACTTTGCATACAGAAAAGAGTAGCGTTTTGCCGGCTAATACAGCAAAAGTTACTTACACTTCGGGTACTACAGGCAAGCCTAAAGGAGTGTGTTTAGATGCAAATGCCATTACTCGGGTCGTTCATTCATTATTGCAAGCCACTCATGCTTCGTCAGCAGATCGACACTTAAGCATATTGCCACTCTCGACTTTGCTGGAAAATATAGCAGGGCTTTATCTGCCATTGGTAGCAGGCGCTACAACTACATTATTGCCAGCCGCTCAGGTGGGTTTAACTGGCGCGACTGGTCTGAATGTTACCGCGATGACATATGCGTTAACCACGTCACAGGCCACAACCACAGTGCTGACCCCCGAGTTGTTAACCGCACTGGTTTCAGCAGTAGAAACTGGTCATCCAAAACCACCATATTTAAGATTTGTTGCCGTTGGTGGTGCCTCAGTTGCACCTCAATTGCTTAATCGTGCACTTGCAGTAAGCTTGCCAGTATATGAAGGGTATGGTTTATCTGAATGCGCTTCGGTAGTTGCACTCAATACACCGAGTAGTAGCAAACTTGGCAGCGTAGGTAAGCCGCTATCACATGTGAGTATTAAGTTTGCAGAAGATGGCGAGATTTTAGTGAGCGGGGCATGTTTGCTTGGCTATGCCAGAAATGTAGATAACGCGCAGTTCATACAATATTGGCCGACAGGTGATATAGGTCACTTTGATGATGAAGGCTATTTATATATTACGGCTCGCAAAAAGAATCAGTTCATTACTTCGTTTGGCCGTAACGTAGCGCCAGAATGGGTTGAGCGTGAACTCACCTTGTCACCTTTAATTGTGCAGGCGGCGGTATTTGGTGAAGCAAGGCCATGGAATATCGCGATCATTCTCCCAGCAAAAAATGCAACGGTTATAGATGTTAATGACAGCCTTGCCGAGATCAATCAAACACTCCCTGATTATGCTCGAGTGAGTCAGTGGCTATTAGCCGAGGCTCCATTTTGTCCGCAAAATAATCAATTAACCGCTAATGGTCGCCTAAGGCGCGATGCCATCTGGCAAGCATATCAAGATCAAATTAATAAAAAATATATGGAGGAAAGTTATGCAGTTTTATAAAAAACTATTGGATGAGACAACGCAAGAGCGTGCGGTGTTATTGAACTTGCCGTTGTTAACGGCCGGAGTGGCTGGGCAAGTGAGTCTGCCTGCTTATATCGCGTTTTTAACTGAGGCGTATCACCACGTAAAACACACTGTGCCACTGTTGATGTTATGTGGCTCGCGTCTACCAGAGGAGTATGAGTGGCTGCGTGAGGCTGTTGCTGAATACATTGAGGAAGAGTTAGGTCATCAGGAATGGATACTTAATGACATTAAAGAGTGTGGCGGAGATGCTGAGGCTGTGCGCCACGGTACACCAAGTCAGGCGACGGAGCTGATGGTGGCTTATGCTTACGATATGATTAACCGTGTTAGCCCAGTCGGCTTCTTCGGCATGGTATTAGTGCTCGAAGGCACCAGCGTGGCCATGGCGACGCAAGCCGCAGGTGCGATTCAACAAAGCCTTGGTTTGAGCAATAAAGCTTTTAGTTATTTAACGTCTCACGGCTCTCTGGATATTAGCCATATTGATTTTTATGAAGGGCTGGTCAACAAGATTGACGATGAAAAGGCACGTGTTTTATTGATTCATAGTGCGAAAAATTTCTACAAATTGTACGGTGATATTTTCCGAGATATTGGTAACCGTTTTCTACCAACTAATTCAACGCAGGTTGCAGCATGAATTTAAATGGAAAACGTATTTTACTAACCGGTGCTGCTGGGGGGATAGGCCAGCCATTGGCATTGGCATTATCAAGCAAAGGTGCCAAGCTTGCTTTGGTTGATCGCGATCAAGTAGCTATTTCGACTATGTGTGAAAAGATTAATCAAATAGGCGGTCTCGGTGGAACGGGTGGTATTGCGATGCCCATCGTCACAGACTTTCAAGAAACAGAAACTGATCTTTACCCTGCAAAAAGTGTTGTGAGTCAAGCGGTGGAGCATCTTGGCGGTGTGGATATTTTAATTAACAGTGCCGGTATTCTTGACTTCACGATGTTTGAAGCACAGAACATGGCACGTATTTCACAGATGATGCATATTAATGCTACTGTGCCGATGCTGTTGACCCGCGCTTTATTGCCGCGTTTTTTTGCACAGAATAGCGGACATATCGTCAATATAGGTTCTATATTTGGATCAATCGGATTTCCGCATTTTGCTACCTACAGTGCAAGCAAGTTTGCGATACACGGCTTCTCACAAGCCCTGCGTCGCGAGTTGGTTGGCAGCAATATCGCTGTCACTTACATTGCACCGCGTGCAGTCAAAACACCGATGAATGATCAAGCTGCATTAATGTTGGCTGCAACTAAAACAGCTATGGATGATCCAGAAGTGGTTGTTGCCAAAATCATTAAAGCGATCGAAGCTGAAAAGCATGAATATTATATTGGTCAGCCAGAATCTTTCTTTGCTTGGCTTAATGGATTTTTGCCAAGTTTAGTCGACATCGGGCTTAAGAAGCAGGCAGAAATCGCCAGCCGGTTTTTGTCGCGTAAAAATAATCCAGCTAAATAACCAAAGTTTGTCAGCATTAAAGTTAGTTATTGTAAGCAAGTTTATAGAGGAAAATTACATGAAAAATATGATGTTATTATTAAGTTTTATCGCGCTATCTTCTCCAGTATTTGCCGATGAGAAGCTGGATGTCGAGATTGCGAAAATTCAGCACGAGTGGGCAAAGGCAAATTACCAAACAGCCAAAGATGCTCAGGAGGATGCGTTTAAAGCCCTTATAGAGCAGGCTCATCAAGTGACAACAAGTAGTGCCAATGCGCCAGAAGCTATGATATGGGAGGCTATCTCACTCAGTGGATATGCCAAAGCAAAAGGTGGTATTGGTGCGTTGAAGTATGCAGAAAAATCTCGTGACTTGTTAATTGCAGCAGAAAAAGTCAACCCACAGGCATTGCAAGGTTCAGCCTATACCAGCTTGGGTTCGTTGTATTACAAAGTGCCAGGTTGGCCGATTGGCTTTGGCGACAAAAAGAAAGCACGAGCTTATTTAGAGAAAGCACTGCAAGTGAATCCTACAGGCATAGATCCTAATTACTTTTATGCTGACTTTTTAAATGGGCAAGGTGAATATGCCAAAGCCATTGAATATTACAAAAAAGCATTAGCAGCACCAGCTCGCGCTGGCCGAGAAGACGCTGATTCTGGACGTAAAAAAGATATTGAAGACGGTATGCGTATTGCAGAAGGAAAGATGTAGTTAGTCAAACTTTAGAAAATAGCCACTGATTTATTTTTGGTTAGTGCTGTTGCTGTGTATGGCATTTGAGTTGTTACTTAATTACATCGGCAATATGCATATTTGATATCTCTAGCGGCTAATATGACGTGCTATGTTAAAATTTGGGAATGAATTACACATTCCTAAACTTCTAATATGGCGCGTTTTCACGTCATTATTCCTGCAGCAGGTGTAGGTAATCGTATGGCAGCCGCCATGCCCAAGCAATATTTACCTCTAAATGGCAAGCCGACCATTGCGCACTGTCTGCAAACTTTTTTTTCCAGCTCGCGCATAGCCAGTGTGCACGTAGCGCTGAGTCCAGAAGATGATTTTTGGTCTGAACTTATATCTGAAATTACACAGGTATCTGAAATTATACCAGAGGCTAAATCAAGATTTTTTCTGCATCGTACGGGAGGTGATTCGCGTGCGGATACCGTACTGAATACCTTGGTGGCGATGCGTTCGCAAGTGGAGGAAACTGACTGGATTCTGGTGCATGATGCCGCTCGCCCAGGTTTAAGTGTGGCGTTGCTGGATCACCTGCTGGATAGCCTTGAACATGATGCCGTGGGCGGCTTACTTGCGTTGCCGCTAGCGGATACCTTAAAACAATCGCATGCAGGTGCTAATTCTGAATCCAAGGGTTTAGAATTTAGAGTCCAAAAAACTATTCCCCGTGAAGCGCTTTGGCAAGCACAAACACCACAGATGTTTCGTTATGCCTTACTCAAGAGTGCGCTAGAGAATTTTAACGGCGCACCAACTGATGAGGCGCAGGCGGTTGAAGCGCTGGGCTTGCAACCTAAGTTGGTTGTAGGCTCGGTAAGAAATATGAAAATCACCTATCCCCAAGATATCACCTTGATGGAAGCGTTGATGCAAATCCCATCATGACAAAGGAAAATTGTAATGATTAGAATAGGTCACGGTTTTGATGTCCATCGGCTAGTGGAGGGACGAAAATGCATCATCGGCGGCGTAGATATTCCTTTTGAGAAGGGTTTGGACGGCCACTCCGATGCCGATGTGCTGTTACATGCAATCTGTGATGCCTTGCTAGGCGCGGCAGCACTGGGTGATATTGGTAAGCATTTCCCACCTACGGATATGCGCTACAAGGGCATCGATTCCCGTCAATTGCTTCGTCATGTGGTGACATTGCTGAAAGATAAGGGTTTTGTGATAGGTAACATAGATGCAACCGTGATCTGCGAAGCACCTAAACTAAGTGCGCATACTGCGCAAATGTGTAGCTACATCGCTGAAGATTGTAATGTCGATGTTGCTAGCATCAATATTAAGGCAACAACTACGGAGAAGCTGGGTTTTACCGGCCGTGGTGAAGGTATTGCTGCTGAAGCTGTTTGTTTGTTACAAACAATCTAAAGGCCTCACATTTATCTCATGTTACGTTGGTTCGAAAATCTCTTAAATCCATTTCCTATTGATGAAATTGCTTCACCGCCTAAAGCGCTTTGGCCTTTTGTGTGGGCTAGTACCAAAGGTTCGCGTTTATTTATTTTAATCATGACGCTGGTAACCGCAATTATCGGCGGTTTTGAAGCATTACTGTTTGCTGTGATGGGTAAGGTGGTGGATTGGTTAGGAAAAACGTCGCCTGACTTATTGTGGGCAAAAGAAAAGCATCATTTACTGCTATTGATAGGTTTATTGTTGCTAAGTCCGATATTAATCGGATTGCAAACCTTGATTAAGCACCAGACACTGGCTGGTAATTTTCCGATGCGTTTGCGTTGGAACTTTCATCGACTCATGCTCAGCCAGAGCATGAGTTTTTATCAGGATGAGTTTGCAGGCCGCGTGGCTGCAAAAGTGATGCAAACCGCTTTGGCTGTGCGAGACGTGTGGTTTACTGTTGCGGATATTCTGGTATTTGTGATTATTTATTTTGTAACGATGGTGATTGTGGTCGGGCATTTTAATACCACGGTGATGTGGCCATTTTTAGCTTGGGTCGTAAGTTACATTGCTTCTTTGAGTTATTTTGTGCCGCGTCTGGCCAAGGTGTCGCAACATCAAGCCGATGCGCGCTCATTGATGACAGGCCGAATTACGGATGCATATACCAATATCAGTACGGTTAAGCTATTTTCACATGCGGGTCGTGAGGCTGGTTATGCCAAGTCTGCCATGCGCGAATTTTTGGGTAATGTTCACGCGCAAATGCGCTATGTTTCTGGTGTAGAAGTGGTGAATCATTTATTGAATGTGTTGCTGGTGATTTCGACTTCTGGTGTTGCATTATGGTTGTGGACGAAGGGGCAGGTGACCGTGGGTGGTGTGGCGGCAGTGACAGCTATGGCATTGCGCCTAAATGGTATTTCGCACTGGATTATGTGGGAGCTGACTTCGCTATATGAGCAGATTGGTACGGCGCAGGATGGTGTGAATACCTTATCCATTGCACATCAAATTACAGACGCAGACGATGCTAAGCCGCTACAAGTAAGCGCAGGTCACATTCAGTTAGAACAGGTCAGTTTTTCTTACGGAATGGAGCGCCCTGTACTGGATGAACTTAATCTGGATATAAAGCCGGGTGAGAAAGTTGGTTTGGTTGGACGCTCCGGAGTCGGTAAATCCACTATCGTGAATTTATTGCTGCGTTTTTATGATGTTGAGCAGGGTCGTGTGTTGATTGATGGTCAGGACATTAAGCATGTGACGCAAAATAGCCTGCGCAGCCAGATTGGCATGGTGACGCAAGATACTTCATTACTGCATCGCAGCGTGCGCGATAACATCTTATATGGTCGCCCCGATGCGGGTGATGCGGAAATGATCAGTGCAGCTAAACGGGCTGAAGCGCATGAGTTTATTCTAGGGTTAAAAGATGCAAAAGGTCGTACAGGCTACGATGCACATGTGGGCGAGCGCGGCGTCAAGCTGTCAGGCGGGCAGCGCCAGCGCATTGCCATTGCACGTGTGATGCTGAAAGACGCACCGATATTGCTGTTGGATGAAGCGACTAGTGCATTGGATTCTGAAGTTGAGCAAGCAATACAAGCTAGCTTGTATCAATTGATGCAAGGTAAAACCGTTGTGGCTATCGCACACCGACTATCTACCATTGCTGCAATGGATAGATTGATTGTGCTAGATCAAGGAAAAATTATAGAAGAAGGCAACCATTATGCCTTGCTTGCACAAGGTGGTTTATACGCACAATTGTGGGCACACCAAAGTGGTGGATTTCTTGGCGAGTAAAGTTGTCCACTTTAATGCGTATTTGGTATGATGCCTATACCGTGCAGTCTAATTTTTAGCGGTTAGATTAATGGTTTTATATTTAAAGTATCTAAATAGATGTTAATACAAAATCAATGATAGAGTTGGAGATATACTTGTCAAAACAACTGCAGCTCATCATCTGATAATAATGCCCAGATTTTCACACACCTTTGTTTTAATTTTGGCACTGATGTCTTTACTGACAAGCAGAGTAACATTGGCTGCGGATTCGCCGCAGGTGATTGACTTTCAGTTGCGCTGGCATCACCAATTTCAATTCGCCGGGTATTATGCTGCGCTTGAAAAGGGATACTACCGCGATGAGGGTTTTGACGTGCGCCTGCATGAGGCTGCGCCAAACAGGACGCCTGTTGAAGAGGTGTTGGCGGGGCGAGCTCAATACGCAGAATCTAACAGCGAGATACTTTATGCCAGATTGCAAGGGAAGCCTTTAATAGCATTGGCGGCTATTTTTCAGCACTCTCCGTCAGTACTATTGGCCAGAAAAGATGCCCATATCTACTCGCCACATGATCTTATTGGTAAAAGGGTCATGCTTAACTCTAAAAGTGATGCCGATTTTCAAGCGATGTTTTTGCATGAAGGAATCAAGCCGGGCGCCATTGATGTTGTGCCGACTAGTTATGATATTAATGATCTGATTTCAGGCAAGGTGGTTGCATTTAACTCATACCTGACCAATGAGCCTTATATGCTGAGACAGCATGGTATTGATTTTACTGTCATCAATCCTAGTAATTACGGCATTGATTTCTATAGTGATATCTTATTTACCTCAGAGCAAGAACTTAAACAGCATCCAGCTAGAGTAGAAGCCTTTCGACGGGCGACCCTGAAAGGTTGGCGTTATGCGATGGATCATCCTGATGAGATTATTGATTTGCTCATCACCAAGTACAAGGTGCCAAAATCAAGAGAGCATTTGCAGTTTGAAGCAGATGCTATGCGCTCACTTATCCTGCCGGACCTGATTGAAATTGGACATATGAATCCGGGACGCTGGCAAAAAATGGCGGATTCGTTTGTTGACGTAGGCATGGGGGAGAGCAATTTCTCGGTGGACGATTTTGTCTATAACCCTAATCCAAAACATGAAGTGGAAAAGTTAAAGAGTGCGATGGTGGCCGTGAGTATATTTGGTATTGCCGGTCTGCTGCTGGCTTTACTTTTTTTGCTGGGATGGCTACGCCTCAAAAAAGAGGTTGGGCTTCGTAAAATTGTTGAACTACAAGAGAAGTCCCGCAATTCTGTGCTGGAGTTGCTGGCTAGCGGCGCGTCATTATCAATTATTCTTGAGGCCATTGTGCGTGGCGTGGAGCAGAATAATCCAGACATGATCTGCAGTATTTTATTGCTAGACCACGAAGGCAAGCACTTTCTCACAGGTTCAGCCCCAAGTCTGCCTGATTTTTATAATGCTGCGATTAATGGTGTGGAAATCGGTGCTGGTGTAGGTTCATGTGGAACTGCTGCATTTACGGGTGAGCGAGTGATTGTTGACGATATTCAAACTCATCCTTATTGGGCGCCATATAAAGAGCTTGCAGGTAGGGCTGGTTTGGGCGCTTGTTGGTCTGAACCCATTTTTTCACTCAGTGGACAGGTGCTTGGTACTTTTGCTGTCTATCATCATGATGCGTTTCAGCCTACTGAAGCCAATATTTCCCTGATTGAGCATACCGCCCACCTTGCGAGTATCGCCATTGAACGCGCTTCTGCAGCTAAGGCTATTAAAGAGAGTGAAGAGCGCTGGAAGTTTGCCATTGAAGGCTCTGGTGATGGGGTATGGGATTGGAATATTCAGACTGATGAAAAAACATTCTCGCAACGCTGGAGGGCGATACTAGGCTATGCTGGGTCAGATGTACTGCCTACAGGGTTGGAGTGGGAGAATCGTTTTCATCCTGATGATAAACAACCTGTTGCTGACGCTATGCAGGCCTATCTTGACGGTATAACACCTGACTATCGCGTTGAGTGTCGAATGAAGTGCAAAGATGGTCATTATAAATGGGTGCTTAGCCGAGGCATGGTGGTGAGTCGTAGTGAAGATGGTAAACCCTTGCGAATGACTGGTACGTTAAGTGACATTACCGAGCGTAAAAAGACTGAAGAACAAGTGCATCAGTTGGCCTTCTATGACACGCTTTCCAAACTGCCGAATCGTCGTTTACTCCATGATCGATTGAATCAGGTGATGGCTGCCAGTAAGCGCAGTAATTGTTATGCTGCTTTGATGTTTCTTGATCTGGATAACTTTAAGCCGCTGAACGATTCGCATGGGCATGCGGTAGGTGATTTGCTGTTAATTGAAGCTGCAGCTCGACTTAAAAATAGCGTACGAGAGATTGATACCGTGGCGCGTTTTGGTGGGGATGAGTTTGTCGTTATTGTGAGTGAGTTAAGTGAGGATAAAGCAGATTCAGCCTTACAGGCCAGTGTCGTCGCTGAAAAAATCCGCATCATACTTTCTAAGCCATACCAGTTAGCCGTACAAGACGATTCGCCGAGTACTGTAGTTGAACATAATTGTACCGTCAGCATTGGTGTTGTCGTATTTATTGATCATGAAGCCAGTCAGGATGACGTGATGAAATGGGCTGATGCGGCGATGTATGAAGCTAAAGAGGCTGGCCGTAATTTAATTAGGTTTCATGATACAAAGGCTTAAGTGATTACCTGTAACTACCACAAGTGTTTTTTAAAGTTTTTAAAAAGCTAGAATTAGAAATTAACAGCTAAAAAGACTCAATATTTTAAGGAGTGAATGTGTCAGCTAATGCAGAAATTCGTCCGCCAGTACCACCTTTTACGCGTGAAGCTGCCATGAAGAAAGTGCGTATGGCGGAAGATGGTTGGAATAGTCGCGATCCGCAACGCGTTTCACTAGTGTATACATTAGACAGCCAGTGGCGTAATCGTGCTGAGTTTCCTCGTGGACGAGCAGAAATTATTGAGTTTTTAGCCCGTAAGTGGGCGCGCGAGCTTGAGTATCGCCTTATTAAGGAGTTATGGGCTTTTGATGGTAACCGTATAGCGGTGCGCTTTGCCTATGAATGGCATGATGATTCAGGGCAGTGGTTTCGATCTTACGGCAATGAGAACTGGCAATTTGATGCGAATGGCTTGATGGAGCTTCGCTATGCCAGCATCAATGATTTACCCATTCAAGAGTCTGAGCGCAAGTTCTTTTGGGCGTTAGGTCGTCGCCCAGATGAGCATGCCAGCTTGAGTGAGTTAGGCTTGTAGATTTATATCTTATTTTAAATATAGAAATGCAAAGAGTTTGTGTTATTAAGCTTTAAGCAACACAATCACCGCGCCGCTACCACCGTCTTGCCTACGCGCTTCTGCGTAGGCAATGACTTCATCTTTCTGCATGAGCCAGCCGCGTAATTTATTTTTAAGCACAGGTTCGCGGTTGCGTGAGCCTAAGCCTTTGCCATGCACTATCCGCACGCAACGCACACCACGTTTTTTGCAATCGCTGATAAATGTGGATACATATAGTCTGGCTTCATCGCTAAATAACCCATGTAAATCAATCGCCGCCTGTACTACCCAGTGTCCGCGGCGTAGTTTGCTTAGAATGTCAGGCGAGTGGCCTTCGCGCAGGTAGAGTAACTCTTCGCCAGTTTCAAGCTCGTGAGCAGGAATGTAGTGGTCGGATAATGAGTCAGCAAGCGCTTGTTGCTCATCACGTAGAAATTGTCTAGGGATAGGTTTGGGTCGAAGAGGCGCGTGGTGAATACGCTTCGGTTTTGAGAGTGGGCGTGCGTCCTTAACTGCTTCTAAAAACAGATCGACTTCATTGTCACTTGAGTTCGCCACAATAGGTATACCTTATGAAGGGCGCTAGTAGCCTAGAGTGTTCTTGCAAAAAGCTTCTCTAGGCTACAGTGCGACCAATCAAAATTATTTCAAATGATCTAAATAACGCTCTGCATCTAATGCAGCCATGCAACCAGTGCCTGCGCTGGTCACGGCTTGGCGGTAGATATGGTCTTGCACGTCACCCGCAGCAAACACACCTGGAATGCTGGTGGCGGTAGCATTGCCACCACGACCCATCTGCGTCACGATGTAACCGCTTTCCATTTCAAGTTGACCTTCAAAAATATCGGTATTAGGTTTGTGGCCAATCGCAATAAACACGCCTTGCAAAGCAATGTCTTTGGTACTGCCGTCACTGACATTTTTGATGCGCATGCCTGTAACGCCTGAGTTGTCGCCCAACACTTCATCTAGCGTATGAAAGGTTTCTAAAACGATCTTGCCTTCAGCAACACGCGCATTGAGTTTGTCTACCAAAATAGCTTCGGCTTTGAATTTGTCACGACGGTGAACTAAAGTGACTTTGCTTGCAATGTTGGCTAAGTAGAGAGCTTCTTCAACAGCTGTATTACCGCCGCCAATCACAGCGACCTCCTGATTGCGATAGAAAAAACCATCACAGGTTGCACAGGCAGAAACACCTTTTCCTGCAAATTGCTCTTCACTAGGAATACCTAAGTATTTAGCTGAAGCACCGGTTGCAATAATCAGTGCATCACAAGTGTATTCGCCGCTATCGCCAACTAGGCGGATAGGTTTTTCAGTTAAATGCGTGGTGTGAATGTGATCAAAAATCATTTCAGTGTTGAAACGTTCGGCATGCTTCTGGAAACGCGCCATTAATTCAGGTCCTTGCACACCATCTGCATCTGCTGGCCAGTTGTCTACTTCAGTTGTGGTCATCAGTTGGCCACCTTGTGCAATGCCTGTAATCAGTATCGGTTTAAGGTTGGCACGTGCTGCGTAAACAGCGGCAGAATAGCCTGCTGGGCCAGAACCTAAAATGAGTAATTTGGTGTGACGTGTTGCCATAATAAAAGCCTTTATTAAAATCTAGTAAAAATGTGTTGTTACAATTAGATTGGTATCACCATATGGGTGCAGTCGACTGGTTTTGCAAGTGCGTTTCAAGTGTGTGTAAAGCGCAATTAAATACAGTCGTCGTTAATTGATATTGTATTAGCTACGCAGTGACTTTGATACTGCTATAATTTGATGCACAGTTAAAATATCCAATAAATATCTAAAGGGTTTTTACCATCTTGTTTTTCAAAAAATCAAAGCCAGTCAATGCACGCCGAGAAGTTGAGGTTACGAAATCTAATGAGATAGCGGCTACGCTTATTAAAGAGGCGTGGTGGCTAGGTTTAGTGCTGGTTGGTCTTTATCTCACCGTTATTTTATTTACTTATCACCGCGAAGATCCATCATGGTCACACATGACAGCTAATAATGCTATCGTGCATAACAGTGGCGGCAATGTAGGCGCTTGGCTTTCTGATATGCTGTTATATCTGTTTGGTTTTTCAGCTTGGTGGTGGGCTGTGTTGGCTTTTTACGCCATGTGGTTTGTATATTTAAAGTTAGAAGCGGTAGATTTAAGCAAAAAACCATTTTTACTCTTTAATTTTATCGGCTTTGGTCTATTGTTAGTATCGTCAAGTACCTTGGAAGCAGGTCATTTAATTACGCTACCAGCCTCATTGCCATTAACCCCTGGCGGCATGTTGGGAACAAGCGTAGATGCGGGTTTGCGCAGTATGTTTGGCTATACCGGCTCTAGTATGTTGTTACTGCTAATGTTTGTGGTTGGTTTTAGCCTGTTCACAGGTTGGTCATGGATCATGCTTACCGAGAAATTCGGTGCAGGTTTAATTGCCAGTTATGAATTCATTAAGCTCAAATGGCATGATTGGCAAGATCGCAAAGCTGGTAAAGTGGTTGAGTTGGAGCGTGCCGAATACGTGCAAACCGAGCGTAAGCGCGTAGAATATCGTGAGCCTGTTCAGATTGAGGCACCAGTGCTTGAAATTACCCAAAGCGCTCGTGTGCAAAAAGAAAAACAAGCACCATTATTTGATACGCACCCAGACACGCCCTTGCCACCGATTCATTTGCTGGATGAGCCAGCAGGTACCGTAGAATTACCATCAGTCGAAACGCTAGACTTCACCTCACGTTTGATTGAACGCAAGTTGATGGACTTTGGCATTGAAGTCAAAGTGTTAACGGCATTGCCCGGTCCTGTGATTACACGCTTTGAGCTAGAGCCAGCGGCTGGTGTAAAGGGTAGCCAAGTTACTAATCTGGTTAAAGATTTAGCGCGAGCACTGTCTGTGGTAAGTGTAAGGGTAGTTGAAACCATTCCGGGTAAAACCTGCATGGGCTTGGAAATTCCAAATCCTAAACGTCAAATTGTCTATTTATCTGAAATCATGGGTAGTCAGGCATATGCGGATGTTCATTCGCCGCTTGCTATCTGTTTGGGTAAAGACATTGGCGGTAAGCCTGCTGTCGCTGATCTTGCCAAAATGCCGCATGTGCTGGTTGCGGGTACAACTGGTTCAGGTAAGTCTGTAGCGATTAATGCGTTGATTTTGAGTTTGCTTTATAAGGCAGATGCTAATCAGGTACGCTTGATTTTAATCGACCCCAAAATGCTGGAGCTTTCAGTCTATGAAGGTATTCCACACTTATTGGCACCAGTAGTCACTGATATGCGTCAGGCTGCTAGTGCTTTGAATTGGTGTGTTGCTGAGATGGAGCGCCGCTATAAGCTAATGTCGATGCTGGGTGTGCGTAATCTGGCAGGATACAACCAGAAAATCCGTGAGGCTGATAAAGCTGGCGAAAAAATACCGCATCCGTTCAGTTTGACGCCTGATGAGCCTGAGCCACTCGTTGAAATGCCATTGATAGTAGTCGTGATTGATGAATTGGCTGACTTGATGATGGTGGTGGGCAAAAAGGTTGAAGAGTTGATTGCTCGTTTAGCGCAAAAGGCGCGTGCTTCTGGTATTCACTTGGTATTGGCAACGCAGCGTCCTTCAGTGGATGTGATTACTGGGCTGATTAAGGCTAATGTGCCGACTCGGATTTCTTTTCAGGTTTCGAGCAAAATTGACTCTCGTACCATCCTCGATCAAATGGGCGCTGAAGCCTTGCTAGGGCAAGGTGATATGCTCTATATGCCGCCGGGTACAGGCTATCCTATGCGTCTTCATGGGGCGTTTGTCTCTGACCAAGAAGTGCATAAGGTCGTGAACTATTTAAAAGCACAGGGTGAACCTAACTATATTGACGGTATCCTAACCAATGAAGCTGAAGAGGGTGGTGCTGACTTTAAGTCTGGTGATGTCGCAGAAAAAGGTGGTGAAGTTGATCCGTTGTATGACGAGGCCGTTGGTATTGTTCTTAAAACCCGTCGTGCAAGTATTTCGTCTGTACAGCGCCAATTACGCATTGGCTATAACCGTGCCGCACGCCTGATAGAAGATATGGAGCGTGCTGGGCTGGTGTCAGCTATGCAAAGCAACGGTAATCGTGAAGTGTTGGCTCCACACCACGAAGCTTAGTGGTTATCAATTAGTGGCTATGAAAAATGAATAAAGGATTTGAATGCGTAATATAAAAGTTGGATTATTGGCATGTATATTGATGTTGCCTTTGGCTGTTCATGCAGATGGTATTAGTAGTCTCAAGAAGTTTTATGCTGAAACGCATGCTATGCGCGCAGATTTTCATCAGCTTGTAACCGATCAGCAAGGGCGGAAAATTCAAGAGGTGTCTGGACAGATGCAGCTACAGCGTCCGAACAAATTTCGGTGGGATTATAACAAGCCGTTCGAGCAGAAAATTATTAGTGATGGTAAACAAATATGGCTTTATGACATCGAGTTAGCGCAAGTTACGGTGCGAGAGTTAAGTAAAGCGCTTGGTTCGAGCCCCGCAGCATTGTTGGCGGGTGAAGACAACTTGGAAAAAAACTTTCAATTGATCGATGCCTACCATAAAGATGATTTGGATTGGGTTAGTACAAAACCTAAAGATACAGATTCTGGTTTTAATGCCATATCTTTAGCTTTTAAAGCCGACCAATTACAGGAAATGGATTTGACTGATAGTTTTGGGCATCAAACCAAAATCACTTTCAGTAAACTGGAGCGTAATCCTACTATTGATGGAAAGGCTTTTTCGTTTAAGCCGCCTAAAGGTGTAGATGTAGTTGGAGAGTAAATACGATCTAATGGAATTAGTTAAAAAGGCGCAGATGGCGCCTTTTTTTATTATTGTGCTATAGATGTTAAGCAAATAGCTAACTTATTTAAAGTAACTGAATAACTTATGTCATATTTAGAAAAGTAAGTATAATTAATTTAGGATTATCAAGGGGTTATTTATGAGGGCTTTAAGTTCTAAGCGCTGGTTATTAGTCATGGCTTTGGCTATGCCATCTTTACTATTTGCTGCGGATGATGCTCTTATTAATCAAGCGCGCGCACTTGTGAAAGCTGGTGATTATAAAGCGGCTTATGAATTGTTATTGCCACTTGAGACCGAGCGCTCTGGTTCTGTGGAATACGACATGTTGCTTGGGCTTTCTGGTGTTGAAGCGGGTGAGAACTCCCGTGGTATTTTTGCGCTTGAACGTGTATTGGCACTGGAACCAAATAATCTTGAAGCCCGTGCATTGATTGCTAAAGGCTACTTTAAAGCAGGTGAAACAGACAATGCTAAAGCTGAATTCAAAAATGTATTAAGTCAAAAGCCTAGCGCTGAAATCACTAAGCTTATTGAAAATAATATGTCTGCCATTGATCGAGCTACAGGTCAAAAAACGGCATTTGCTGCTTATCTGGATTTTGGTCTTGGTCATGATAGCAATATTAGTAGTGCCACTTCTGCATCCTCAATTAATGTGTCGATTGCAGGCTCTCCACTTATTCAACTTCAATTAACTTCAGCCTCGCAGAAGCAAGCGAGCAATGTCGTCAATACTGGCGCTGGCGTGTCAGTACGCGTGCCTATTAGTAAAAATGTTTCAGCGTTTGGTTCACTTGCAGGTACTAGCAAAATGAACTGGAGTGCAAGTCAATTTGACCAGTCGTCATTAGACTACAGTGTTGGTTTGGGTTTTAAGCACAATATTGATCAATATACTGTGGCATTACAAGGCGGTTCATTTTCTTTAGATGGTAAAACTTTTCGTGAAGCGATGGGCATTAGTGGGCAATGGCAACGTAATTTAAGCGACAAGAACGAAGTCAGCATCTTTGCTCAAGCCTCTGATCTTGAATATCCAGGCAGCGCAGTACGTGATGCCAGACGCTATATCCTAGGAGGTGGCTGGGGTCATACTTTTGAGGGTGATAAAGCTAAAGTGACATACTTAAGTGCTTATACTGGACAAGAGAATACTGATAATGCGAATTTCAATTTTTTAAGTAATGATATTTATGGTTTGCGTGCTGGTGGGCAAATGGCCATTAATTATAAGCTGGTTGCATTCACAGGTTTTAGCTATGAGCGTCGTCAATATGATGTGCAGGATCCTACATTTTTAATTACGCGTAGAGATAGCCAATATGACTTCAATCTGGGTCTGCGTTATTTGCCAGGGCATAACTTCACAATTAAACCGCAGCTTAGCTACATTAATAACCATTCTAATAATGAGCTATACCAGTTTGACCGCTACGTCTTGTCAGTAAATGTCCGCAAAGACTTTAATTGGTAAGTGTTTTTGACAAGATTTTTGCATTAATGAAGATGGCTTGTGAGGTTAATGATGAAAAAAGATCATTCTATGTATTTGTATTGTAAAACACTACTTGTGGCGATAGTTTTTGCCGCCGTGCCTTTGAGTGTAAATGCAGCTGCTGCGGGTAAGGTTGAATTTGCTTCAGGGGGCGCTGCTGTACAAGCTGCTGATGGTAGCTCTAAAGTGCTGGTTAAAGGTATGGATATCAATGCTGGAGATACTATTTTAACGGGTTCTGGGCGAGCTCAAGTCAAATTTACAGATGGCGGCTACATGTCATTTCAGCCTGACACACAGTTTAAGGTGGAAGAGTATCACTTTAACGGTAAGCAGGATGGCACGGAAAAGGGTTTTTTTAGATTAATTAAAGGTGGATTACGGGCTGTTACTGGATTGGTCGGGCGTGAACACAGACCAGCTTATCGTGTAGCAACGCCAGTCGCAACCATAGGTATTCGAGGATCTTACTTTCTAGCGGAATTTCGTGAAAAATTAAGAACACATTGCGGTCATGGCTCTATCTATGTGTTTAATGAACAAGGCGATATTATTCTGTTTGAAGGTCAATCAGCTGAAGTAAAAGCAGGTGGTGCGCCTTCATACTCTGATGAAGAGTTAACTTTAGGAGCAAGAGGGCCGGAAGGTGGTGAGCCTGCGAAGGATAGTCAGCAACAGTTAGCTGAAGATGATGGTAATAATGTATTTAAGGTTAGTGAGCAGTATGCTGGCGATGGCGTGTCTTGTGGCTTGACAGGTGGGTGCGGTATCTCCGCGACTATTGCTAATCTGAATGGCAGTAATACCACGGCATATTATGTATTAGATACAACGGCTGCAAATACAGGCGGAGGTGCTGGCTGGACATCCTCTGTCGCTTCTAGCAGTAATTTAAGTGCAAACTTCGGTAATTACACAATTTCAGGTACTCTTAGTATTAACTCGTCAAAAACTGATGCTACCTCTACAACTACTGCATTTGACCAGTTCAGTGTTTCGGGTAGTATTTTAACAAGTGCTACTTTCAAGGTAACTGGAAGTAACTCATTTTTGGATAACGTCAGTATGTGTTCTTCAAATTGCACCCTTAATGCTATCGGCGTTTTTTCTGGAACACAAGCTGAAAAGGCAAGTGTTGGTTATGTGATTAATGGCGTTAGTGATGGCACCGGTGGCACTGGTCAAATCACAGGCTCTGCTGGTTTTGTTGTTGGAAGCCGACCGCAATAACGATATTTTCCTGATAACGCGTCAGTTCTTAGTATAAGAGCTGATCTTTTTGTAGGGATTGGCATGTTTTTTTTAGCTTAGTTAAGATTTTCTATCTGAGCTAGCAAGCAAAATTCCTTCATGCTGTCTGCAATAGTACGGTATAGCCGCTACACCCATGACAGACCATGGTTAAGCCTGCTAATATGCGGGTAATCTCGAATCATGAAGTTGCTGAGGCAACGTAACTACTTTGAATAGTTTATTTCAACCTAATAGCCCACAAGCGCCCCTCGCAGAACGATTGCGACCGAAGACTTTGGATGAGGTCGTAGGACAGTCACATTTGTTAGCCAAAAACAAGCCATTACGGTTAGCGTTTCAATCGGGAAAGTTGCCTTCCATGATTTTGTGGGGGCCACCAGGCGTAGGTAAAACAACATTGGCGCGCTTGATTGCCAATACAGCCGATGCTGAGTTTGTGCCCATTTCTGCGGTGTTATCTGGCATCAAAGACATTCGTGAGGCGGTAGAGCGTGCTGAGCATACTTTGCAGCAATCGGGACGTAAAACTATCTTGTTTGTAGATGAGGTACATCGCTTTAACAAAGGACAGCAAGATGCTTTTTTGCCTTTTGTTGAGAGTGGACTAATTACCTTTATTGGCGCTACGACAGAGAACCCTTCATTTGAAGTGAATAGTGCGTTACTGAGCCGTGCGCAAGTGTTTGTGTTGAATGCACTATCTGAGCCTGAGTTGGCATTGCTACTAGAGAGAGCTAGGCTTTTGGTTGCTGAAAGTGTGACCTTAACGGATGAGGTGCGCGAACAAGTTTTGGCGTATGCGGATGGCGATGCTCGTCGCTTGCTTAATTTTGTAGAAAGCTTATTCAATGCGGCAGAAGGCGCGCATGTTACAGAAATAGATGAAGCTTTTTTGCAAACTACGATGGCAAGCAAGTTACGTAGGTTTGATAAAGGTGGCGAAGCCTTCTACGATCAGATTTCAGCTTTACATAAGTCAGTGCGTGGTTCTAATCCTGATGCTGCTTTATATTGGTTTTTGCGTATGATTGATGGTGGTGCAGATCCATTGTATCTAGGGCGCCGCATCGTGCGTATGGCAATTGAAGATATTGGTTTGGCTGATCCTCGTGCACAAAGCATGGCTTTAGAAGCTTGCCAAATCTTTGAACGACTTGGCTCGCCAGAGGGTGAGTTAGCACTTTCCAATGCTGTGATTTATTTGGCAGTAGCCCCTAAGAGTAATGCGTCTTACAACGCTTATAATCAGGCGAAAGCATTTGTTGCTCAAGATAAGTCGCGCCCAGTGCCATTACATTTAAGAAATGCGCCGACTAAGTTGATGAAAGCCTTGGATTACGGTAAGGAGTACCGTTATGCGCATAATGAGCCTGAGGCTTATGCGGCTGGCGAGCAATATTTTCCAGATGAATTACCTGCAATACAGTTTTACATGCCCACATCACGCGGCTTAGAAGGTAAAATTAGCGAAAAATTAGCGCATTTAAAAGAGTTGGATAAAAAAGCTAAAAAATAGGCACCAGCATACTGATGGAAGCCGATAGGTTGTCACTCAATAAAATTCAGGATTCTGTGTCGAACACGGAATGGTAAAACTCTAGGGAACACCATGTTAGATATTCAAGCATTAAGAAATAATTTAGATAGCGTTGTAGATCAGTTAAGTAAACGTGGCTTTGAGTTTGACTCAGCCAAGTTTACAGCTTTAGAGACAGAACGAAAAACAGTACAGACACGTACGCAAGAGCTACAAGCAAAGCGTAATAACACTTCCAAGCAAATCGGCGTTGCTAAGTCAAAAGGTGAGGATGTAAGCGTAATAATGGCTGAGGTTGCTGGTTTGGGTGAGCAATTAAAAGCGGATGAATCGCGCTTGCTTGAATTGCAAACTGAGTTACAGAACCTGCTATTGATTGTACCTAACTTGCCACATGAGAGCGTGCCACAAGGTAAGTCTGAAGCAGATAATATTGAAGTGCGTAAAGTGGGTGTACCGCGCACTTTTGATTTTGAAATCAAGGATCACACCGATGTTGGCACGCCACTAGGTTTGGATTTTGATACCGGCGCCAAGCTTTCTGGCGCTCGCTTTACATTGATGCGCGGTAAAATTGCTAAACTGCATCGCGCTTTGGCGCAATTCATGATTGATACTCAAACAGAACAGCACGGCTACGAAGAGTGCTACACGCCTTATCTGGTGAATGCTGAAACGTTGCGTGGAACTGGGCAATTGCCAAAATTTGAGGAAGACTTATTTTCTTTGAATCATAATGATAGCAAGCTGTACTTGATTCCAACCTCAGAAGTCACCCTCACTAATACCGTACGTGATGAAATAGTACCCTTAGAATCATTGCCGATTAAGCTTACGGCACATACGCCTTGTTTCCGCTCAGAAGCAGGCTCTTATGGTCGCGACACTAAAGGTATGATTCGTCAGCATCAGTTTGATAAGGTGGAAATGGTGCAAATTGTACATCCCGATAACAGCTACGCCGCATTAGAGGAAATGGTAGGGCATGCTGAACATATTCTGAAAGCTTTAGGCTTGCCGTATCGTGTGGTATCACTGTGTACTGGCGACATGGGTTTTGGTGCTGCTAAAACCTATGATTTGGAAGTGTGGTTGCCTGCACAAAATACCTATCGTGAGATTTCATCAGTTTCTAATTGTGAAGCATTTCAGGCGCGTCGTTTGCAAGCCCGGTATCGCAATGAAAATGGTAAGCCAGAATTGGTGCATACCTTGAATGGTTCTGGTCTAGCAGTAGGGCGCACGTTGGTAGCAGTGTTGGAGAATTATCAACAGGCCGATGGTAGCGTTCAGATTCCTGAAGTACTTAAGCCATATCTGAATAATCTTGATTATATAAAACCATAATTTTGCGATAGTCACTTATCTTAGTGACTCTTATGACCACTGTTTAATTTAGACGAGAGGCACTCTCGTCTATTCAATATTCATCAGCAAGTGCTATTTTATAGTTGTTGTAGCTTGGACTATGGCTAGGTTGATAACGCTCTAAAATACGCTGGTAGCTACGGATGGAACCTACAAAGATTACTGGAGCACCGCCACTGGCATAGCCATACTTTGCTGTGCTGTAGTATTCAGGATTATTCAGCATCACTAGTGTTTTCTTAACATCGACCCAACTATCTGGGTTGAGTTTTAATCGTTGAGCAAGTACACGAGCATCTTCAACATGTGCATAGCCGATGTTATATGAGGCCAATGCCATGTAAGTGCGATCCGGCTCAGGAACTCTATCTGGAATGGTATCTTTAAGTTTGAGTAAGTATTTTGCTCCCGCTGGGATGCTTTGTTTAGGGTCTAGTCTGTCGGTAACTCCCATCAAGTCTGCAGTTTTTTCTGTAAGCATCATTAACCCCCGCACATTGGTCGGAGATGTGTTGAAGGTGTCCCAGTGCGACTCGCGGTAGCTAATAGCTGCAAGTAAACGCCAATCAATTCCTGTTATCTCCTGTGCCTGTTTAAATATGTTCATATATTTCGGCAATAGAGTATTGCTAAGCTTTAGAAAGTTAGTGATGTCTTGTGTGTTTAAGCGGTCAACATTGCCGTAGTAGCGGTCAATTAAATTACGCAATGTGCCATCTTGATGAATCTTGTCAAAAAATGCATTCACTTTGCTGATCAGCTGAGGGTCAGCATTTTTTGATAAAGCCCACGCTATTTTTTCAGGTTTTCCTATTGGCATCGCGACATCAAGATTTGGGTGGTAGTTTTTCATCACCGCTAATAAATGGCTATCGACTACAGTGAAGTCTAAAAGGCCGCTTGCAACCTCTTCGAGTAGAGATTCTGAATTAGTATTTTCAATTGCCTGCCAGTGTAGTTTTGGTTGTTCTTTTTGTAATTGACTAAGTCGTTCGGCGTAGCTGGTGCCCGCTGGTACGGCGATACTTTTATCAGAAAGTAAGGCTAAATCTTTAACGGTATGAAGATTTTTAGGATTTTCAAAAACTTCATTATTCAGTATTAGCTGTTGCTGTGTCTCTTGATAAGGCTTGGAAAATTGCACAAGCTCTTGACGCAAATGGGTGATTGATAGGTTTGCGGCAGCAATATTAGCCTTCCCTTTAAGTAGTGCGGGGATTACGTCGCCAATGCTATTCACGACCAAAAACTTAATTTGGTAGCCAGGCATATAATCTTTGACAAAAAGAGTCGCTAAATCATACTCAATACCAGCAAACTGGCTGTCACCATTGACATAGTATGTAGTTGGACCGTTATGCGTAACAAAGACAATTTCCTTGCTGTTAGCATTGGCAGATCTTTGCTGGTTTTTGTCATCCGCAGGTGAACAGCCTGCTATCAGGGAAATCAACAACAAAAACAAGGATAGTCGCAGCATGATGGCTGTGCTGTGCTGGTGGGGGGTGATTATGCCCAACGTTCAGTTACCACGCCATTAGCAGCGATAAATACCGCATCGGTAAGGTCATGAAAAATGCCATGCTCAACAACGCCAGGAGTGTCGTTAATCAAAGCGTTGAGTGTTTTTGCATCAAGGCTGGCATCGAATTTCATATCCAACACATAACTACCATGTGACGTTATCCAAAAGCCATCTTTAGCTGCGTTGAGGCGTAAATCACCGTGCGCCCCAATCGCTTCAAGGCTTTTTTTAGTGAGTTGCCAAGCGAAGGGAATGACTTCGATCGGAATCAGAAAGTTTTGGCCGATATGCGTCACTAGTTTACTTTCGTCCGCGACTGCAATAAATTTGGATGCAGCTTTGGCGAGCAACTTCTCCTTAACTAAATCACTGCCGCGACCTTTTAGTAAAGTCATGTCGGGTGTGATTTCATCTGCGCCATCAACGTATAGATCAATTTGATTGATGTGCTCAAGAGCGACTATAGGCAAGTGCAATGACTGTGCTTTTTGAGCGCTGATGGTGGAGCTGGCAACAGTTGTGATTTTTAGACCTTCATCATTTTGGCGTCTGGCCAGTTCTTCAATAAAATAGTTGGCTGTAGAGCCTGTACCTAAGCCAATCAGCATGCCACTCTCGATATATTTTGCTGCTTGCAAAGCGACCAATTGCTTATCGTTCATGCTATTTTCTCCCGCTATGGTTTCCATTTTTATTGATTCAATAATGGAATAAATCGGTATTTTGGATACCTATATTAACGCGATTATACAATTTTAGACATACCAGTCTTAGATATAAAAGTATTAGGTATAAATAAAATGCAAAGTTTTAGGCATAAAAAAGGGAGCTGCTGGCTCCCTTTTCATCAAAAGCTGAAATGAAAAATATTATTTCATTACGCGGTTTTTGTATTCGCCAGTGCGAGTATCAATTTCAATTTTGTCGCCTGTGCTGCAGAACAAAGGCACTGGAAGTTCAAAGCCTGTTGCAATTTTAGCTGGCTTCATCACTTTACCTGATGTGTCGCCTTTAACTGCTGGTTCTGTGTATGTGATTTCGCGTACCACAGAGTTCGCTAATTCAACCGAAATGGCTTTGTCGTTGTAAAAGCGGATGTCAGCTGGCATACCATCTTCCAAGTATGGAAGCGCATCTTCCATGAACTCTGCATCAACATCATATTGATTGTATTCAGCATCCATAAATACATAGGTTGGATCTGCAAAGTAAGAGTAAGTCACTTCTTTTTTATCCAACACAACAACTTCAAATTTGTCGCCAGCACCATAGATGCTCTCACTTGGGGTTTCTGTCAGTAGGTTTTTAAACTTCATTTTAACCACTGCTGTGCTACGGCCAGATTTGTTGTATTCGGCTTTAATTACGACTAGTGGATCGCCACCGACCATAATCACGTTGCCTGCGCGGAGTTCTTGAGCTGTTTTCATAGGTTGCCTTGCTAAATTAAAATAATTGGGTGCGTAAAGCCGCGCATTATACTCTATTTTTTCTTAAATTCTTACTAAAAATCACCAGCTTAGTTGCAAGGTCAGCTTGGTTGGCAAGGGCTACTGTCTGCTGGCTGGTATAGACCTGTATGCTGGGTAAGTGATTAATGATGTGTGACCATATTTGAGGCAGCTTGTACTCAGATTGCGACCAAGTAAGATGCGCATCATGTAGTGTAGATTCCATTTCTTGCGTAGCGTCATGAAGATATGCTTCCAGAAAAGCCTTTAGTTTATGAATGTGCGCATCATCTTCTTGAATGTAGGGTTGCCAAATAAAGGGTTTTCCTGCCCAAATTGCACGTATCCAACTATCTTCGCCCCTCACAAAGTTTAAGTCACAAGCCCATAGCAAACGGTCATAGTCTGTTTGAGATAAGAAAGGGATTACATAGACAGTCAGGTTTCCCTTGTGCCATATTTTCCCATTCTCGCTGGATTTAAAGTGTGTAAATACATCATAGAGTCTGGGTGAACTTTCATTCACTGGCATGAATATATCAATGGTTTTCTCAGCATTTTCTAATGCTAAAAATAAGTTTTTAATGTTTGCTTGTGGGTAGCAGAATAGTGATATTTTGATTGGCTCTTCAGTAGTGAGTGCGGTGTTGTTTAAGGAAGTTTGTGGATGCTCTTTTTTTTCGATGCTCAGGTTTCGCCAAAATTCTTTTTGCAGAACTTTTGAATTTAAGAATTCATTACGCGTAGTCATTAGATTTTTTTCGCGAATCAAACCACCGGTAGCGTCAAAGAACCCAGGAAAGAAATAGTACTTAGTAACTGGTAGTGTGGGATGAGGTGATGATTTTGCATGAAAATCACTGACCCACGCTTCGGCAGAAAGGTATTCCAGATTGATCCAAATGGTTTTGCTTGGCTGCATTTGTTGAAGATAAAAGTCAGGCAAGCCACAAGCAAAAGTTTCTATAACTACATGCGCAGGTTTAATGTCCGATGTTGACATAGGTGCAGGCCATGCGCAAATTTCAACGTTGTTAATTACTTGCGATATTTGGGTAAGATCCAAGTCGATAATGATTTTTCTGGCGACATTGAAATCATCAATGAATAAGCGCACTTGCAACAGGTGCTCACGTGCCAATTGCTGGCTGAGCCGCCAGCAGACGCCGATGTCGCCGAAATTATCGACAATCTTGCAGAAAATATCCCAGTGCTTATTGGTGTTGTTCATGAGGCATGTTAGCTCAAAAAATTAGTAGAACTTAATGTTTTGAGCTTAAGGTTCTTTAGTAGCATTTAAGTTTGCTGGAGGCTGATATTGAACCTCAATGATTTCATATTGTTCGTCGCCAGCTGGGGTGACAACATTGACGATATCGCCTATCTGTTTGCCAGTAATGGCGCGAGCCAGCGGTGACACCCAGCTGATATAGCCTAATGACGGCTCTAGTTCATCTTGGCCTACGATGCGATAGGTGATTTCAGTATCATTTTTAAGTGAAAATAAAGTGACCCACGCACCGAAAAACACTCGCTCCAAACCTTGCTGGGTTGCTGGGTCGACAATCACGGCTAAATCCATGCGCTGCATCAAAAAGCGTAAGCGTCCATCAATCTGACGTAAACGTTTTTTACCGTAGATGTAATCACCATTTTCACTTCTGTCGCCGTTGCTGGCGGCCCATGAAACCACTCTTACTACTTCCGGACGCTCCACTTTCAGTAAGTGCTGAAACTCGGCCTCAATTTTTGCGTGACCTTCTGGAGTGATGTAATTTTTTTGGTCGGCCATGAGTGTAGGTGTTTGTAGTTCAGTTGTAATTCAGTTTGGCTGAGCTTGATTTTCAATGTTCAGAATGTCTTTTACAAAATATCGTGATTCTGCAAAGCAGGTGGACGGAATGCCTTTATGCTCTTCATAATCAATTTTTACGCGCTTACCCATAGAGGCATTTATTTTTTTAGCAATAGTTTCATCTCTAACGGTAAAGGCAAACTTCTCTGCCTGAGTGCCGGGCATGGAAACTAAAATCAGTTCACCCTCCCATGTTTTGCAAACGTAGCCTTTGAGTGAAAACTTCTGCACATATCCTGCACGCTCACCGGAGGAGTATACCCAGTTCAAACTTGCCCACGTATATAAAGTGAGCAGTATGATGGCGATAAGTGTAAACCACGCAATATATTTCAGAAGGATTTTTAGTGCATTTGACATGGTTAATAGTGCCTTTTAAAGCGATAGTTTTTGTTGTGATGAGTTTTTTTCTGACTACTCAGCCTCTTCAATCCAAGCAAGTTGAATCGCCTCTAATATTTTCTCACCGCAATGTTGCTCGTCATCATTAAAGTCATCTAACGCCATGACCCAATCCATTAAGTCGGTAAAGCGTATGGTTTTTGGGTCAATGTCTGGATGTTTTTCATACAGGGATTCGGCAATTCTTAAACTGTCAGTCCATTTCATGTGGGAGATTCCTTGTGGTTAAGGTTTTTAATTGAAGTCATTATAGCTTGTCTAAATTGGCTAGCCAAAACTTGGCTTTAATCTTCATATGAGTGCATGGTAAAATATGACAAGCTTTTTTATCTAAAAATTATTCAAGTACTTGGAAAACTAAACATCATGTCACAAGCCCCATTTAACTATGCTAATACTTTAAACCAAGCTGACCCTGCTTTATGGGGCATGATTGAGCAAGAAGTTGTTCGTCAACATGAGCATATCGAGTTAATCGCCTCTGAAAACTACACCAGCCCAGCTGTGATGCAAGCACAAGGTTCACAATTAACCAATAAATATGCAGAAGGTTATCCGGGCAAACGTTTTTACGGTGGCTGTGAATATGTAGACCAAGTTGAACAATTAGCCATTGACCGCTTAAAGGCTTTGTTTGGTGCAGAGTATGCTAACGTGCAACCGCACTCTGGCTCACAAGCTAACCAAGCGGTATATTTTTCTATCTTAAAACCAGGTGATACCGTGATGGGTATGAACCTTGGTCACGGTGGTCACTTAACACATGGCTCTCCAGCTAATTTGTCAGGTAAATTATTTAATATCGTGCCTTACGGTTTAAACGATAAAGAAGAAATTGACTACGATGAGATGGAGCGCATTGCTGTTGAGTGTAAGCCAAAGTTACTTATTGGTGGTGCTTCTGCGTATGCATTACGTTTTGACTGGGCTCGTATGGCGGAAATTGCGAAGAAAGTTGGCGCATATTTCATGGTCGACATGGCGCATTACTCAGGCTTGATTGCTGCTGGCGTGTATCCAAATCCAGTGCCGCATGCTGACTTTGTTACATCCACTACGCATAAAACATTGCGTGGTCCACGTGGCGGTATTATTTTAGCTAAAGCTGAATTTGAAAAATCATTAAATTCAAGCGTGTTTCCAGCATTACAAGGTGGTCCATTAATGCACGTGATTGCTGCAAAAGCCACGGCATTCTTAGAAGCTGCGCAACCAGAATTTAAAACTTATCAAGCCCAAGTGATTAAAAACTCTCAGGCAATGGCTGAAGCTCTGACTGCACGCGGCTTGCGTATTATTTCTGGCCGCAGTGAATCTCATATGTTTTTGGTGGATTTGCGCCCTAAAGGCTTAACTGGTAAAGCTGCAGATGCTGCGCTTAGCTTGGCGCACATCACTGTGAATAAAAATGCCATTCCTAATGATCCAGAAAGCCCATTTGTGACTTCTGGTATTCGTATTGGTGCACCAGCGATTACGACGCGTGGCTTTAAAGAAGATGAAGCAAAACAAGTAGCGAACTTGATTGCTGATATTTTGGATAATCCAACAGATGAAGCTGTTATCGCTGCAACTAAAGCCAAAGTGCATGCATTAACTGCTAGATTCCCTGTGTATCAAAAATAAGTATTGAATGACGCTTAACTCAATATGAAATGTCCTTTTTGTGGTGTAGATGATACCCAAGTCATTGACTCCAGAGTCAATGATGAAGGCGATTCTATTCGCCGCCGTCGCAAGTGCGGCGCATGCGATAAACGATTCACCACCTATGAAACGGCTGATTTGCATATGCCGCAAGTGGTAAAGCAAAATGGTACGCGTGAGGAATTTAATCGCGAGAAATTACGTCTTTCATTTACCCGTGCTTTGCATAAACGCCCCGTGCCGACTGAGTATGTAGATCGCGCGCTAGATCATATTGTGCAAAAAATGCTGAGTCTTGGCGAGCGTGAAATTCCTGCTCGGAATTTGGGCGAAAGTGTTATGCAGGAACTGAGATTAATGGATAAGGTGGCTTATATCCGCTTTGCGTCTGTGTATCGCAGCTTCTCTGATGTAGATGATTTTAATGACGCAATTCGTGATTTGGATAAGCCTGCTACACATGCCAAACGGCGTACGACGGATAAATAGCGGCTATCAATTTAAGGTGAATGCATGAAACTGATTAACTGGCTGTCGATTGCATTTGCAGCTTTTACTGTGATTCTCACTGTCGTGTTTTTTAGTTGGTGGGCAATGAAAGATAGCGTGGTATTCGGTAGCGATAAATTCAATCAAGTGAAATGGATGCAAAGTGCTGCTACGATTGAAACCGAGTGCAAACGCGGCGATATGGCCTATGATCTACAACAGCACATCTTGGCAAAAGGTACTTCTAAAGACACTGTAAGCTTGCTGTTAGGCCGCCCAAGTTATGAGGATGCAACTTCCATAGAATATGATTTGGGTAAATGTATGCATGCTTATCATGGTTTGCTTATTGTCTTTGATGAGAATAACCGTTTAGTGAATAGCCGTATTTCGTCTCACTAAACTTCTGATATGACACAACGACCAACTACAAATACGTTGTTCTCAGCAGCAGATCATTCTTATATGGCGCTTGCGCTTCGGCTTGCTGAGCAAGGGCTTTACACCACGCAACCCAATCCGCGAGTAGGTTGTGTCATTGTTAAGAATCATCAAATAATAGGACAGGGCGCGCACCTCAAGGCTGGTGAGGCGCATGCTGAAGTGCATGCGTTATTGCAGGCCGGTGATGCGGCAAAAGATGCCGATGCGTATGTGACGCTAGAGCCTTGCAATCATCATGGTCGCACGCCACCTTGTGTAGACGCGCTGATTAAAGCTGGTGTGAAGCGCGTGGTGGTTGCTATGCAAGATCCTAATCCGCTGGTGGCGGGTGCTGGCATTAAACGCCTGCAAGCGCATGGCATAGAGGTTGCGGCGGGCTTAATGGAAAAAGAGGCGCTCGCGTTAAATCTTGGCTTCATTTCAAGGATGACACGGCACTTACCTTATGTGCGCAGTAAGGTTGCTGCTAGTTTGGATGGTCGAACTGCACTCAATAATGGTAAAAGCTTGTGGATTACAGGCGAGTCGGCGCGATTGGATGTGCAGCATTGGCGTGCAAAGTCGTGTGCCATAGTTACTGGCATAGGTACAGTATTAGCTGATAACCCGACCATGAATGTCCGCTTACCAGACGTTGCGCGCCAGCCGCTACGCGTTATTGTGGATAGTCGCCTGCATATCCCTCTGGGCTCTAAAATTCTCAAGCCTGAGAGCCTGCGAATCAGTCCTGTGCTGATTGTTTATGCGCATGATGAGACTAATCATACAGAGTCATTAACTGCCTGTGGTGCTGAGTTGTTGAAACTTCCCGATGCACATGGCCATGTTGATTTGTTGGCATTATTATCAAATTTGGCACAGCGTGGTGTGAATGAGGTGCTGTTAGAAGCAGGGCAGGGCTTGAATGGCGCTTTCTTGCATGCCAATTTGATTGATGAGTTTATTTTTTATTACGCGCCAAAGCTTATGGGTGCAGATTCAAAGGCGATGTTTGCTATCCCAGAGTTAACAGAGATGCAGCAGGTTACAGACTTACAGATTATAGATGTACGGCAAGTGGGACAGGATATTCGCTTACGTGCAAAACCTGTTAAACGTTCCAATCAGTAGTTTGTCATAGGTGGCATGATGCTTATTGATACCCACTGCCACCTAGATGCTGCTGAGTTTGATGCAGATCGTGACCTTATTGCATCGTCTGCCTTGCAGCAAGGTGTATCCAAAATTGTAATTCCCGCTGTTGCACGCAATAATTTTGATGCAGTGTTAGAAATATGTCTGCAACACAAGCATTGCGCTTATGCGCTTGGCATACACCCGATGTTTGTGGATAACTCCGCGATAGATGATGTTGATATGTTGCGCGCGTATGTTCAGGCAAACAATCCCGTCGCAATTGGTGAAATAGGCTTGGATTATTTTGTGTACAAGCCTAGCATTAATCCAGCCAATATTGAGCGGCAAGTTTTTTTCTTTACCGAGCAACTTAAAATTGCTAAGCAACATCAATTACCAGTGTTATTGCATGTACGCAATGCCGTCGATGATGTGCTGAAGTATTTGCGTAAGCATCAGGTAGTAGGCGGTATTGCACATGCTTTCAATGGCAGTTTTCAACAGGCAGAGCAATTTATTCAACTTGGCTTCAAGCTTGGTTTTGGTGGAGCTATGACTTACAGTCGCGCGCTAAAAATTCGTGAGCTTGCAGAAAAGTTGCCGCTAGAGTCAATTGTACTGGAGACAGACTCTCCTGATATTCCTCCGGAGTGGCTAGGACAGGGGGGGCGAAATACACCTTTGGAGTTACCTGGAATTGCACAGGTTTTAGCTGATATACGGCGGGAGAATGTCTCTGAAGTGGTTGATATTACTGGTGCTAACGCATTAAACATATTGCCAAAATTAGTTGACTTATGCACATCACCTAATGTACTACATTAAGTAGGGCTAAAAACCGTTATCAATCAACGGCTGTTTTATAACTTATTGATTTTTAAATATTTTTTATTAGTTCAAAAAATAAGCGATTTAAAAAAAGCCTTATAAAATGGCATGTTACATTTTTGAGTCACAACAATTCACAGAGTTATCCACAGATATTGTGGAAAGTATTTTCAAGTTGATGGAACTTTTTAAAAGTCAATTTTTTTATTAATTATATTTGGATTAAATCGCTAATGCATTGTTGACAGCGCTAGTCTGATTTGTTTGAGCATTGAATTAATTTTCAGCAAAAAAATATTGAATTGTTCTGGCAAAAGTGCTTGAGTTGTGCACATGAGAACTATAGGGCGCATTTGCTATGAGAAAATCCTTAGCAATCAAGGCTTGATTTGTAACATATTGATTTTTAAAGGTTAATTATAAGGTTAAAATTTAGGCGATTGTAAAAAAGCCTTATAAATTGGGGTGTTACTAATGTCACCCACAACTATTCACAAAGTTATCCACAGATATTGTGGAGCTTATTCTGAGTTTCAGAAAGTTGTTTTTAAGTCAACTTTTGAATTATTTATTTTTGTTTGGATTGCTTTCTTATGCGCATTAATGGTCAACAATATCGCACTATTTGGTTAACCGATTCTACGGATGTAGACGATATAACAGATATTAAAATTAAATCAGTTTCAATCATCGACCAAACAAAGTTGCCGCATCGTTTTGTAGTTACGCAGATTAATATGCTAGATCAGATGGTTGTTGCTATTAAAACGATGCAGGTGCGAGGTGCACCTCTTATCGGTGCTGCCGCTGCATACGGCATGGCTTTGGCAGTACAGCAGGACGGCAGCGATGCCAGTTTGGAGAGTGCTGCAACACATCTCATCCATAGCCGCCCTACGGCGATAAATTTAAGGTGGGCTGTACAGCGCATGTTAGATGTCTTGCAGCCATTGCCTGTTGCTAGGCGTAATGAAGCTGCGTGGTTTGAGGCGGCCGTAATTTGTAATGAAGATGTTGAATTGAACCGCATGATAGGTGCGCATGGCTTGCATTTGATCGCACCCTTAGCCGCTCAGCAATCACGCGCCATCAATATACTTACACATTGCAATGCAGGTTGGCTGGCTACCGTTGACTTTGGTACGGCGTTAGCGCCTATCTATGCTGCGCATGATGCGGGAATCGCTGTGCATGTTTGGGTTGATGAAACACGTCCTCGCAATCAGGGAGCAAGTTTGACCGCTTGGGAATTGGCGCAGCATGGTGTGCCGCATACCGTGATTAGTGATAATGCTGGTGGACATTTGATGCAAAAAGGCGCTGTTGATATGGTGATTGTAGGTGCTGATTGTGTGACCTTGACTGGCGATGTTTGCAATAAGATTGGTACGTATCTGAAAGCGCTGGCCGCTTTTGATCAGAATGTTCCCTTTTATGCGGCGGTGCCATCGCCCACCATTGACTGGAGTATTGAAGATGGCGTTAAAAGTATAGAAATAGAAGAGCGTGATGCACGCGAAGTGGCATGGATGACTGGCAGGCTTGCAAGTGGTGAGATTGCAGAAATCAATATTCTGCCACCAGGTACTAAGGTCGCTAATCCAGCATTCGATGTCACTCCTGCGCGTTTGGTCACTGGAATCATTACTGAGCAGGGTATCTATGCCCCGCACGAACTGAACGCAATGCAAAGGTAATGTGGATGCAAATTCAACGTGAGCAATTGTTAGAAGTCAGTCAGCAGCTTGTGAACTTGGGGCTGAATCGTGGCACGGCAGGAAATGCAAGTGTGCGCGTTGATAGCGAAGATGGGCGTGCTGGCTTCTTGATAACACCTTCTGGGCTGGCTGTAAGTAAAATGACGCCGGCAGATATGGTGTGGATGGATTTTTCAGGTGATGCTATTGGCGCGCTCCAGCCCTCGAGTGAATGGCGATTTCACTTAGATATTCTGAAAAACAAGCCGGAAATGAATGCTGTCATCCATACGCATAGCATGTTTGCGAGCACCTTAAGTACGTTTCGTTGTGACATCCCAGCTTTCCATTACATGATTGCGCTTGCCGGCGGTGATAGCATTCGCTGCGCGCCTTATGCTTTGTTTGGTAGCCAGCAACTATCAGATGGCGCGGTGTTGGCTTTGCAAAATCGTAAAGCTTGTTTGTTGGGAAATCATGGCATGATTGCCGTAGGTGAATACTTAGAAAAAGCGTTGCGTGTGACGCAGGAAGTTGAGACTTTATGTGAGCAATATTTACGGGCTTTGCAGGTAGGGCAGCCATATATTCTGACTGCGCAGGAAATGCTGGAAGTGCAGGAAAGATTCAAGTCTTATGGAGCTTGGAAGCAGGCTGGTAGTGAAAAAGAGGCTTAATGCTATTTCATAAGTATTAAGATGCTATAGACACGGTTGGATAACTTTATTTTGGAATAATCTTATGAGAGCACCCTGTTTTACGGTAAAATCACACCCCGTCTGCAACAAAAAATAAGTGCCTTTCCATGACCAAATATGTATTCGTAACCGGCGGTGTAGTTTCCTCTCTTGGTAAAGGCATCGCCGCCGCCAGTCTTGGCGCAATTCTAGAATCACGTGGTATTAAAGTAACCATGCTGAAGCTGGATCCCTATATTAACGTTGACCCTGGTACGATGTCGCCTTTTCAGCACGGTGAAGTATTCGTGACTGATGATGGTGCGGAAACGGATCTGGATTTAGGGCACTATGAACGCTTCATTAGCCAGCGTATGGCGAAACGTAACAACTTCACTGCAGGCCAGATTTACGAAACCGTGATTAAAAAAGAACGTCGCGGTGAATATCTAGGTAAAACTGTACAAGTCATTCCCCATATTACCGACGAAATTAAAGCGCATGTAAAACGCGGAGCTGAAGGCGCTGATGTGGCTATCGTTGAAGTTGGCGGTACTGTGGGTGATATTGAGTCCTTGCCGTTTCTTGAAGCAATCCGTCAAATGGGTTTTGAGGAAGGCCGTAGTAATACCTGCTACATCCACTTAACCTTATTGCCTTGGATTCCAACAGCGGGTGAGCTTAAAACCAAACCTACACAACACTCTGTGAAAGAGTTGCGCGAGATTGGTATTCAACCGGATATTTTACTATGCCGTGCAGACCGTAATATCCCTGACGATGAGCGCTACAAAATTGCATTGTTTACCAATGTTGCGTCAGAAGCGGTAATTAGTGCGATTGATGCAGATTCTATCTACAAGATTCCTGGCTTATTGCATGACCAGCATTTGGATGAGATCGTTTGTGATAAGTTGGCCATACAAGCTAAGCCTGCTGATTTGTCCAGCTGGGAAAAAATTGCCTTTGCATTGGCTAATCCTAAGCATTTAGTGAATGTTGCGTTTGTTGGTAAATATGTTGATTTAACCGAGTCTTACAAGTCACTTACAGAGGCGCTGATTCATGCTGGCATTCACACTGAATCTAAAGTAAAAATTCATTATATTGATTCAGAAGACATTGAAAGTAATGGTACTGATGCGCTTAAAGGCATGGATGCCATCTTGGTCCCAGGTGGCTTTGGCGTGCGCGGTACAGAAGGTAAAATTGCTGCAATTAATTATGCCAGAACTAACAAAGTGCCTTATTTAGGTATTTGCTTGGGTATGCAATTGGCTGTGATTGAGTTTGCGCGCAATCAAGCACATTTGGCTGATGCAAATAGTACTGAATTCAATCCGAATGCTGAGCACAAGCTGATTGGTTTGATTGATGAGTGGCAAGATGCATCTGGCAATGTTGAGAAGCGTGATGAAAATTCCGACTTGGGCGGTACGATGCGCCTAGGTGCTCAGGCTTGCCCAATCGTACCTAACACAATTGCGGCGAGTATTTATGGAGCTCAGGTGAATGAGCGTCACCGCCATCGTTATGAAGTGAATAATCATTATGTAGAGCAGTTGAAAGCTGCTGGTTTGGTCATCTCTGCTAGAACACCAACAGAGGATTTATGTGAAATGATTGAGTTGCCGCAAAACGTGCATCCATGGTTTGTGGCTTGTCAATTCCACCCGGAATTTACATCTAATCCACGCACGGGGCATCCTCTATTTATTGCATATGTGACAGCAGCTTTGGCTAATAAAAAATAAATGAGCAGTTTTCAGGTAAGTATCAAAATTAGGTTTTAAAAAGGCTCTAAAATGAAATTATGTAACTTTGACGTGGGTCTTGAACATCCACTATTCTTGATTGCAGGTCCATGTGTGATTGAGTCACAACAAATGGCGATTGATACGGCAGGGCAACTTAAAGAGATTGCTGCTGCACTGGGGATTCCATTTATTTACAAATCTTCATACGATAAAGCTAACCGTAGTTCGAATAAAACATTTCGTGGTTTTGGTATCACAGAAGGCTTGAAAATATTAGATGAGGTTCGCCGTCAAATTGGTGTGCCGATTTTGACTGATGTGCATACAGAAGAACAAGTGCCAGAAGTGGCAAGTGTGGTGGATGTGCTGCAAACCCCAGCATTCTTATGTCGCCAGACTGATTTTATTACGGCTTGTGCTAAATCAGGTAAGCCAGTGAATATCAAAAAAGGCCAGTTTATGGCGCCTGGTGATATGAAAAATGTGGTGCAAAAAGCTAAAGATGCTAATGGTGGTTTGGATAATATTATGGTCTGCGAGCGCGGTGCATCGTTTGGTTATAATACTTTAGTCTCCGACATGCGTGGATTGGCCATTATGCGCGAAACCAATTGTCCTGTTGTGTTTGATGCTACGCACTCAGTGCAGCAACCAGGCGGTCAGGGCGATAAAAGTGGTGGTCAACGTGAGCATGTGCCTGTGTTGGCACGCGCTGCAGTGGCAAGCGGTATTGCGGGTATTTTCATGGAAACCCATCCAGACCCATCTAAAGCTTTATCAGATGGCCCAAATGCATGGCCACTATATAAAATGAAAGACCTGTTGGAAGTGCTTGTGGACTTGGATAGACTCGTAAAAAAAGCCGGTTTTATTGAAAGTACTTTGTAAAAAACTTTGTTTAGAAAATAGCTGTATATAAAAATAACCGTATATTTAGCGCTAGGTTACTTAATGGTGACTTAGATGCTGGTTTTAAATTTAAGGAAAAATGATGAGCGCAATTGTAGATATTATCGCCCGAGAGATTTTAGATTCACGTGGTAACCCAACGGTTGAATGCGATGTACTGCTGGAAAGCGGTGTTATTGGTCGCGCTGCCGTGCCATCTGGTGCTTCTACCGGTAGTAAGGAAGCAGTTGAATTGCGCGATGGCGATAAAGGCCGTTATTTAGGTAAAGGTGTTTTGCAAGCGGTTGAAAACGTAAATACTGAAATTACCGAAGCCATCATTGGTTTGGATGCAGAAGAACAAAGCTTTATCGATAAAACTTTGATTGAGTTGGATGGTACTGAGAATAAAGACCGTCTTGGTGCGAATGCAATTCTAGCGGTATCTATGGCATGCGCGCGTGCGGCTGCTGAAGAATCTGGCTTGCCACTGTACCGCTATTTAGGCGGTTCTGGCGCGATGCAATTGCCAACACCGATGATGAACATCATCAATGGTGGTGCGCATGCGGATAACAGCGTTGATATGCAAGAGTTCATGATTATTCCAGCAGGTCGTCCAACATTCAGAGAGGCGTTACGTTGTGGTGCTGAAGTGTTCCATGCGTTGAAAAAGACTTTACATAAAAAAGGTTTGGCAACGACGGTCGGTGATGAAGGTGGCTTTGCACCAGACTTACCATCTAATGAAGCTGCGATTCAATACATTATGGAAGCGATTTCAGATGCAGGCTATGAGCCGGGTCGTGATGTGTATTTGGGTTTAGATTGTGCGAGTACCGAATTCTATAAGGATGGTAAATACCATCTGGCTTCAGAAGGTTTGCAATTGTCATCAGGTCAATTTACAGACTATCTAGCCACTTGGGCTGACAAATACCCAATCATCAGCATTGAAGATGGTATGGCTGAATTTGACTGGGACGGTTGGGATATCTTGACGCAACGCCTAGGCAAAACAACGCAATTGGTTGGCGATGATTTGTTTGTAACTAATGCAAAAATCTTGCGTGAAGGCATTAAACGCGGTGTTGCAAACTCAGTATTAATCAAAGTAAATCAAATCGGTACGTTGACTGAAACATTCCTAACTGTAGAAACGGCTAAACGCGCCGGTTACACTGCGGTGATCTCACATCGCTCAGGTGAAACTGAAGATACAACGATTGCTGATATTTCAGTAGCAACCAATGCGTTACAAATTAAAACTGGTTCAATTTCACGTTCAGAGCGTATTGCTAAATACAATCAATTGTTACGTATTGAAGAAGAGTTAGGCGATGCATCTAGCTATGCAGGCTTATCAGCTTTTTATCAATTGTTTAAGTAATTGCTATTAGATATAGGCGAGAACGCTTAATTGAAAGCACTGACGCTTATATTTGTGATCCTTATCGCCTTGCTGCAGTATCCGCTGTGGCTAGGCAAGGGGAGTTGGTTGCGTGTGTGGGATTTGAATCGTCAAATTGGCGAGCAGCAAGAAAAAAATAATGCACTGAAAGCCCGTAACGATACGCTGGATGCTGAAGTGCGAGATTTAAAAAGCGGACGCGCTGCGATTGAAGAGCGTGCGCGTAGTGAGCTAGGCATGGTAAAACAGGATGAAGTGTTTTACCAAGTGCTCGAGAATTCTATGCCTAAAAATACTAGATTATATAATCCGGGTTTAATTGACCCACCAAAGCAAAAGCCAGTGGCTTCGGTAAGCAAACCAAAGCCATAGCAGTTTAATTAGTTGATGCTTGTCTCAAGCTGATATGGCAATGCTTTAATAGTCAATGCGATATCGTTCCAAAAAATCCCATCTTGCTCTAAATTCTCTAATCTAGATTCTGCCAGAATGTCAAAGCCAGTATCCGTTGATGGTGCACAACGCACAATTTTTCCTATGGCTTGCTTATTGTTGTCCAGAATGTCATCGCCAGTTTGTGGCATAACTCCAGAATTATGGTTGCTAGCAATGTGCGCTAACTGTGTACGACGTTTCACTTTGCCCAAATAATGGGTGCGTGCGACTATTTCCTGACCTGTATAACAACCTTTTTTGTAGTTGATGGCATTGAGTGCGTCCAGATTCAGCATTTGCGGTACAAACTCTTCCTGCGTTTTTAGTGTGACTTCAGGGATGCCTGCTTGAATTTCCAGCCATTCCCAGCATGCGGCACCTACAGGTTTTGCTGATACTTTTAAGGCATCCCAAATAGTAATGGCATGTGTAGTATCGGTGAAGATTTCATAACGAGGCGTAGTGCCTGGTAGTTTGAGTAGTGAACCTTTTTCTAGGCTGACTAACTCAAAATCTTCTTTCGGCACTTGAGAGAATATTGGTTGCAATAGTTCAGCAGCATTGTGACCGTTGATGCCTATTTTAATGATGCTTTTAGAAACGTCTTCAATTGTGACCTTGCTGCGCATAATATACATTTTTAAGCGTTTGGCGATGGTCTCAGTGAGTTCTATCGGCATTTGCAAATGCACAGCATTATTCTGTGAAAATGCCAAGAACAATGCCAGCATCCGTCCTTTAGGATTGCAGTAAGCCGTGTAGTGCGCATTTTGTCCATTCAGAAGCTTGATATCGTTGGTCACTTGACCCTGAAGGAATGTCTGCGTATCGTCCCCTTGCAAGCGCAGTAAGCCTAAGTGTGAGAGGTCACAAACAACGGTTTCATTCATCGTGGATTGTAGTTCAGCAGCAGGGTCACCAAAGCTGATGACTTTGTCATTCTGAATCACTGCATTTTGATTATTTGAAGCGCTTTGTAGAAAGTTCTGCCATTCTTGCATGTGCGTGTTAACCTTTAGTTTTATAAGTCTTAGATGCTTACGTGAAGCCGATTCAGCTAAATTTCAAGTCATCTATTCTTTTGTCAGCATTAATTGTTGGAATGAGTCTGGGTGCGTGTTGTATTTTATGCCTGCTTACTTTGTTTTGGCAGATTAAATTATTGTTGATATTCGTTATTGTGGGTTCCGCAAGCTATGCAGTCTGCTGTTATGGCTTATTGATGTTGCCATGGTCATACGTTGCGTTAAATATTAACGTGAAAAATCAGTTGCAATTGATTCGCAAAGATGGAAAACAATTAGATGTGGTCGCTCAGGCAAATAGTGTCGTTACGCCGTATTTAACAGTACTTAATTGCAAATTAAGAAATCGAGATCAACTTGATGATATGCCATTAATCATGCGAAGTTTGTTGAGATTTAATATCAACAAACTTTCTTTAACGATTTTGCCGGATGCCTTGGATTCTGAAAGTTATCGTCAGCTATGTGTTTGGTTACGTTGGGGATATTCTTCTCAACTAGGATGATGCCCCAGTTTTTTTAGATGAACGATATCTGTTGATAAAAGTGCGGAGTTGCTTTTGTAGTGCTTGTATTGGGTGTTTTGGCGTATAAGCTAAAATAAATAAGATGCCTGCCAGCCCAGCCAATATCCATCGAACTTCAAAGCCAGCGGTATCACGACGTGCAGGTTTTTGCTGTTTCATCGCACTTAATACGTCTTGTACGCTATCGCCACGCACGTAATTGCCATTAACTTCTTTAGATAAGCTTTTTAGATAAGCTTCATCCAGTTTTGATACATAGCGACCACCTTCACTAGAAGCAACGTTATCATCCCGTACGCCCAAGTTGGATTCTGAAATTTGAGCAATACCCGGTTGCATAGCAAAGCTTTCCGCAGACCAATAGCCGATAAGTTGGTTATGCTCATCAAGCTTTGGAATAGCAGTCCCTTTTTCACTGCCAATACCTACAAATAACCAGCCTTCACCACCTTGAAAAGTAGTTAAGTCTTGTGTATTGAATATATGTAGTTTTGGTGCTTCTTCGCCATCTGTGAAATATACAACTTGCGTTGGTTCTGGAAATGAACGAATTGTTTTTGCTAACGTTAACATGCTAGATCGCACACGACTATTGCCAGACCACGCAGTCCTCCAGTCAAGATGATCTATGGTATCGTTAATCGCATCGAAGTTTTCACAGACTTCTATCGGTGTATAAAGCGCTGCTACGCTAACTCCGGCAAATAGCCCAATGCTCACGTTAGTGCCACATGGTAATTCGCCAATTAATTTATGTAGAGTGTCCTGCATAAATACCATGCGTGAGACAGGTTTACCATTAAGGGTCTTATCTACAACGTTCATGCTTTGGGAAATGTCGGTGACAAACAGATAGCTGTAAATGTCACGTTTCACCGGTATTTTAGGATTAAACAATGCGATTATCAGCAGCAGTAATGCACCTGATAGCAATGCTGCATCATGGCGATGCCGGAAGTAATTGAAAAGCTTATGCATAGCAGTCATTTTATTATGGCAACCCAACTGGAATGTTGCCCATAATTAGGCCTGGTGTGTCGCTTTCACCTGCGCCGGGTACGGGTGAGCCAGGCAACATGGTAAGTAGACGGTCCAGATTGTGTCGTGCGCGCCAGTTTGAGTTGTCTAGCCTTAAAGATTGTTGGTAAGCTGTTTTAGCTTGCTGGAATAGATATTCAGCTTCGGCGCGTACAGTCATGTTCGTACCGTTGATATCCAGACCCCGTCTAAAAAAGATGTTACCCAGATTGTAGTGGATAATAGCTTTTTGTTCGGTATTGGCTGTATTCAATAATTTGTTAAACAGCAGGGTTGCCTCTTTATAACGCTCATTTTTAGCGAGCCAGAATGCGGTTGAAAATTTCGCCTCAAAGCTTTCTAAGTCAGTTTCAGCTGGTTTTCCTGAGCGAATCGCAATATTAAATGCATCAATTTGTTTGATGCGCGTATAGAAATATGCACTCCCTACGCCTGTTAAAATAGCTAGTGACATGAATAGCCACGTGAGTCTTTTTACTGTAAAAAAGTGCATTATTTTTAAGTTTAGTGCCATGTTTTAACCTCTAAATATTTAACCCCAAGCAATAGGCTGATCATGATCGCGGCGATGATGAAGCATAAGTTTGAATATTCTTGCCCCGGGATTCTTTCTAAGTATTTGATGGGTTTTTTTTCACGATTGTTAATGTCGTTCATTGCTAATTGCAATGACTTAGGATCTTCTGCCTCGTAGGCCATGAACGGTGTTTTGAGTGTTTTAAAATACTCATTTAACTCTATTTCTGCAGGTAATGCTGAGTCTTCTTTTGGTTTGAAGTTAGTATCAAAAATACTTATGCCGTCAGGTTGACGAAGAACAATCCAATAAAGGCTGATATGTAAACGATCAAACCAGTCTTTGACTTTCTGTTCTGTAGTGGCATCTAGCCGACCGGCGCCATCGGATATTAAAATCAATGCGCGCGAGCCTGAATCGGGGACTTTATCAAACAGGCCCGCACCGCTTGTCAGTCCGCTACCAATATTTGTTTGAAACAGCGCATTGCCAGCTGTGGCTTGTACGGCGGCAATCACGGCCTTTTTATTTTCACTTAATGGCAGTACATACATCGCTGAATTGCTAAACGTGATCATGCCGAACATGTCTTGCTGACGTGACTTTACAAACTCGGTGATGAGTCTTGCTGCAGCCACAGATTTTGTTTCACCTACGGTCGCATTGCCGACACCACTAATCCCGCCTGAGAATGGGTCATCCATACTTGCGCTGCGGTCAAGTACCAGTGCAATCTGTGCACCTACGCCAATTCGCTCAACTTTTTGTTCGTTGGTATGTGGTGCGGCTAGTCCAGTAATAATAAATACCAACGTGAGTATCGCTAATACTTTTAACAGCAGGCCGATTAAATTGGATAATGGATCTGCTGGTAGCATGTCTACCCAAGAGTACTGTTTTGCATGGGCACGCTCTAGCAATAACGGTAGGATGGCAAGCGGTAAAAGCCAAAGTAGCCATGGATGAGAAAATGCCATGGATTATTGTCCTGAATGTTGCGTTAAGGGTGCAGGCGTTAAGCCGCGCTCACAATCACGGCAGCGGCGTACAAACTGTTGCAACCAGAGGCGTGGGTCGGAGCCTGTGTCATGTATTGCACTTGGTTCAAAGTACACATGACGTGACAGACCAAAAAACTGTTGTATCTCTGATTTTATGGGCGCAAAGCTTGGTTTTTCTGTGATGAAGTCATCTAAGTTATTACTAAAAACGCTAACAGTTGCAGTAGCGTTGAGCGCCTCATGCACTTTTGAGACCGCTTGTTTTAAGCCTTCTGGCGTATTCGGTAGTTTACGTAATGCACGGTAGGCTTTTGCAAAAGAGCCACCCATAAGCGGTAACCAAGCGCGCATGCCGAGTATGTAGAGCAAACCCAGTAAGCTAATTACAAGCAAGGCAATGGATGCTTTAAGCCAATTACTTTCTTTTTTGTTAGAAAGTTCGAGAGGACCCATTAGCTGACTCATATTATTTTCGATTTTAACCTGACCAAAAATAGCAATTGGTGAGATTGCAATATCCAAACTTGGAATACGATACTTGACTAAGTCCTGATGGTTTTTAGTATTAACTAGATTGATGTACTCAGGGCCTAATGCAGCGTTTTTTGCCACCACATTGTTGGTAAATACTTGGTATGCCAGATGAATGTGATGTGTAGTGCTGCTGTCGTTAACTTCTTCGCTATGGCTGATGTCCTTTAGTTCAATGCCAATCACTTGGCCTTTGTAACGTTTTTCGTAACCGATAATAGGTAGTGAGGTTTCAACCAGCTTATAAGGTGCTTTAATCGTTAAAATAACCTCACGCTCAATCACATCGCCTACTGTATAGCCGACTAGTCTAATGGGGTCTACGGTTTTGATGGAGACATAGCCGGGTGGCACATCAGGTAAGTTCTGACTATCAATTGCCAGTGCAGATTGCGGCACAATGCTGATTGCCAGACTGCATGCAAACAAGCAATGCATTAATAAGCGAGAAAAAGAACGCATGGACGGTGTCCTGAATAGTGTCATAGGGTTAAGCGACTACAAATTGGTGGAAATACTCAGTGAGTGCATCTGCATCAAACTCACCTTCAACATAAAAAGGCGGCATATCAAAGCGCATGAATAAGTCATAAATCTCTTCGCGACGCTTTTCAAATGAAGCGACAATCTTTTCACGTAGTTCTTTGCGTAAAAAGAGTGTGCGTCGTTCGCCTGTTTCTGCATCTGAAACGTTTGCCAAGCCAAATTCAGGTAGATTCCTGTACTCGGCTGAATCCCAGAGTACAACTGGCACAATGTGATGACGTAGCAGGTTAGATAGCGCGTCTTCAAGTAAGGCGTTTGGCATGTGAAAGTCTGAAATTAAAAAGACCAAAGCGCGTTCACGTGGTAAAAATCGGTACACATCATTAATCCCACTACAATTTACAGGCTGTGGATGGTAATCCTTTAATGACTCCGCCATAGCGATTGCACGATGCGATTTAAATGATGATGTGCTGATCCAATCTTCGCGTACCACTTCATCAAAACCAATAAAACCAAATGGGTCGTGATTTTGACTGGCTGACTGTGCGATTGATTCCGCAATTTCTGCGGCTAGTTTAATTTTGCGTTTTTTGGCGCCAAAATTCATACTGCCAGACAAGTCGCAAATCACATAAACAGGTGTGGCACTTTTTTGGTTAAACAAGCGCACATATACCTGCTCAAGCGGGTCGCGTATGGTCTGCCTAATATCAATGCGGCGCGGGTCTGGGTAAGAGAGTAGTGTTGTGTGACCACGAAACTCCATGCCCATGCCGCGTTGCGTGCTGGAGTGCCGCCCAGGGTGGCGTCCACGAGATCGCCAGCCTATGTGGTAGCTAAAAGATTTAATCTCTTCCATCATTTAAAATCCATTTTATGGGCGAATTGCGTTGTCGCGTGCTCGCTCATTCCTTGCCTATCTGTGTGATATGTCTGCGTCATTCGCTGCGGGTCTCCTAGCACTTCATCCCATAAAAGTGAATTTTTTGTACGCATCATTGACGTCAATAAATATGCATTATGGCGCGGCAACTGCATTCACAATACCTGAGAGCATTTCGCGTGCAATCTCGGTGCGGCGCATTTCATACACTGGGCTAAATACTAGGCGGTGTGCAACCGTAGAGTGGAATACGGCATGAATGTCTTCAGGCAAAACGGCAGTACGATTGTTTAACCAAGCGTTTACGCGAGCTGCACGTAACATCATGCTCATACCACGTGGGCTCGCACCAGCGAGCACTAAGCGGTTCATATCTACACCAGATACCTTAATGCCGAAGTCGAGCGGGGCTTTAGTGGCTTTCCACAGGTTCAAAGCATATTTTTTTAGTGTATCGCTAGTTGTAATGTTGTTTTGGATTACGCTAGAGAACGCGTTTAGTTCGTCAAACTGTAAAACTTCCGCTTTCACAGTGTCTACCAATGCATCCACGTTATGGAACCTTGTATCGAATACCAGTGACTCCATGATGGTATCTTCATTTGGCACCACAATTGGAATTTCCATCATGAAGCGGTCGCGTGCAGCGGACGGGATTTCAAACGTTTCTTCTTTTTCAACTTGGTTGCGGTCAGCGAACACAATCATGTGCGGGAAGTAATGTTCTGAGTTAAATGCAGACAAGCTACGTTCAGCCATTACACGTAGCAACAGTGAGTGCACTTGCGGGCGTGCGCGGTTAATCTCGTTAAAGAAAAACACGGATAGATTTTCACCAGACATGAGCAAGGGTCCTGGGCTCACGTGAGGTTTACCATCTTCACCAAGGTAGGTGTGATATACCAAGTCATTCGGCATTAAGTCAATCGTGCCTTCAATTCGTTGGTAACCACCACCAATGCCACGTGTAAAAGCGCGTAGTAGTGTGGTTTTCCCAACACCCACATCACCTTCTAGCAATACATGCCCGCGGGCAAAAATAGAGGTGGTAATCAAACGCACGGGCGTTTGTTGGCCTACAACTACTTTGTTCACTTCTGATTCTAGGGCAAGCGCATGATTGCGCCAGTCGGCAAGTTGACGGTCACTCATTGAAATTTTCCGTATCTGATTTGAAGTTGTTAAATGAATTTGACTGCATAGTAAACGTTTTTTAGTCAGGGGTAAACAGATCGGTATACCCCTTTAATGAATTTAATTGAGTTTAGTTGTAAATGGTTTTTTATGTAATGGTTTATTGATACTTTTTGTTTAATTTTATTCAGAACCAATAAATCTAACGCTACTCAATTGTTTTTTGTATCTAGCATTGTATGATGTTAAGAGTGGTTGTAAACAACCAATTATGTGGTTGTAAACAACCGTAATTTAAGGTGTGATCTTAGTTTGATAACTATAATTTTCGCTTACTTATTGATTTTATTGAATGTTTATGTTTTAAATGATTGGGAATATTTTTTGCTTATTAATTAGCGCTAAATAATAAATATAGGAATTAACATGCAAACAAAGTTACAACCCAAATTAATTCTAGCCGCAATTCTAGCGGCTTACGCAATGCCACAGGCTTTTGCAGAAAATAAAGCAGAAGTGCTGGAGACTCAGGCAATTGAAGTTGTTGGTACAACGCCCTTACCGAGTATTGGTACTCCAATTAACCAAGTGCCCTCTAATGTGCAAACAGGATCATCAAAAGATTTTAGTCAGCAACAATCCTTAGACTTGTCTGAGTACCTTGATAACAATTTAGGTTCTGTAAATACGAGTAACAGTGTGGCTAACCCTTATCAGGCTGATGTGCAGTTTCGCGGATTTACGGCATCGCCATTATTAGGCACACCGCAAGGGCTTTCTGTGTATATGGATGGCGTACGTGTGAATGAGCCCTTTGGAGATATTGTGAACTGGGATCTGATTCCAGCCAATGCAATTGCTAATATTAATCTAATCCCAGGTTCTAACCCGTTGTTTGGTTTAAATACGTTAGGTGGCGCACTTGCTGTGCATACTAAGAGCGGCACAGAGTTTCCCGGTGTTAAAGCGACGGTTTATGGCGGATCCTGGGCTCGCCGTGCATTTGAGTTTGAAGCCGGCGGTGTTGATAAAGAAAAAAATGTTGACTATTTTGTCGCGGGTAATATTTTTAAAGAAAATGGCTGGCGCGAACATTCTTCAAGTGATGTGAAACAAATTTTTGGTAAGGTGGGTTGGCAAAACGATACAAGTGATTTGGATTTATCACTAGCACTGGCTGATACTATGATGGAAGGTACGCAAGCAGTTCCGTTATCAACTTATAACAATCCAAAGAAAGCTTATACCTACCCTGATTCTATTGGTAATCAGATGGTCATGCTTAATTTAAAGGGTAGTCATTTTCTGACAGATGATAAGTTGCTTGCCGGTAATGTTTACTATCGTAAAAATCGCAGTAGCGGTTTCAATAGTAATGCCAACAGTTTAGCCGCTGCAGATTCAGTCAATATCTCTACTCTTACAGATCAAGATGGTTTTGGAGGTACGCTGCAGTTTAGTCTGTTAGATGATTTACTGGGACATAAAAACCAATTTACAGTTGGTGCAAGTGCCGACTTTGGCCGTACGGATTTCTCCAGTGATTCATTGCAAGCCACAGTTGTGGGTAATGAAACGGTTACGGATACACCTTTTACTTCAGCTGGGCAAGTAAGACTAAATGCTAAAAATGATTATTATGGATTGTATGCAACAGATACATTTTCATTTAATGATCAAATACACATGACGCTTTCTGGGCGTTATAACGTAGCTAAAATTCGTTTGTCAGGAATGAGTTCAGATCCAACATTGACTCCAGTTGATTCAAGTTTATCTGGCGATCATAGTTATAACCGCTTTAATCCTGCGATTGGTTTTAACTACAATCCAAGTAATGCTCTCGGTTTTTATGCGGGCTATAATGAAGGTATGCGTGCAGCTACGCCTGTTGAGTTAAGTTGTGCTGACTCAACTCGTCCATGCGCACTACCTAACGCTTTTGCGGCTGATCCTCATTTGGACATGGTTATAGCCAAAACTTGGGAAGGTGGTGTGAGAGGCAAGTTGGCGAAAGATATAGGCTGGAATATGGGTTTATATAACACTCAAAATAGTAATGATATTCAGTTTATTGCCAGCAGTGTTTCCGGGTCTGGTTACTTTGCAAACGTAGGTGAAACACGCCGCCGTGGTTTGGAAGTGGGCTTAAATGGTAAGTTTGATGCGCTAACATTATCAGTCAACTATGGCTTTGTTGATGCAACTTACCAATCTGATTTTATGGTAGGTTCTGCCGCGAATAGTAGTAAAGATGGCTCGAATCAAATTCAAGTAACTAAAGGCAATAGAATTCCTGGAATTGCACGTCAAACACTTAAGTTACGGGCAGCTTATGATGTAACACCTGCTTGGAATGTTGGCACAAATGTTGTTATTGCGGCTGGTCAATATGCGCGTGGCGATGAAAATAACCAAGATGTGAATGGCAAAGTGCCAGGTTATGCTGTGATGCATTTAGATACACATTACACGCTTAGTGACAGCTGGAAACTGTTTGCCAAAGTGAATAATGTATTTGATACGCAATATGCTACTTTTGGGGTGCTAGGTAATAATATATTTAATAGTTTAGATGAGCAATTTCGCTCACCAGCTGCGCCTCGTGCAGGCTGGGTTGGTTTGACGTACGAGTTTGGTCGGGCGAAAAAGTCATCAGCAGTTGATGTGGACTAGTTAGGAGTCAAATTTGCAATTGGCGCATCTCAACTCAGACGAGACATCAATAGTCAGACTGCAATCAAAAATATTGATTGTTGAAGATGAGGTTTTGTTCGCAAGAGCGGTGATGCGCCGTCTGCAGAAAGCTGGTTATGAGTGCGAGCATGTTGAAAGTTTGCAAGATGCTCGTGCAATCACCAAGCAATTTTTACCAGATATTGTATTGCTTGATATGCGCTTGCCCGATGGCAATGGGTTGGATTTGCTAGCTGAATTTGTGGCTAAAAATGCAATCGTTATTGTCATGACAGCTTACGGTGAAATTAGCGATGCAGTGCATGCAATTAAACAAGGTGCGACGGATTACCTTAAAAAACCGATAGACCTTGAGGAGTTACTACTCTCCATTCAAAAGGCCGAAACTGCGGCCATTCAAAGTAATAGTCTGGATTATTCGCGCCAACGCAACGCTCACGCCACGGACAGCGTGGAGTTTCTAGGTGAAAGTCTCGCGATATTAAGTGTAAAAACTCAGATTAAGCGTATCGCACAGTTGGTTGCTAACGACACTGTGCCGCCGACGGTCTTGATTGGCGGTGAAACTGGCACAGGTAAAGATGTCGCGGCTCGCTTATTACATGCATCATGTGCCAATAGTGATAAGCCCTTCGTACATATCGATTGTGCGTCATTTCCTGCGGAGTTAATGGAAAGTGAGTTGTTCGGTCATGAGAAGGGGGCTTTTACTGGCGCATTAAGTACTCGTCCCGGTTTAATTGAAGCGGCTGAAGACGGCACTTTGTTTTTGGATGAAATTGGAGAGTTGCCTTTAGCTTTACAGGCCAAACTACTTAATGTGCTTGAGCGTCGTGTTGTTCGTCGGCTTGGTTCAACTAAAGAGCGTGTTGTACCTGCTCGTTTCATTGCCGCAACCAATCGTGATTTACATGAAATGTCTTTAGATGGTCGTTTCAGGCAAGACTTATACTACAGATTGAATGTAATGAGTGTTGCCATGCCGCCGTTACGTGAGCGTGATAGTGATGCTATGTTGTTGGCTCGTCACTTTGCCATGCAAACATCTCGACGTTATGGTTTGGCAACACCTACATTTTCAGCCGAAGCAATCGCAATGATTCAGCGTTATACGTGGCCTGGCAATGTACGTGAATTGCGTCATCAGGTAAGTCGCGCCATGTTACTTTGCCATGAAGGGCTTATAACAGAAGGAGATCTGGCATTACCTATGCAGCGTATCACGTCAGAGTTAAGTGGTTCACAAAGTACACAGTCTGCGTTAGATGCCGCTGAAAAAACTATTTTATTGCAAGTGCTGGCAGAAACTAAAAATAATGTGTCTGAGGCTGCACGTAAGTTGGGCATTACACGCATGACTATGCGTTACCGTATGGATAAGCATCAAATCTAAATTCCGGTTTATTGTCTGAATAAAACTGCCTTAGATTTCCGACTTAGATTTCCCATTGAGAAATGACGTAAAAATCACTGCATGGTATGATTCATACCAATTGAAAATTGAAAGAATCTCATGCAAATTGGTACCCCATTAAGCTCAAATGCCACCCGTGTTATGTTGCTAGGTAGTGGTGAACTTGGCAAAGAGGTGATTATAGCCTTGCAACGTTTAGGGGTAGAGGTGATTGCTGTAGATCGCTATGCAAATGCACCTGGACAGCAAGTGGCACATCGTTCGCATGTCATCGATATGACAGACGATAAGGCACTTCGTGACCTGATTGCTCAAGAAAAACCGCATTTAATCGTGCCTGAAATTGAGGCACTCAATACTAATACACTTGCTGATATTGAAGCTGCGGGCATCGCAACCGTTATTCCTACCGTAAAAGCTGTGCAACTTACCATGAATCGCGAAGGTATCCGCAGGTTAGCTGCTGAGGAGTTGCAATTACCAACTTCACCTTATGCTTTTGCTAAGAGTGAAGCAGAACTGCAAGCCGCGATTGATGCTGGCATTGGTTACCCCTGTTTTATTAAGCCCACGATGTCATCGTCAGGCAAAGGTCAATCACGCATCATTAATGCATCTGAAGTGAAAACTGCTTGGGATTATGCCGCATCAGGCGGGCGAGTGAATCAGGGCGTGGTGATTGTAGAGGGTCAAATCGATTTTGATTACGAAATCACATTGCTAACTGTGCGTGCAAAAAATGCACAAGGCGAAATCACTACTTATTTCTGTGAGCCTATCGGCCATGTGCAAGAAAAAGGAGACTATGTTGAGAGCTGGCAACCACAGGCGATGACTGCTGCTGCCTTGCTAGAGTCAAAACGAATAGCAAAAGCTGTAACAGATAGTTTGGGGGGCTTAGGTTTGTTTGGTGTAGAGCTTTTTGTTAAAGGCGATTACGTTTGGTTTAGTGAAGTGAGTCCGCGTCCGCACGATACTGGCATGGTCACCATGGCCAGCCAACGGTTTAGCGAGTTTGATTTACATGCACGCGCTATTCTAGGTTTACCTGTCGATGTCAGTTTACGTGATGCAGGCGCTAGCGCGGTGATTTATGGTCAACATGAAACCCATAATCTTGCTTTTGAAGGTGTTGATGCTGCGCTTGCTGTGCCTTGCAGCGATATACGTTTATTCGGCAAGCCAGAGTCTTTTGTTAAGCGGCGCATGGGCGTAGCGCTGGCTACTGGTAAAGATGTCACTGAGGCGCGAGCACGAGCCAAGCTGGCAGCCAGCCTTGTTAAACCGAAGGTCATTTAAGAAAACGATATGCTGAATAAAGTAGAAGAAGCGGGTAGCAATAAAAATACATTTTTTGAGTTGCTTGGTGGTGAAGCGAGCGGAACTGAGAGTATTCGTAAATTAGTAGAAACCTTCTACGATATTATGGATAGCGACCCCAAGGTTCTGCCTTTACGTGCCATGCACCAAGCTGACTTAACCTCTGCAAGAGAAAAGCTGTTTATGTTTCTTACTGGCTGGACAGGTGGTCCGCAGCTCTACATCGAACGTTATGGGCACCCAGTATTGCGCAAGCGGCATTTGCCTTTTGCTATTGATGAATCAGCACGCGATCAATGGATGTACTGCATGATTAAAGCTATGCATCAACTGGGCTTTGAGGATGAACTGATGAAGCGCTTGGCCGAGCAGCTGTATGGCGTTGCTGACTTTATGCGGAATCAATAGTTCTAAAAATTTCTGTAGGTTTTAGCTGAAGGGTAGGTGCTTCATTTTCAACTTAGAATGTCAGCTCCGCCAGCATACTAAGTTAAAGGTGATTTATCGCTGAGTCATTTGTTGAATGCGTCCTGCAGCTTCAACACATTCATTCAAGCTTGCCACCAGTGCGAGTCGCACAAAATCCTGCCCTGGGTTAACCCCATGTGCTTCGCGCGCTAAAAAACTACCCGGCAATGTAGTGACATTGAAATCACGATACAGGCTTAACGCAAATTCAGTATCTGTCTGCTTACTTCTGGCCCATAAATAAAAGGCGGCATCCGGCATTTCAACCGCTAATGCGCCGTTTAATAACGGTGTCACTTTCTCGAATTTCTCTGCATAAAGTCTGCGATTTTCGACTACGTGAACTTCGTCATTCCATGCCGTTGCGCTAGCCGCCTGTACAGCGGGGTTCATGGCACAGCCATGATAGGTGCGGAATAGCGCGAATTTTTCAATAATACTTTCGTCGCCAGCTACAAAGCCTGAACGCATGCCGGGTACATTGGAGCGTTTGGAAAGTGAGCTGAATACTACAAGATTTTTATAGTCGCGATTAAGCTGTTTTGCGGCTTGCAAAGCGCCTAATGGCGGTGTTGCTTCGTCAAAGTAAATTTCTGAGTAACATTCGTCTGCTGCAATTACAAAACCATATTTGTCTGACAATTCAAAAATGGTTTTCCATTGAGCCAAATTCATTACTTTGCCTGATGGATTGCCTGGGCTGCATACGTAGGCCAGTTGCGTTCTGTTCAACACGTCAACAGGTACGCTCTCAAAATCCATTGCGTGATTATTTTCAGGCAATGTATTTAAAAAGTAAGGGGTTGCACCTGCGAGAAAAGTTGCGCCTTCGTAAATCTGGTAAAACGGATTTGGTGAAATGACGACTGGGTTAGGTTTTGTGCGGTCGATGATGACTTGCGCAAATGCAAATAATGCTTCGCGGCTACCTGTTACGGGTAGTATCGCTTTTTCAGGGTCTAATGCAGGAATATTATAACGTCGTGAAATCCAAGCCGAAATTGCTTCGCGTAACGCTAATGAGCCTATCGTCGTGGGATAATTGGCTAAACCTGCCAAGTTTTCTACCAAGGCGTCCTTAATGAGTTGCGGCGTGGCATGCTTAGGCTCGCCAATCGACAGATTAATCGCGGTAAAAGCTGGATTAGGCGTTATACCTTTGAGTAAATCGCGTAAGCGCTGAAAAGGGTAGGGCTGGAGTAAATTTAGATTTGGATTCATAGCCATTATTGTAATATAGCGGGCGGACTATCTAAACAATTTGCTAAACAATTTGACAGAAACGCTCTCAAATTATTGATTCAAATTTCTAGCGTAGTATCTGTTGCCAGAGTCATTGAAGTGAGCAAAGTGAGTAATGTGGAAAATAATAATCAAGTAAAAGTGTCGGCAGATTCTCATCACACGATGGCGGTGTTTGGTTTGTTATTCGGCGCGGTTTGTTGGGGAATTATCTGGTATCCATATCGCTTGATGTCCGAGGCCGGCGTATCTGGCGTCGTTTCAAGTTTGTACACCTACAGCATTGCAACTATTATCGCGGGTATTTATTTTGCTAAGTATTGGCGAGGTATTTTTAAGTTGCCGATCAGTATTGTTTGGCTTGGCCTCACTGCGGGCTGGACGAATCTTAGCTACGTGCTGGCTGTGATTGATGGTGAGGTGATGCGCGTGATGTTGCTGTTTTATTTATCTCCGCTATGGACGCTGATACTGGCACATTTCTGGTTAAAAGAAAAAACAACATTTAATGGCTACGTTGCAATTGCGGCTTCATTAGTGGGCGCGTTTATTATGTTGCATAACCCACAAGTAGGCGGCTTTCCTTTACCTAAAAATACCGCAGAATGGCTAGGCTTCTCTGCGGGACTAGGTTTTGCGCTAAGCAATGTTATTGCGCGAAAATCAAGTCATTTGAGCCTACGCGCTAAATCTTTTGCAATATGGATAGGCGTGTTGCTGGTGTCCTTGGCTTTTTTGCCTTTTGTAAAAGATGCGTTACCAATGCCAAGTTTTTTTAGTTTGACCGATTGGTTGATTCTGACGCTGATTGCATTTTTGCTATTGGCTGCAACGCTATTCGTACAATACGGCGTAACGCGGATTCCCGCTACACGTGCTTCGGTATTATTTTTGTTTGAATTGGTTGTGGCTGCCGTGGCTTCTTATTATTTAGCGCACGAGACAATGGCGATGAATGAGTGGATAGGCGGTAGCTTGATTGTAGTCGCTGCAATATTTGCAGCGACTCAGGATAATTAGTAATTTAATTAATATTACTGGCCACGAGCGGCCTCTGCAGCAAAACGAATTTTTAGCGACAAGTCGTTACGTGAGTCTGCATTGGCTAGCGCGTTGTTTTCATCAATTTTACCGCTGGAAAATAAGTTAAATAACGATTGGTCAAAGGTATTCATACCAATATCATTGTTATCCGCCATAATTTCCTTCATGTCGCTTATTTTTTGCTTTTGAATTAATTCAGACATGTAAGGCGTGTTAATCATAATCTCGCTCGCGGCAACGCGCTTGCTTTGTTTCCCCGGAATCAAGCGTTGTGAAACAATCGCCACAAGGTTCATTGACATTCCCAGTAGTAAGCCAGCACGACCGTCTTCAGGAAAGAATGAAATGACACGTTCAAGTGCTTGGCTCGCATTGTTGGCATGTAATGTTGCTAAGCATAAGTGGCCTGTTTCAGCATAGGCTAAAGCGTTTTTCATACCCTCCATATCGCGCACCTCGCCGATTAATATCACATCAGGTGCCTGTCGCATGGCATTTTTGAGTCCATTTTCAAAAGATAAGGTATCAATGCCAACTTCACGTTGATCTACCACGGACTTTTTGTGCGGATGAATAAACTCAATCGGGTCTTCAAGAGTGAGAATATGTCCGTTAAAGTTTTCGTTACGATAATCAATCATGGAGGCGAGGGTGGTCGTCTTACCTGAACCTGTGGCGCCAACAATCAGAATTAAGCCGCGTTTACGTGCGATTAAGTCTTTTAATACAGTCGGTAAGCCTAAGCTTTCAATGGATGGAATGTCTGTTTTGATATGGCGGATGACCATGCCAACTTCGCCGCGTTGTTTAAATACATTGACGCGAAAGCGACCGATGCCTTTTCTGCTAATGGCGAAATTACACTCTAGTATTGTTTCGAATTCCTTGATTTGATCTGTACTCATCAGTGAGTAGGCAATTTCTTTGATCATGCCAGGTGTCATTGGTTGAGCATTGATTGGTAGTGTGTCGCCTTCAATTTCAATATGAATGGCTGTACCAGTACTAAAAAATAGGTCAGAGCCACCTTTGTCCAGCATGAATTTTAAGATGGGGCTAATGTCTACTGCTGCCATGGCGTTGTCCTATTGTATTTAATCTTATTATGCGAATTTAATCTTAAGTCTATTTTACTTAAAGGTATTTTTATTATGTTTTAGGTATGATTGATGTTGTTATTTATTCAAAATGATTGAGACTGTAGCATAAGATTTTGCGTGGTAAGTCAGCTTTGTATTTGGTCTTTATTGTTAAAGTGACTTTGCCATATGGTTTGGTAAGTATCTTCTAGTGATTTGGCAAAAATATTGGAGTTGAAGATAGGTGAATCGGTTTTAGTTGCCAATACTTTTTGTTTTATATCTAAAAGGTAGTCTGGGTTTTCTGCGATGTAAAGCGCTTTACTCTCATAGTCCTGCAAGGATGATGCGATAAGCTGATTTAAGTTGGATGCACTTAGTAAACTACCTGCCACACGCGCTGCAAACGTATCTCCGACACAGGTCAAAACAGGCAACCCCATCCATAAGGCATCGCTGCAAGTAGTATGCGCATTGTAGGGTTGAGTATCTAAAAATAAGTCAGCATGCACATGGCGAGCCAAGTGGTCTGCAATAGAAACGCGTGGTGCAAAAATAAGGCGTTCAGATGTGATGCCTTGCGCCAAGGCTTCATTGATTAAATTTTGTTTAGCCCAGCGGTTGCAGTCGAGTAGCCAGAGCACGCTATCAGGTTTGGCTTTAAGCAAGCGCATCCAGATTGCAAAGACTTCTGAGGTAATCTTGAATGTTTGGTTGAAGCAGCAAAACACAAAGGTGTTGTCTGGCAGATTGCAGTCTGGTCGTGTAGGTGTTTTGCCTATGGGGCGCTTGCTGTCGTTGGGTTGATAGCAATGCGGTAACAAAGCTAGTGTTTCAGCATAATACTTTGCTGAGTCTGCTGGAGTGATATAGCTGTCCGTCAAAATATAATCAAATAGTGGCTTTTGGTTTCTAGCACTATCGGTAGTTAAGCTGCCCATTGTTCCTGGAAAACCTAACCAGTTTACATTGATCGGGGCAGGGCGTAACGCCGCAATGCCACTGCGACTGGTTTGTGTGTAGCCAGTCAAATCGACCAGAATATCTATGCCGCAAGTATATATCTTTTTTGCAGCGTCAATTTCGGATAGGCTTCTAATGTCATGAAAATTATCAAAGGCTTTCACCAGCCGTTCTCTAGCAGGTGTTTTGTCGTTAATGCCGTATGAAAAGCCAATAATCTCAAATTGTGTGCGGTCATGCAGTTCGATAAGTTCGCTGATTAAAAAAGCGAGAGGATGTAGTCGAAAGTCTGCGGATAAGTAACCGATTTTAATCTTACGAGTGAAGTCTTTGTCTTGGCTACTTTGATTTCTAGAGGCATTGAAATCAAGTTGCTTGCTAATCGCAAATAATTCGCTGTAGCGGTTGTTTACCCAATTGTCCGCGCATTTTTTTTGTTCTTCAGCGGTGGTGGTTGGCATGGCTAGAAAAGCAAATGGTGAAACTTGCGCTTCAGGTATGGTGTTAACCCAGTTGCGAATCTCCGTAATATCATCATTTAAGCCACGCCAGTCACATACATGCTGCTTCTGATGCACTAGATGCACTTTGGCGTGATATAGGTGTGGATTGATTGTTAATGCTTTTGTGTAGCATTCAATAGCTAGATCAAGATGACCTAGTTCACGCTGCACATTGCCCAGATTGTTGTAAGCATCAGCATCATCAGGTGCCAGTTGAATAGACTTCTGGTATTGTTTCTCAGCTTGAGCAGCCTTGCCTAGCTCGCGTTGTGCGTTGCCTAAGTTGTAAAACAAGGCAGCATCTTGCTGGTTGAAACTGATAGCTTCTTGAAAACAAGCTTCAGCTTGTGCAAAGTTTCCTATGGCATGTGCTTGATTGCCTAGAGTGGATAGGCAATGGCAAAGCGCTGCACGTACGTCGTCTTTTTTAGGGAATATGCGTAGCACACGTTTGTAGTAACTCACAGCCTCTTCAAACCGATTTAGCGAGATTAACGTATTAGCCAAGTTAAGCTGAACATCCATATCTTTTGGCTGCAATAAAATGGCTTGCTGAAAGCTTTTTATGGCCGCTTCAGGCTGATTGGCAGCGCGCAGTACTAGCCCGAAGTTATTCAGGTAGTCCAGATTCTTTGGCTGGATTGCCAAGGCTTGTTCTATAAGTCCGACCGCTTCTGTAGAGCGATTGGTTTGGTGGTACAACACACCTAACATGTGTAACGCATCAGCATGCTTTGCTTGCATGGCAATTACTTGTTGATAAAGCGGTTCAGCTTGAGCGAACTGACTTGCACGATGATGGCTTAAAGCCTTTAAATATAGCGTTTGTGACATAAGGCTATTTTAGCTTGAAATGGCGATTGTTTTGGCGAGTCGCTTCAAACCCATTTCACGTAATATAAATCGGTTAGGGTTTAGCTGAGCTGCTAGTGTTTCGGAAATTGGCAGTGGTTCATTACATATTAAGGCTGCCAATAGTTCAGCACACAAAGGCGCGCTGGTGAATCCTTTGCTGCCATGTGCGGCATTGATATATAACCCAGCCTGCCAAGGCAGGGTGCCGGTATCGGCATTGGGGCGTGGCGGCGTGCTTTGCAATGCTTCAACATCCAATAGTTGCCCCAGTAAGGGGAAGTAATCTGGTGTTGTGCATCTTAAAGCTACGCGTCCGACAGTCGTATGCTCTGACTCTTTTTGAAGAAGGTCTTGATGTAGCTGTTCTGAAATCAAGTGGAGCGTGTGAAAATTTGTCAGATGATCTTCGGCATTTATGGTTAATGCGGTATTTTCTATTGAATAAGTCGCACCTAGACTATGTTGACCATCTACTACCGGGCTTAGATAGCCATCGCTACAGACGATGGTATTGAGGTTTTGACTAAGAGGGGTTGCATCAAGCAGGCTAATTTGTCCGCGCACAGCTTGTGTTGCTATGTGCACACTTTGCTGAAAATCCTTGGCATGATTGGCATTGGCTATCACAACAATCTCGGCTTCAATACACCTATTTTCAGAATCATAAATATGAAATATATCATTTATTTTCAGTATCTTATTTGCACTAGTTAAAGTTTTAACTGAGATATTTTTGTGCTGAGTTATCTGTGGATACAGGCTGGTTGGCTTTATCCAGCCAGCATTTGGAAAATATAAAGCATCGTACTGAATTTTCATGCCAGCTAATTGGCAGGCTTCTTGTTGTGAGGTGTAGCGCAGTATATTTGTGTCAGTATAACTTGCGGCTACCTTTTGAATACGCGCCATTTCTCGGGCATTAAAGCCGAGCTGCAACATGCCGCAGTTGTTAAATTCCGTAGTTTCAAAATGCAGTGATTTAAACAGACTCAAACTGTACAGGTAACCGGCTAAAGCAAACTCACTCAAATCATTATTGCCGCTTAAGCGAGGGTAGAGCATCGCACATGGGTTTCCAGAGGCTTCATTGCCCAGCGTTGCATGGCGCTCAAAGAGTGTGACTTGTATGCCGCGTTTGGCTAGTGCATGAGCCGTACTACATCCGGCAATGCCACCACCAATAACAACGGCGCGCTTCATGAGACATTACCAATAAAATGTCCGCGGAGCATTTCCCTTTTTTTACCAAAGCCTGCAAGTTTTTTAACTTGAAAGCCTACAGCTTGCAAGCCGCGCCGAACATCACCAGCGCTGGTAAATGTTGCAAAAGTCGTGAGTGAATGTGAAAGTCGAGCCATGTTCTGGAATAGGCTGGCAGACCACATATCAGGATTTTTGGCTGGTGAAAATCCATCCAGAAACCATGCCTCCACTGGTGTTTCAATTTGTGGCAACATTTCGGAAACATCTCCTATGAGTAAGTTTAACGTTACTTTGCCATTCGCAAATGATAGCTGGTGTATACCCGGTGTTAGTTGGCGGTATTGCGTTAATAATTGCTGGCTATAATCGGCAAGCGTAGGCCAATAGGCTTGGGCTAGGCTGATGTCATCTACTGTGAGTGGGTATTTCTCAACGCTGATAAAGTGTAAGCAACTATCTGACGGTGCGTGCTCTGACCACAGCTGCCATGCGCTTAAAAAGTTAAGACCTGTACCAAAGCCGGTTTCGGCAATGGTGAAATTTGCATTTTTAAGATTTTTGAAACGTATGGCTAAGTCATTTTGCGTCAAGAATACAAATTTAGTTTCTTCTAAACCATTGTCTGTAGAAAAGTAAACGTCTTGGAATGCGCTAGCGTATGGTTGACCATCGCGCCATTCGATAGAGTTTGAAGTGATAGGTGTTTGCATGACGAATTGAGTCTAGCTTATTTTTAGATGAAAAAAGTGGAAAACTAAGCCGTTGTTTAGTTTTCCACTTTCGTTCAAATGTGTATCAGAGGTTACTTGTTACGATTGCTGACCAACTCATGAATGAGCGGAGATAAAATGATTTCCATCGCCAAAGCCATTTTTCCACCCGGTACTACGATGTTATTGCGGCGTGACATGAATGAGCCGTGCAGCATTGAGAGTAGGTAAGGGAAGTCTGCGATTCCGGGGTCTCTGAAACGAATCACCACAAAACTTTCATCTAGCGTTGGAATGTCGCGCATGACAAATGGATTTGAGGTATCGACAATCGCTACGCGTTGAAAGTTGATGTGCGTATTTGAGAATTGCGTCGCAATATAGTTAATGTAAGACGGCATGCGTCTTAGAATCGTGTCAACAGTCTCTTCTGCTGCATAGCCACGCTCGGAACTGTCGCGATGAATTTTTTGAATCCACTCCAGATTGATTACAGGTACTACGCCGATACCTAAATCTACATGCTTTGGCAGATCTACTTTATCTGTTTTTACCAAACCATGCAGGCCTTCATAAAACAGCACGTCGCTATCTGCACGTAGATCTTGCCACGGAGTGAATTCACCTGCACCTAAATTCGTACCTAGGCGTGCATTTTGTGACGCAGCTTCAGCGGCATTATGAATGTAATAACGTTTTTTACCCTGACCCGTTCTTCCATAAGTCTCGAACAACTCTTCAATTTTGTCGAAATGATTGGCTTCTGGGCCAAAATGACTGAAATGGTGGTTACCTTGCGCTTCAGCTTTTTTAACCGCCACACGGAATTCCTGACGATTTAAAGAATGAAAGCTGTCACCTTCGATTACTGCCGCATTGATGTTTTCACGACGGAAAATATGTTCAAATGTGCGCTTGACCGTTGATGTGCCAGCACCTGATGAACCTGTAACTGCAATAACTGGGTGCTTCTTTGACATGGTAACAATTCTCCAAAAAAATATTATTGTTTTATATCTATTCGTATTCTAGCAGTGACTCATCTGCTAGTTAATACTAAATCACACTCTGGATAATAGAAAATGAGTTTTACTAACCGGTGAAGTTAGTTTTTCTAACTCATGATGGAAATACGGATTCCGCACGTATGTTTTCTAGCACAAATTCTTTAAATGCTTGTGCTACGGTAGTGAGATGTTTGCCTTTACGATGAATGACATACCAATGGCGTTGAATTGGGAAGTTTTCTACATCTAACACGGTGAGTCGATGAGTGTCTAATTCCAGTTGTATAGTGTGTCTCGATAGAATGCTTAAACCCATGCCTGCTTGCACAGCTTGTTTGATCGCTTCATTAGTGCTCATTTCTGTACCGGTTGTTAATGTGATTTTATGTTCGGCAAAGAATTGTTCCATAGCCGTGCGGGTTCCAGAACCTGATTCTCGAACCAAAAAGGTTTCTTGTGCCATGCGCGACATAGGGATGTTGCGTTCTTTAGCCAGCGGGTGACTGATAGGCGCGATGACGACCAATGGGTTTTCCATAAACGAAACCGCTTCAAGATCATGGCCATCAGGGGAGCGCCCCATAATGGCAATATCCATTTCATTATTTGCCAGCAATTGAAGTAGCGTTTCTCTATTGGTTACATTGAGACTGATTTGAGTATTTGGATATTGTTTGCAGAACTCTGCCAGTAATGGCGGCATAAAGTAACCTGCGGTACTGGCGACGCAGATTGTTAATTTGCCGTGCGTACCATTTAAGTTTGCTAACATGGTCTCAGCATCGTTGAGTTGTTGTATTATATTTTGGCAGTAAGGATGAAAACGTTTTCCAGCTTCGGTCAGGTAGATTTTCTTGCCGAACTGTTCAAATAGTGGAATGCCTGCAACTTCCTCTAATTGTTTAATTTGCATTGAAGTGGCAGGCTGGCTTAGGTGCAATGCTTCGGCGGCCCTAGTGTAGGATAAGTGGCGTGCTACAGCCTCAAATACTTGCAGTTGTCGTAAAGTGATGTTAATCATAAGTAAAATATTATCATAATCATCAAAAATTTTGACTGTTACTTATGGTTTGTGTTGGTTATAGTGTTTGAGCTTTGGAGAGTAGTGCTAAATAAAATATAAAAAAACTGACGTTGATCTATACCCATACCCAGTATGGTCATAATGTAGTTAATTTCAGTGAATGAATGCTTATAGGAGAAAATGATGGATCAGTCAGTACGTTACTCAGACCTGAGTCTAAAGGAAGAAGAGCTTATTAAGGGTGGCAAGCACATCTTAGTGGCTTACAAAATGAAACCGAAGTCTGGTCATGGCTACCTTGAAGCTGCGTCACACTTTGCTGCAGAGTCTTCAACGGGCACAAACGTGGAAGTTTCTACTACAGATGACTTTACCAAAGGCGTTGATGCGCTGGTGTATCACATCGACGAAGCGACTGAAGATATGCGTATCGCATATCCACTAGAATTATTTGATCGCAACATTACAGACGGTCGCATTATGATCGTTTCATTCCTGACCTTAGCCATTGGTAATAACCAAGGTATGGGTGACATTGAACATGCCAAAATGATCGACTTTTACGTGCCAGAACGCGCAGTACAATTGTTCGATGGCCCATCAAAAGATATCAGCGATATGTGGCGCATCTTAGGTCGTCCAATTAAAGATGGTGGCTATATTTCAGGCACTATCATCAAGCCTAAGCTAGGTTTGCGTCCAGAACCATTCGCAAAAGCGGCCTATCAATTCTGGTTGGGTGGCGACTTCATCAAGAATGACGAGCCTCAAGGCAACCAAGTATTCTGCCCGATGAAAAAGGTCATTCCATTGGTTGTGGATGCGATGAAACGTGCACAAGATGAAACTGGTCAAGCCAAGTTATTCTCAGCCAACATTACTGCCGATGACCATTATGAAATGTGCGCGCGTGCCGACTATATTCTTGAGCAGTTTGGTCCAGATGCCGATAAAGTAGCCTTCCTTGTAGATGGCTATGTGGGCGGCCCTGGTATGGTTACGACTGCACGTCGTCAATATCCAAACCAATATTTGCACTATCACCGTGCTGGTCATGGCGCAGTGACTTCACCTTCAGCTAAACGTGGCTACACTGCGTTTGTGTTAGCTAAAATGAGCCGTCTGCAAGGTGCTTCTGGTATCCACGTAGGTACTATGGGCTACGGCAAAATGGAAGGCGAAGGCGATGACAGAATTATTGCCTACATGATTGAGCGCGACGAGTGCCAAGGCCCTGTCTACTTCCAAAAATGGTATGGCATGAAACCTACTACACCAATTATCTCAGGCGGTATGAACGCATTGCGTTTGCCAGGCTTCTTTGAAAACTTGGGTCATGGTAACGTGATCAATACTGCTGGTGGCGGCGCTTACGGCCACATTGATAACCCAGCGGCTGGCGGTATTTCTCTACGTCAATCATATGAGTGCTGGAAGTCAGGCGCTGACCCGATTGAATATGCGAAAGAGCATAAAGAGTTTGCGCGTGCATTTGAATCATTCCCAGGTGATGCAGACAAGCTATACCCAGGCTGGCGCGAGAAATTGGGCGTTCACCGCTAGTTTACTGCGCTGAATGAATGAAGCCCCTGCGGTACAAAAGTCGCAGGGGCTTTTTTTAACCTAGCCTGATATTAATCAAGCATTACACGAAATTCTGCCTAACACCTATCCAGCCAACAGAAGATAAGCGAGAGCACAATGAGCTTCGATATTAACCAATACCTCATCAAACAAGAACCTTTCTATCAGCCTACTGGCAAAGAAGTCGTGTTGTACGAAGCGGCTTATGCTGCGCGTTTACCAGTAATGCTAAAAGGCCCGACTGGCTGCGGAAAATCGCGTTTTGTGGAACATATGGCTTGGAAACTTGGTAAGCCGCTCATTACCGTGGCTTGTAACGAAGATATGACAGCCTCTGATCTGGTTGGGCGCTATTTACTTGATGCAAATGGCACACGTTGGCTTGATGGCCCGTTAACACTGGCTGCTAGACATGGCGCAATCTGCTATCTGGATGAAATTGTAGAGGCACGTCAGGATACAACAGTGGTGATTCACCCATTGACTGACCACCGCCGTACATTGCCGTTGGATAAAAAAGGTGAGTTAGTGGCTGCGCATCCTGACTTTCAATTGGTGATTTCCTATAATCCAGGCTATCAAAGCCTGATGAAAGACTTGAAGCAGTCGACCAAGCAACGATTTACTGCATTTGATTTTGACTATCCCACCGCTAAGCTGGAAGCTAGCATTCTTGCTAAAGAAACAGGTTTGGATGAAGATTTTGCAGGCAAGTTGGTTAAAATTGGCCAAGCCGCACGCAACCTCAAGGGGCACGGTCTGGATGAAGGCATTTCAACGCGTCTGTTGGTATATGCAGCAACACTGATTAAAGCCGGTGTTGCACCGCGTGATGCGTGTCGTATGGCGTTGGTGCGTCCGATTACAGATGACGCTGACATTCGCGACACGCTGGATCATGCCGTGGATGCTACTTTTAGCGAATAGTGGCCTACGTTAATGGCTGAAGAAGCAATATTTCAAGGAGACTTACAAAGCTACTGGATGCTGCTGGATTCGCGCTTTCCACAGGTGCATGACGTGTTTGAAGCGTGCATGGACGAAGCCTTCAAGGTACTCACGAATGATGGGTTGAAAGCTTATCTTGAGGGTGCCAGCTTCTTGGGGAAAATGGGGCGTGGCGTCGAGCCGATTTTGGTGTTTTTGGAGTGTTGGCCGCCTGTTGCAAAAACACTGGGGGAAAGCGCTCTGCCAGCGATTATGGATTGTCTTAGAAAGATGTGGCGATCACCGAATAGCAAAACAATTACAGATTTTTTACAGGTGCTCCCTGCCATAGCACGCAGGCTGCACTCGCAAGAGCAGATGCAGGATTATCTGGATTTGACGCTGGACTTTATGAACCGAACCAGCGGCTCTATTCATGGTCATCAGACAACCATTCCCAGCCCGGGTTTACCGGATTTTTTTGCAAAGTCGCCTTATCTGGTGAGCCAGCTTGCATTAGCCGGTTTGAAAAACTGGGTCGATTACGGTGTTCGTAACTACAGCGACCATCCAGATCGCCAGCGAGATTACTTTAGCCTGCAATCCGCTGATAGCCGAGCCATGCTGCAGCGTGAACGGCACGGCACATTGCTCGCTGACAATGAACGTAAACTGGATATGTATCTGCGCTGCCTGTGGCAGGATAACGATTATCTGGTGCCGTATTCAACGGGTTATGATGAGTTGCGTAAGCCCATACCTTATTACGATAAATTAGGTATTCGCTTGCCGGATGTCTACGATGATGCCCGCGGCACATCAGGCATAGACCGCTACCGCGCAGTATTGGCGCACATCGCAGCCCATCGCCGTTGGACAATACCGATTTTTGCTGATAATTACAGCCCGTTTCAGCGTATGGCAGTCGAATTCTTTGAAGATTCGCGCGTGGAGTATCTGGCCATGCGCGAGTATCCCGGTTTGCGTAAGCTGTTCCTGGCCTTACATCCAAGTCCGGCTGAGGATGCTTGCGATCCGGAACAACAGTCGGCGGTACGGCATCGGCTGGCTATGATGTCGCGTGCGTTGCTAAATGAGCAGCATGGTTATCAAAACGCCCACATTATTGATTTTGTGCAGCGTTTTCACAATGCTATGGCGCAGGGGGAATCCAGTACTCAAGAGATAGCTGATCTGGCGATTCTATTTGTTGCTAAGACTCGTCGCCAGAGCGACCAATTGCCTGATGTACATTTCTTGGATACTGAAGTTGACTACCGTGACGACAATCGTCATATGTGGCGGTATTACGAAAACAGTGATGATGAGGAGCAGTTCGAGGAGCATCGTCAGGTTGAGTCTGATACGCTTACTGAAGGTCTGCCGCCTAGGCATTATCATGAATGGGATTACAGCACACAGAGCTATCGACCTGACTGGGTAAGCTTGTACGAAACATTGCACCCACCGGGTAACGCCTTGGTGATTGACCAGTTACTGGAAAAGCACGCGGCACTGGCAAAGCGATTGAAGCGACTGCTCGACTTGCTGAAGCCACAACAAAAAGTGCGTATCCGGTATCAGGAGGAGGGCAGTGAACTGGATCTGGACGTGGCACTGCGCTCACTCATTGATTTTAAAAGCGGCTCTGCGCCTGACCCGCGCATCAACATGAGCCATAAAAATGATGGGCGTAATATTGCCGTCATGCTGCTACTGGATTTATCTGAGTCGCTGAATGACAAAGTAGCTGGTACCGATCAAACCATACTGGAGCTAAGTCAGGAAGCAGTGTCTTTATTGGCTTGGGCTGTAGAGCAATTGGGAGATGGTTTTTCGATTGCCGGTTTTTATTCGAATACACGCCATGAAGTGCGGTTTCTGCACATCAAGGGCTATAGCGAGGCGTGGGATGATACTGTGAAAGGGCGGCTGGCAGCGATGCAGGCTGGCTACTCCACCCGCATGGGTGCGGCCATGCGCCATGCAGGGCATATTCTGCAACATCGTCAGGCCGATAAAAAACTTATGCTGATTTTGACCGATGGCGAACCCGCTGATATTGATGTTAAAGACAAAAAAATGTTGATTCAAGATGCACACAAAGCCGTGCAGGAGTTGGATCAGCAGGGTATCTATACTTACTGCATCAACCTAGACCCGAAAGCGGATGAATATGTGGGCGATATCTTTGGTAAAAATTATACTGTCATTGATAATGTAGCTCGTTTACCAGAGCGCCTACCGCAGCTTTTTATGGCCTTAACCAAGTAGAGGCGCTTTTTCATTTTCTAAAAGAGCGCGATTGTGAAAAAGGTCAGCCATCGAAATTACCTATACTGAAAGCTGGTGCGGCGCACTGACTATAGGCCGTCAATAGCCGCATTAAGGTTTTAGCATAAGCGTTTTAGCGTAGTTTAGGCAAGTTCTGCATCATAGCCAGCGTCTTGAATAGCCAAAGTCAATTGCTTCGGCAAAGTTAACTGTTCATCATATTGAATAGAAGCTTGGCCGGGAGTCAGTGTCACAGTTGCGTCTTTAACGCCAGGGATTGCTTTTAGTACATTCGTTACGCTATTTACGCAACCGCCGCAGGTCATTCCGATTATTTTTAAAGTTACAGTTTGCATGTTGTTCTCCATTCCATTAAGTGAATAAATGTTGCGCTTTATTTGGTTGAATTGTTTTTGTTGTTGAGTGAAATTTGTTTGATCAATGCATAGACAGCAGGAATCACGATTAGTGTTAGCACTGTTGACGACACCATGCCACCGACCATAGGTGCAGCAATACGACGCATCACTTCTGAGCCTGTGCCATTACCCCACATGATGGGTAATAATCCAGCCATAATGGCTACAACAGTCATCATTTTTGGTCGCACACGCTCTACCGCACCCTCCATCACTGCTTCATAGAGATCTACGATAGAAAGTGCTTTACCTTCAGACTCACGTTTGATTTTAAGCGTCTGATAAGCATGGTCAAGGTAGATCAGCATAATGACACCTGTTTCTGCCGCAACTCCAGCCAAGGCAATAAATCCGACTGCGACTGCCACACTCATATTGTAACCCAGCCAGTACATCAGCCAGATACCACCGACCAGTGAAAATGGCACTGACAGCATGACGATAAACGTTTCAGTCAAGCGGCGAAAAGTGAGGTAGAGCAGCACGAAAATAATGAGTAATGTCAGCGGAATCACGATTTTCATCTTGGCTTTGGCACGCTGCATATATTCAAATTGCCCGCTCCAAGTCGCGTAATAGCCGGGCTGGAATTTAACCTGTTCACGCACGGCTTTCTGCGCATCGGCAACATAACTGCCGATGTCGCGTCCACGAATATCGACAAAAATATAAGCCGAAAGTAGCGCATTTTCGGTACGGATGCTTGGCGGCCCTTTTTCTAGTGAGATATGTGCCAATTGACCCAACGGAATCAGCGCACCCGTCATTGTTGGTACCAGTACTTGCCTAGCGATGCTGTCTGGGTCGGAACGCAGTTCGCGCGGATAACGTGTAATCACCCCGAACCGCTCGCGGCCTTCGACTGTGGTGGTAATCACTTCGCCACCCAGCGTGCTACTGATAACATCTTGCAATTCGCCTATTCCTAAACCGTACCTAGCCAATGCTGTGCGATCAGGTTCAATGTTGAGGTAATAACCGCCGGTAATACGTTCGGCGTACGCACTGCTTGTTCCTGGTATGGTTTTGACTACGGCTTCAATGTCTTTTGCGAGCCGTTCCATTTCAGCTAAATCTTTGCCGAACACCTTGATGCCAATTGGGGTGCGAATTCCCGTGGATAGCATATCAATGCGTGCTTTGATCGGCATTGTCCATGCATTGCTTATACCGGGCATTTGTACTGCTTTGTCCAGCTCGGCGGTGAGTTTGTCGATAGTCATGCCTGCACGCCATTCATTTTCCGGCTTTAAGTTAATGACGGTCTCAAACATTTCTAGCGGAGCTGGGTCAGTAGCGGTATTGGCTCGGCCAGCTTTGCCAAATACCGAGGCGACTTCCGGGAAACTTTTGATGATTTTGTCTTGCGTCTGCATGATCTCAGCCGCTTTGGTCGCCGATAGCCCCGGCAAAGTTGCTGGCATATATAGCAACGTGCCTTCATTCAATGTTGGCATAAACTCACTACCGAGCTTGGTAAGCGGGTAGGCCGAGGCGACTAAAACCAGCAGTGCGATAACAATGGTTGTTTTCTTCCAATGCATCACCCAAGTGATGACTGGACGATAAATCCAAACTAGAAATCGATTCACAGGATTTTTGCGTTCCGGCATTATTTTTCCGCGGATGAATAACAACATCAGGACGGGTACCAGCGTCACCGATAGCAATGCTGCGCCAGCCATGGAAAATGTCTTGGTATAGGCCAGCGGTTGGAACATACGACCTTCCTGTGCTTCCAAGGTAAACACTGGCAGAAAGGATACTGTAATAATCAGTAAGCTAAAGAATAAGGCTGGGCCGACTTCTTTACAGGCATCAATGATTAATTGCAGTCGTGGCGCATCTGGTGGTGAACGCTCAATGTGCTTGTGCGCGTTTTCAATCATTACTATCGCGGCGTCTATCATGGCACCTATGGCAATAGCGATACCGCCCAGACTCATGATGTTGGAGTTAAGCCCCAAACCATGCATCAAAATAAAGGCAATCAGCACGCCTACCGGCAACATCAGTATTGCCACTAGCGCACTGCGCACATGCATCAGGAACAGCATGCACACTAATGCGACGACGATACTTTCTTCAAGCAATGTTGACTTTAGATTCTTGATGGCGCGATTAATCAAGTCAGAACGGTCATACACAGTTTCTATGGTGACACCTTGCGGTAAGCCCGAGGCAATCTCCGTGATTTTTTGTTTGACGTTTTCAATCACATCCAGCGCATTCTCTCCGTAACGTGCGATTGCGATACCGCTGACTACTTCACCTTCGCCATTAAGCTCGGTGAGGCCGCGCCGTTCATCCGGCGTCAGTTCGACCCTAGCCACGTCGCGCAGTAATACTGGCGTTCCCTTGTCTGCTTTTAGCACCAGCATTTCCAAGTCACTGATGCCACGCAGGTAACCTTTACCACGTACCATGTATTCGGTTTCGCTCATTTCCACAACGCGTCCGCCAACATCGCGATTACTGTCTCGAATGACCTGTGTAATACGTGCTGGTGAAATGCCATAAGCCTGTAACTTGCGCGGGTCGAGCACAACTTGGTACTGCTTCACAAAACCGCCAACGCTGGCGACTTCAGCCACGCCATGTGCTTTGGTTAGCTGGTAACGTAAGTACCAGTCTTGAATGGCTCGCAATTCTTCCAAGGTGCGACTTTTTGCTAATACCACATACTCATACACCCAGCCCACGCCTGTGGCATCTGGTCCAAGTGTTGGCGTGATACCGCGCGGTAAACGTCCGGTGACACTGTTGAGATACTCCAGCACGCGCGAACGTGCCCAATAAACATCAGTGCCATCTTCAAATATCACATATACAAAACTAACGCCAAAGAAGGAAAAGCCACGAACTACTTTGGATTTTGGTACGGAAAGCATCGCTGTCGTTAAGGGATAAGTAACCTGATCTTCAACGACTTGCGGCGCCTGTCCTGGATACTCGGTATAGACGATGACTTGCACCTCAGATAAGTCTGGTATGGCGTCCAGTGGTGTTTTTAGTACAGCGTATATGCCTGCGCCAACCACGAACAGTGTGGCTAACAGCACTAAAAACACGTTACGCGCCGACCAGTTAATAATGCGTTCAAGCATTTTTAGTGTCCTTCGTGGTTGGTTGCAGGTGCAGTGTTTGAACTGGATGTGGCTGTTGCTTGGCGCTTAGTCTGATGTTCACCGAAGCTACCGAGTGCAGCTTTCAGGTTGCTTTCCGCATCGATCAAGAAATTGGCACGCACCACCACGGTCTCGCCTTCGCCTAAACCTTCCAGCACTTCAGTATAACCATCGCTATGCATGCCGACTTTAATCTCACGAGGTTCAAACAAACCTTCGGCAAGCTGAATTAGCACAATCTGGCGTGTGCCACTGTCAATAATGGCAGAGTCAGGTACGGCCAGCACTTTACTGTTATGTCCTGACATTAGTTGCATACTGGCGTACATATCTGGCCTTAATATTCCACCTGAGTTGGCGAGTTCAATGCGTACCTTGGCAGTGCGAGTTTCTGGTGAGATTGTTGGGTAGATGTAAGCCACCTTGCCACTAAGCGCTTTGTTGGGATAAGCATCTACGCTAATGTTAACGGTCTGCCCAACGTGCACTAGTGCAAGATCTTGCTCAAATACATCAGCAAGCAGCCAGATAGTGGATAGATCTGCGATCTTGAACAGCGGCTCTCCAGGCATGAATCGCATGCCCTGCACCGCAGTTTTTTCCAGCACAAAACCATTTGCCGGAGAGTATAGCGTCAGCGTATGTGTAGCTTTACCGTCTTTTTGCAAGCGCTGTAGCTGCGCGTCTGAAATATCCCAGTTGCGCAGGCGCTTCAACGCGCTCTCTGCTAATAAATCAACACCAGACAGAGATTCTTCAGTGCCATTTTTGAGCGACTTACGCCCGTTCAAGGCAATGAGGTACTCTTCCTGAGCTGAAACTAGTTCTGGGCTATAAACCTGCATCAGTGGCTGGCCTCGCTTGACGGGCTGACCTGTAGCGTTGACATATAGGTTCTCAATGTAGCCTTCAAATTTAGCCGTTACGGTCGCAAGGCGCTGTTCATCTATTTGAAACTGTCCGACTGCACGCACTGTATTCACTAACTTGCGTAAGGTTGCCTGCTCGGTTCTTACACCTAATTTCTGTACTTTGTCGGTACTGATCTTAACCTGACCAGTTGCGACTTGCTCATCAGCATATACTGGCGTGTAATCCATACCCATTGAGTCCTGCTTTGGTACTGGCGACGTATCAGGTAAGCCCATTGGATTACGGTAGTACAATATCTTGCGTTCTGTTTCTGCAGTATTAGCGATGGCTGAGTCAGTCGCAATGTTATCTGCGTAAACAGGGGTGTAGTCCATGCCCATGCTGTCTTTCTTTGGCACAGGCGATGTGTCGGCCAAACCCATAGGATTTCGGTAATAAAGAACTTTGTGCTTATTGTTAACTGGTGAGGCATCTGGTAATTGTTCTTTTTTCATCTGTACTGTTGCCAACCAGTAGCCTGCAATACTTGCGCTCACTAGACTACTTAAAAGTAACAATACCCATATAACTGAGCGTTTCATAGTTCTTCTCCAACTACTTTTTCAATATCGGAAATGCGCAACTCCTGCTCAACTTGTGCTTTAAGCTTATCTTCTTTTGCACGCTTTATAGCGCGTTGTGCGTCCAGCAGCGTGGCAAAATCAACTTTACCTGTTTCATAGCCAGTCAGCGCGGAGTGAAAGGTCAATTCTGCCTGTGGCAGCAAGGTGCTGGTAATCAGTTGTTCTTGCCTGTCTGCTGATGCATATGATGCTAGTAATTCCTGCAATTCTCCATCCGCTTGGTTTGCTACTGCTTGTTGTCGTTCCTTGGCCGCATCCAGCATAGCGCCAGCTTCATTTTCTTGTGCATGACGCGTATAGAGGCGAATCGGAATATTGAACTCAACCATTGCCTCCCAGCTATCTATGCTGCCTCCGCGTTGTATTGGTGCGATGCCCAGTGTGATGTCAGGATAGCGATTTTTTTCTACAAGGCGTTTATTCGCTTCAGCAACGGATATTTGCGCTGACTGTGCTGCAAGCCAAGGATTATTGCGTAGCATTTTATCGTGCAATATTGAGCTATCCAGTTCTTCCGGCGCAATATGGCGCAGTTCACTTGGCTCTGCTAACCGCATATTTTGTGGTCTGGCTAAAGCCGTGTTCAGCCTAGTCATTGCATGGTGCTGCTCGGTATCCAGATTGATATTCTCTGAGCGTAACGCTGTTTTTTCAATTTGCGCACGAATTACATCCTGCTGTGGAGCGAGTCCGTTTGCATAGCGCGCCTGTGATATTGCCTCTAAATCACTCAACAGATGTAGAATTTCATCGTTGAGCTTTTTAAGACCAAAAGTCAAATAATACTGCGCATATGCGCTTTTTATTTGAGCGTGAATCTCTGCTACTGTAACCTGCCGCCTGCCTTTAACTTGCGCCAATTCTGCGGTAGCTACTTCCTTACGCACATCGCGTTTTCCCCATAGCGGAAAGCTTTGCATCAGGGTGTATTTTGTTCCATTTCCTTTACCCGGTAGCGGATTAAAACCTCCCGGCGCACCCGGCCCGGCAAAGTCACGTAATTCGGTACGCAGTATAGGGTCTGGTAAAGCACCTGCTGGCACGATACGCTCGTTGGCCGCATCAACCTCGTAGCGCATTGCCGAAATCTCAGGGTTATGTGTATCAGCCCACTGTAGCAACTCTTGCACATTGGTGCCGATCAAGGCTGTCTCGGGAACATTGTCTGCCGCAATTACTAAACTAGGTAGCAATAATGCCATTATAAAAAGAACCAGTAGTCGATACTGTTTATGCATATCAGTACTTTCATTGATGATAGTTAAATTCACTTATTCGAATACAGCATGCTAAGTAGAGGCATAGCTCCAGCTAGCGTGGTGTTACAAGGATTAAATGAATCTTTACTTGCACCCAAATGGATTTAAAAATCACTTTAGGTAGAATGAACTGAAGTATTGATAGTCTTTGATGTATTCATTGCGACTAGAAAAAGGCACACGTTTATAGCATAAAGACTACATAGCCTTCAGCACTAGGTTTTCTAGGCGAGGCAGTTCATGCCAAGCCTATTAAACTAGGCTAAAGTTGCTCTGGGGGGATGAAAGTGTGAAGAGGGGACTGAGTTTAGTGAGGCTAAAATCGGGGCGTCAAACATGGGGTTTGCAACACTCAGGTCAAAAGCAATATTGACGGGAATGATTGCTTGAGCAATGCTCAGATAGCAAGAGAGACATTTATCACATGGGGCTTTTTTAGTGACATGGTTGCTATCATGGTGTTCACAGTGCGCCATCGTGTCAGAATGATTGGTACCAAGATGCATTTCCGTTTTGGTGTCATGCGCTTGGCACGAAGGCATAGTAACTGCTGCTAAGCCCTGTAACGGGAGGCAGACCATCAAGGCCAGTAAAACAATAAATTTAGTTAATTTAAAACGCATAGTTTGACTGTACACTTAAATTTTTAGTGTAGCAACTTTGGATGTTTGTCCGCTAATTATCAAAAGAATAAATTTCTGCAGACGTTTTGATAGATGGATGCAGTTTTACCTAGACAGCGGTAGCTAGACAACAGCAACTTTCAAAACTACTTTGTGAATACTCTGTTCGGCAACCAGCGGTGCATGCGTATCTTCCGGAAAGAAAATACAGAACGCGCCTACTGGCGTTGAAACCCAAGAGGCGGGGGTGTCGTCAAAAAACTGAATATCGGCCTCTGCGCTGTAGTCACTTACAGGCTTCTGGCAATCTGCAAGTGGCTTCCAGCCCATTTCGTCTACACCATCCAGTATCAACTGAATGTCGATGTACTTACGATGACACTCCAGCTTGGCCACTTCACGTGTGCGGCCTGAGACATGCTCGACAATGACAAATAAATCTTTGCCATTGATAAGGTGCCGACCAGAGGTGAGCGCTGCTAAGTCCGTATTTCGAATAAATGCGAATGCTTGCGGAAATAATGGGTGTAGTGATGCGTAGCGCTCAGCGTTGACAATCGTGTCCAGAATCATGATGTTCGCTTTATAAGGTCTTGTGTTTACCTACTTTGCGATACGCTTCTAGCAAGCGCTGATGCATATTACTGCCTTCCATGTTAGCGCCTAGTGCACCTAAACCAAAATACTGATCTTCGCCACTCAGTAATGCATGGGCTTGTCGCACTGCATCTGCACCGTAAAGTAGTTCTAAGTTAGCTTCAAATGGTGTTGTGTCGTCCGACTCAAGTTTTTCCTGAAGTTGTACCAATGCTTCAATACAGCGATAGACCTGTGCTCGATTTTTATCGAGTTGTCCAAATTGGCCTACCCAAGCGCAGCCGTCTAAAATGGATTCGGTGTCACCAGCCGCAAGGGCTGCAAGTGCTTTGAGTTCGCCTACGCGCAAATCTACCCAAGTGGTGTTGGGGTCAGCGCACAAACCGATGAGCGTGGTGACTGGCAGTTCGTCAGCCAAGTCTAGTTCTAGTAGCGTTTCTAGTAATTGGGCTGATTCAGTCTGACTCAATTCTGGCAGGCGCAATGTGGCAGGGCGCACAAGGTTACCCACTGTGTTGTTTTCCCATTGCAATTCTTCAATCGGGTAAATTTCAGACATGCCCGGCACAAAAATACGGCAGGCATACACGCCTAGATGTGTAAAGTCTGCGATGTAAATATCATGGCCGCTGGCATGGATTGTATTTACGCACCACTGGTAGTCTTCCTCAGTTGTTGTGCTAAAGTTCCAGTCGACGAAGTCATAGTCTGGTGTGTTACGCAAGAAGTCCCAGCTAATCACGCCGCTGGAATCTACAAAGTGAATTTCCAGATTTTGTGAGTCGGCAATTTCTTCCATATCAAAGCCAGGTGCGGCAAAATCCTTGAGGCCATCAATGGCACGACCTTGCAGTAGTTCTGTCAATGCACGCTCCAGCGCTACTTCAAAGCGAGGATGCGCACCAAAACTAGCAAAGCAGCCTTGGTCTTCTGGGTGTAACAGTGTTACGTTCATCACGGGATATTTACCGCCAAGTGAGGCGTCTTTTACCAAAATTCCATAACCTGCTGCTCTTAATCCTTTAATGCCAGCAGCAATGCGTGGGTAGCGATTGATGACATCATCAGGTACGTCTGGCAGACAAATGCCATCGCGGATAATGCGGAACTTGATGTCGCGTTCAAAAATTTCAGCAAGTGCCTGTGCGCGGGCTTCCATCACGGTGTTGCCGGCTGACATACCGTTGCTCACGTATAAATTGCCGATAAGGTTCACTGGGAATAGCGCGGTTTGATTATCACGTAAACGCACATAAGGAATCGCGCATATGCCACGGCTTGCATTGCCTGAGTTTAGGTCAACCAGTTTATTGGCCGATACGTCTTTTTCTGGATTGTAGAATTTATGCAGTTCTGGTGTGAGCAAAGCTGTAGGCCATTTGTCACCTTTAATAACAAACCACTGCTCGTTAGGGTAGTGCACAAAATCTTCGTTAGCGATGGTTTCGCCTAAATAGAAGTGTGTCCAAAAGTAATTGGTGCTCAAGCGTTCAAAATATTCACCCAGTGCACTGGCGCGAGCGGCAAGTTGTGAAGCACCCTTACCGTTACTAAACAGTCTTGGGCAATCACGATCGCTTACATGCACTGACCAGATATTTTCAATTTCATTCAGCCATGAACGTTCTTCAATGTGAAATCCTAGTGCTTCCAGCTTGCCTTGCAGTGTGCTGATTGAGGATTCTAGCGAAGCGTCTTTACTGGGGATGAAGGTTTCTGTGACAGGGATGTTCATAGGTATAGTCGAGATTGTTGATGACAAAGGTGACAGAATATCATGCGGTTGTATGATTACGAAAATACAGCATGCATCGTTAGTTAAACATTCCGTGCAGACTTGATTTTATTTGTAGCACATGACTTGCATGCGCTATCTTGGTTAGGTGCGGCTTTTCTGCGATAATGGTGTTTTGAATTTAATGGAAGTTTCGCAAATGGCACAGTTTGATAATGTTAGTGTAAAAAAGAAAGCCAATATCTATTTTGATGGTAAGTGCGTTAGCCACACCGTGATGCTTCCGAATGGCACACGTAGCACTATCGGCGTGATTTTCCCTAGTGCATTGACATTTAACACCGCCGCACCTGAATTAATGGAAATTAATGCTGGTGTTTGTAAAGTTCGTCTTAGCGGTGAAGATGACTGGAAAACATATGGCGCTGGCGAAAAATTTACTGTACCAGGCAATTCAAGCTTTGATATTGAGACGTTGGAAACATTGGACTACGTCTGCCACTTCGAATAGGAGCGATAAATGCCTTCATTTGATATCAGTTCTGAAGTGGATATGGTGGCATTGAAAAATGCCATTGATACCGCGGGTAAGCAAATTACTAACCGTTATGACTTCAAAGGCACTTCAGCAAAAGTTGAATTGAACGAGAAAGACAGCATTATTACTTTGTTTGGTGATAATGACTTTCAATTGGATCAGATCAAAGATATTTTGCTGCCGGGTATGGAGAAGAAAGAGCCTGATTCAACCAAGCGTCTGGAGCATAAAGATGTGCAAAAAGTCGGCGGCAATAAAGTTAAGCAAGAGCTTAAAATTAAAGACGGTATTGATAGTGATTTAGCCAAGCGCATCACCAAGCTGATTAAAGACTCCGGCATGAAAGTGCAGGCGAGTATTCAAGGTGATACGGTGCGTGTGAATGGTGCAAAAAGAGATATGTTGCAAGATGCAATCGCATTTGTGAAAAAGAGTGTGACGGATTTTCCGTTACAGTTTGGTAATTTCAGAGATTAGTTTTTTAGGTTTTGGACGATATGGCAAAAACGCTTTACGATAAATTGTTTGATTCACACGTTGTGGCGGAAGAAAACGGCACTGCGCTGATCTATATTGATCGTCATTTGGTGCATGAAGTGACAAGCCCTCAGGCCTTTGAGGGTTTACGCCTGGCTGGACGTAAGCCTTGGCGCATTTCTTCTATTGTCGCAACGGCTGATCACAATACACCTACCAATGGCTGGGATAGAGGCTTGGCGGGCATTGCTGATCCTGTTGCACGTCTGCAGATTGAAACATTGAGCGACAATATTCGTGAGTTTGGCGCTAAAGCTTATTTCCCATTCATGGATAAACGTCAGGGTATTGTGCATGTGGTTGGCCCTGAACAGGGTGCTACTTTGCCAGGTATGACGGTGGTATGCGGTGACTCTCACACCAGTACGCACGGTGCTTTCGGTGCGTTGGCGCATGGTATTGGTACTTCAGAAGTTGAACATGTGATGGCAACGCAATGCTTGGTGCAGAAAAAGTCTAAAACCATGCAAGTGCTAGTGGATGGTGTCTTAGGGCATGGCGTCACCGCTAAAGATGTTGCGCTTGCCATTATTGGTAAAACTGGTACTGCAGGCGGCAATGGTTATGCCATTGAGTTTGCAGGGTCTGCGATTCGCGGTTTAAGCATGGAAGGTCGTATGACCTTGTGCAATATGGCGATTGAAGCTGGCGCACGTGCAGGCATGGTGGCTGTTGATGATACGACGATCAATTATGTAAAAGATCGTCCATTTTCACCTAAAGCTGAACAGTGGGATGCTGCTGTCGCTTATTGGAAAACATTGCACTCTGATGCCGACGCAAAATTCGATGCTGTCGTGACATTGAAAGCTGAAGATATTCAACCACAAGTCACATGGGGTACTTCGCCTGAAATGGTTGTGGGTATTGATGGGCGTGTACCGAGTCTCGATTTGGCTAAGAATGAAGTACAGCGCGGCGATTGGGAGCGTGCTTATGCTTATATGGCACTAACCCCAAATACGCCTATCAATGAAATTAACATAGATAAAGTGTTTATTGGTTCTTGCACTAACTCTCGGATTGAGGATTTGCGTGCCGCTGCTGCTGTTGCAAAAGGCAAGCATATTGCGCCTAACGTGAAACTTGCGTTAGTGGTGCCAGGTTCTGGTTTGGTGAAAGCGCAAGCTGAGCAAGAAGGTCTAGATAAGATTTTTATTGAAGCTGGTTTTGAATGGCGTGAGCCAGGTTGCTCAATGTGCTTGGCAATGAATGCTGATCGCTTGGAGCCGGGCGAGCGTTGTGCTTCGACAAGTAACCGTAACTTCGAAGGACGTCAGGGTCAGGGTGGCCGCACCCATTTAGTGAGTCCTGAAATGGCTGCTGCTGCGGCTGTTGCAGGACATTTTGTTGATGTCAGGCAGTTTGTTTGATTTTTCATAAACATTATTAGGAGTAGCAAATGAATAGATTATTTGTATTGTTGGCACTTGGTGCTGCATTAGTGTTAAGTGGTTGCAACACATGGCATGGCTTTGGTAAAGATTTAGAAAAAGCTGGCGATAAAATTCAGAAGTCACCAAATAACTAAATGAAACCATTTATCAAATTAAATGGGGTGGTGGCGCCGTTAGATCGTGCAAACGTGGATACTGATGCCATTATTCCAAAACAGTTTTTAAAGTCTATCAAGCGCTCAGGTTTTGGTCCTAACGCTTTTGATGAGTGGCGTTATCTTGACCACGGCGAGCCTGGTATGGATAACTCAAAGCGTAAAATCAATCCTGACTTTGTGCTGAATCAGTCACGTTATCAAGGTGCGAGTGTATTGCTTACCCGTGAAAACTTTGGTTGTGGTTCTAGTCGCGAGCATGCGCCGTGGGCGCTTGAAGATTACGGTTTCAGGGTAGTAATTGCGCCGAGTTATGCCGATATATTCTTTAATAACTGCTTCAAGAACGGCATGTTGCCTATCGTGCTTTCTGCTGAAATCGTAGATGGATTGTTCGCTCAGGTTGCGGCTACAGAAGGCTATAAACTTGATGTTGACTTGAGCGCGCAGACTGTGACTACGCCAAGTGGTGAAGTGTATCATTTTGAAGTGGATGCTTTCCGTAAGCATTGCTTGTTAAATGGCCTTGATGATATTGGGTTAACTATGCAGAAAAAAGACCAAATTCAGGCGTTTGAAGCAAAGCATAAACAAACTCAGCCTTGGCTTTTCAACTAAGTTATTAAACAGTCTTAGGCCATAAATTAATCTTTAGTTATAAATTCTTTTAGAAAGTCGGATTATGAAAATTGCAGTATTGCCGGGTGATGGTATCGGGCCAGAAATCGTTGCACAAGCCGTTAAAGTGTTAAAAGCGCTAAACCTAAATCTAGAAATGACAGAAGCGCCTATTGGTGGTGCGGGTTATGAAGCTGCAGGTGATCCATTGCCTGATGCGACTTTACAATTGGCTAAAGATGCTGATGCAGTATTGTTGGGTGCGGTTGGTGATTGGAAATACGACAAGCTGGAAAGACATCTACGTCCAGAGCGTGGTTTGTTGCGTATTCGTAAAGAGCTGAATTTATTTGCCAATTTACGTCCAGCCTTGCTTTATCCAGAACTAGCTGGTGCATCTACGCTCAAGCCTGAAGTAGTGTCTGGCTTGGATATTATGATTGTGCGTGAATTGACTGGCGACATTTATTTTGGACAGCCACGCGGTATTAGCACGCTTGAGAATGGCGAACGTGAAGGTGTGAACACCATGCGTTATAGCGAATCTGAGATTCGCCGCATTGGTCGTGTTGCATTCGAAATCGCAATGAAGCGTAATAAGAAAATTTGTTCTGTTGATAAGGCTAATGTGCTCGAAGCCACTGAGTTATGGCGTCAAGTGATGATTGAGTTGTCTGCTGAATATCCAGAGGTTGAATTGACGCATATGTATGTCGATAACGCTGCTATGCAGTTGATTCGCGCACCTAAGCAATTTGACGTCATGGTGACAGGTAATATCTTTGGTGATATTTTGTCAGATGAAGCCTCAATGCTTACGGGCTCTATAGGTATGCTACCTTCAGCTTCATTGGATGCTAATAACAAAGGCATGTATGAACCTAGTCATGGCTCTGCACCGGATATCGCAGGCAAAAATATTGCAAATCCATTGGCGACAATTTTATCCGCTGCGATGATGCTGCGCTACACTTTCAATGATGAAGCTAACGCACTTAAGATTGAGAATGCGGTGAAAAAAGCCTTAGCACAAGGATACAGAACGGCAGATATTGCGACTGAAGGTTGTAAGCAAGTTGGCTGTAGTGAAATGGGCGATGCAGTGGTGGCAAGTTTATAAATTAGGTCTTGGCGTTAGGTTAGAAGCAATGCGTGATAACCCATTGCTTTTACCTGCGCCTCATGACTCTTAACTGGGATTTAAGAAATGCTTAAAGTTGGCTTTATTGGTTGGCGCGGTATGGTGGGATCTGTTCTCATGCAACGCATGTTGGAAGAGAATGACTTTGCGCTAATCGAGCCACAGTTCTTTACTACGTCTCAGTTGGGTGGTGCTGCGCCATATGTAGGCAAAGATTCTGCACCACTAAAAGACGCAAAAAACATTGCTGATCTTAAGGCGATGGATGCCATTGTCTCCTGCCAAGGCGGCGACTATACCAGCGAAATATTCCCAAAACTCCGTGCAGAAGGTTGGACTGGCCATTGGATTGATGCTGCTTCTACACTGCGTATGGAAAGTGATGCTGTGATTATCTTGGATCCAGTGAATATGCATGTGATACAAGATGCATATGTACATGGCAACAAGAATTGGGTGGGCGGTAATTGCACTGTTTCATTAATGCTGATGGCATTGAACGGTTTGTTTAAAGCTGATTTGGTGCAATGGGCAACTTCAATGACCTATCAAGCCGCATCTGGCGCTGGTGCGCAAAACATGCGTGAACTGCTCAAACAAATGGGCGAGGCGCATTTTGCTGCGAGCGAGTTGCTTGCGAACCCTGCCTCTGCGATTTTAGATATAGACCGTACCGTGGCTGGCACATTACGGGATAATGCTTTCCCAACAGAAAATTTTGGTGTGCCTTTGGCTGGCAGTCTGATTCCTTGGATCGATAAAGATCTTGGTAATGGACAAAGTAAAGAAGAGTGGAAGGGTGGTGCTGAAACGAATAAGATTTTAGGTCGTGAAGCTAATCCAATCATTATCGATGGTCTTTGTGTGCGCATTGGTGCCATGCGTTGCCATAGCCAAGCGTTAACCATCAAATTGACGAAAGACGTGCCATTGGATGAAATCAACCAAATGCTAGCTGAGGCTAATCAGTGGGCAACAGTGATTCCAAATGAACGTGAAGCAAGTATGCGCGATTTAACACCGACGGCTGTCACTGGCACATTAAGCACACCAGTCGGGCGCTTGCGTAAATTGAATATGGGCAGTGATTATCTTTCAGCCTTTACCGTTGGCGACCAGTTGTTATGGGGTGCGGCAGAGCCCTTGCGTCGTATGTTGCGAATCCTAATAGAACGTTAATTTAGCGTTACATGTTATGGTGGAAATTACAGCCACCTGAATCAACAATCAGATAGCATTTGGATGTAATGTGTATTATGAGCTTGCATAGCTAACTATTTGATGTTATTTTCATATTGAAAAATAAAAGTTTGATTAAAGGTAGCAACGTGCACAAATCAAAATTAAAGCAAATTTCGTTGGCAGTGTGCTTGGCACTGATGCCGTACTCTAGTTTTGCTGCGGGTCTAGGCAAGATAAATGTTAGCTCTGGCTTGGGTGAGCCGCTCAAGGCAGAGGTTGAGCTTTTATCAGTGAGCCCTGATGAGCTTTCAACTATAGTCGCGACCATCGCCTCCGAAGATGCTTATGCTGCTCAAGGTATTGCACGACTCAGTATTCATAATTCTATTAAAATAGAGCTATCTAAAAATGCAAATGGCTCCCCGGTATTAAAGCTACGTTCAAATCAGCCTATCAGTGATCCATACCTTGATATGCTTATTGAATTAGATTGGGCATCAGGTCGATTACTGCGAGACTATACTATTCTGTTAGATCCTCCAGGCTATAAGCAAACAGTAGATCAAGCCGTATCAACTTCAGCTGTTTCTCCAGCAGTGAGTATGCCTGTCATTAGCGAGTCATTAAAAAATGATGCGTCTGCGAATGCTAATAACGCAAAAAAATCAAAAATACCTTTGCAGCAAGCGCAGGTTAAACCTCATGAATCTATCGATGAACAAAAGTTAATTACCAAGCGTGGTGACACGTTAATTTCAATTGCTAAAAAAACGCAGGTTGATGGTGTGGGCTTAGACCAAATGTTGGTCGGCTTATACGAAAGTAATAAAGATGCGTTTATCAGCAGTAATATGAACCGCCTCAAAGTCGGGAAAATTATCAAGGTACCGACAAGAGAAAGCTTGGTTTCTATTGATGCACAACAAGCAAAACAATCCATAAAGGTGCATTCTAGTAATTGGAATGCTTATCGAAACTCCTTAGCTGCTGCAGTAGAAACAACGCCAGCTATGGTTGAAAATGAGCATAAGCAAACTTCATCTGGAAAAATTACTACAGCAGAGGATAAAGCTGCGCCTGTGAAATCAGGCCCTCAGGATGTTGTTAGGCTTTCAGCGGGTGAAAAGGACTTAGCAAAGTCGAATAAAGAAGCTGGAATGGCGGCTGATGCTAAAGTCATTGCACTACAAGAGGAAGCTACCGCTCGTGAAAAAACCTTAAAAGAGGCTCAGGATCGCGCCTCTGCATTAGAAAAACAAATTCAGGATATGCAAAAATTGTTGGCTCTAAAAAGCCAGGCAATGCTAGATTTGCAAAAAAATGCAGAGATTAAGACATCGTCGATAGTTCAGGCAGATAAAGCTAATGTAGCATCTACTCCAGATACAAAATCTTCTGAGGAGGCTAAACCTGTAGCTGATTCAATGCCTAAAGCAGTGGCAGAAGTCAAAAAACCGGTTGAACCAACTAAAGTGCAGCCAGTTCAACCTGAGTCGCCGCAAGTTGAAGTAAGTTGGCTTGATAGCTTAATGAATGCCGTTGATTTGACGATTTTGGGTGGTGCTTCAGGTGTTGCTTTATTGGGCGCTGCGTGGATGTTTTTACGCAATAAACGTAGAAAAGATCTAGATAGTTTTGAGCGTGGAATATTGACTTCAGGCGGTTTGCGCGCAAATACCGTATTTGGAAATACAACGGGCAGTACAAGCTCTGCTGATACTTCATTTTTAACGGATTTTGCACAAAGTGCCAACGGAAGCATGATCGATGCTAATGATGTTGATCCTATTGCTGAAGCTGAGGTGTACATGGCTTACGGCCGCGATGCTCAAGCGGAAGAAATATTGAAAGATGCTATTTCTAAAGAGCCTAAACGTTACGAATTACATTTAAAACTCTTGGAAATGTATGCCTCACAACGTGCAGCTTCAGCATTTGAAGCGGTAGCCGGTGAACTTTACACAACATTGGGTGCTGAAGATCCAACATGGATCAAGATTGCGGAAATGGGTGCAACATTTGAGCCTGACAATCCATTGTACAAAGTGAGTAAATCGGTCCGTGACGTGCCATCAGAAGATAAAAAGTTGGATGCATCTGATTTTTCTGACGTGGCCATTTCTTCTGATGACAGTTTAGATTTTGTCTTAGGTGATGAGGTTGTTACTAATACTCAGCCAGCCGCTGAAAGTTCAGATGTGATGGATATGAGTGAGTTTTCATCATCGGCTTTAGCTCTAGATGATGCATTGGATATGGATCTAAATGACACCAATTCGCTTGAGACCACTTTCCCAGAAATTTCTGATGAAAGTGAATCTATTAATGAAAGTGTTGTAAGTGAATCATTTAGCTTAGACTCTAAATCTGATGATGTCATCGATTTTAATCTTGATTCACCAAATAGTGATTTAGCCGAGGATATCACTGCAAATCTTTCTGAAAGTGCTGCTGAAGAGAGTGTTGTTGAAGAGGCTCTTAGTCTAGATTCAGCTACAGATAAGGTGATGGATTTTGATTTGGGTGATTTCAATCTGAGTTCTGAAACAAGTGTTGATATTGCATCAGACGAAGCCTCGGATAGCCTGCCAGCTTTTGACTTTACGGGTGCGTCCAATGACGGTCTTGATACAGTGAATTTTGATTTGCCGGTTAGTAATGATGTTGATAGTAAGGCTGATGTTGATGGTACAGAGGGTAGTGGGGATGGTTTAGCTGACTTTAATATGGAATTCAGTTTGCCTGCTGACCAGGCCGATATTGACTCGAAAAGAGCAGTTGAGGCAGTAGCTTCTACAATTAGTGATATTTCATTTGATCTAGATGCTTCGCCTGAAGAACTACCAAAATTAGGGTCTGATATTGATTTAAGTAGTGAAGACTCAGCTATTACATTTGACTTGCCTGTTGATGTTTTGCATGACAGTGATTCTTCAAATGAGGTTGTTTCAGATGTTGATGTTGGTATTGAAGACGTGCCTGAAGCTTTGCCAACTGTAGATTTTTCTGTGCAAGATGAGCCTGAAGTAATCGCACCTTCTAAGAGTGAGCTATCGTCAAATGAGTTAGATATCAATGAGTTGGATTTGTCATCAATCAGTCTGGATTTGGATGATGAGTTGCCTGAGTCTGATGTTGAGCAAGTGTCACTTGATGCAGGCTTGCCCGATATTGCTGGCCTTGAGTCGCAAGATGTTGAAGTTAAATTAGATTTAGTTGCGGCTTATATTGATATGGACGATACCGAAGGGGCTCGTGAACTACTGGAAGAGGTCTTAAAAGAGGGTGGCCCTCAACAGCAGTTACGTGCGCAACAATTATTGGAAAGTTTGGTGTAATGTCTCAATAGAAGAATAAAAGCCGAGCTTAGTGCTCGGCTTTTTTGTTCAATATCTGTCTGAATTATTGTCAATGTCCGTGTAAAAATATATGCATCCATTCGTAAAAATTTTAACTTTCATTTTCATATTAATGACCATGAATTTATTGAGTGGTCAGTTGTTGTTTGGATTGTTAGTGCTAGTTTGCATTGCAGCATTAATGTTAGAGCCCCTACATTTTTTAATTCTATTAAAGCGTATGCGATTGTTTTTTATTTCAATATTTATTATTTATGCATTTGGTACGCCTGGTGAGTATGTTTGGCAGCCTTCGTTGATTTTTTCTCCTACTTTTGAGGGGCTTAATCTAGGACTTATGCAGATAGAAAAATTGGTGATTTCACTTGCTGCACTTAGCTTGCTTATTGTGACTAGTGCTAAAGAAAATCTTATCGTGGGTCTATACATGCTTTTATCTCCACTTAAGTTTATAGGATTAAGTGTAGAGAGGTTTGCCGCTAGATTATTACTGACGTTCGAATATGTAGAGGAGTTGGCTGCCTCAAAAAGACATCTTTTTGCCTTTCATCAACTAGATGAGATTCATGCGGAGTCTGAAAGCTTTCAGATTGATAAAGTGATTGTTATACAAGCCCAGCCTTTTCAATGGATAGATAAGCTGATAATGATTTTTTTTGCTTATATTACATTTTCATTTATTGCACTTAAGTTAATCTCATGAGGGAGGTAATGTCATGAGAGTTGCATTAGGGTTATCCTACGATGGTTCACATTTCTGTGGTTGGCAAAGTCAGCCATCCGCTTGTGGTGTTCAAGATGCGCTGGAATCGGCTATTGCAAGTATAGCTACGCATACTGTTAGAGTGCATGCTGCCGGCCGTACGGATACTGGTGTGCACGCACTTAGTCAGGTTGTTCATTTTGATACGACGGCTGTTCGTCCACTTTCAGCTTGGGTGCGTGGTGTTAATGCGCATTTGCCTGTTACAGTTCGTGTGGAGTGGGCGCATGAGGTCGACGATGATTTTCATGCGCGCTTTTCAGCATTTCAGCGTAGTTATCAGTACCTGCTTTATAACGCCCCAGTGGCATCTGCTTTAATGAGCACTAAAGCTGGTTGGTTTCATTTACCGCTAGATTATGCAGCGATGTCTGAAGCTGCTTCTTATTTTGTAGGTGAGCATGATTTTAGTGCTTTCCGTGCCTCGGAGTGTCAGGCTAAATCACCTGTCCGGCATCTGCAAAAGGCGGAGGTGAAGATAGAGGATAAGTATTTCATTTTTAACTTTTCTGCCAATGCATTTCTGCATCACCAAGTGCGCAACATGATTGGTGCCTTGATTTATGTGGGTAAGGGCGCATATGCGCCAGAATATATTAAAGAGTTATTATTGAAACGTGACCGAACTTTGTCGCCGCCAACCTTTTCACCCTGTGGCTTATATTTGACTGGTGTTGGTTATGATGCGAAATGGGGGTTGCCAATGGCTAATCCAGATGGCAAGCAAGTGCTCATTTCAGCGGTACAATAACGTTTTATAGGCTCTAATCTACAATAATAAAATTTTTTGAGAATGATTCTTTGAGAGTTCGCGCTAAAATTTGTGGCATCACACGTGTGGAAGATGCTTTGTTGGCTGTTCAGAATGGTGCAGATGCCATCGGTTTAGTCTTCTATGCACCCAGTCCACGCAATGTAAGTATTCGGCAAGCAGTCAGCATCGCTAATCAAGTCCCTGCCTTTGTGAGTGTGGTTGGGTTGTTTGTAAATGCTGAGGCTGGGTTTGTTAATGAAGTGCTCGCTCAGGTTCAGTTAGATCTTTTGCAATTTCATGGTGATGAAACGCCGGAGTATTGCGCTCAATTCAAACGACCTTTTATCAAGGCAATCCGCGTTAAGAACGACACAAATTTGGTACAATGTGCGAAAGATTTTTCGGCAGCTAAAGCGTTATTGCTAGATACCTACACAGACGGTGTAGCTGGTGGCACTGGGCATGTTTTTGATTGGGATTTAATTCCATCACAACTGGATAAGCCAGTGATTTTGGCTGGTGGTTTGAATGCCGGTAATGTGGCGCAAGCTATTGAGAAGGTTAAACCTTATGCTGTTGATGTAAGTGGAGGCGTTGAAGCAACAAAAGGTATCAAGGATGCAACGAAAATAGCAGCATTTATGCAGCAAGTGAATAAGCAATAAAACGATACGCAGTAAGTTTTAAGTGGAGAGTAAATAATGCAGCTTTATGACATGCCAGATGCACGTGGGCACTTTGGTCAGTTTGGCGGTACGTTCGTAGCCGAAACTTTGGTAGAGGCGCTGGAAGAGTTGCGCGTCATGTATGAGAAATATCGTCATGATCCAGAGTTTCTCGCTGAATATGCCTATGATTTAAAGCACTTTGTTGGACGTCCTAGTCCAATTTATCATGCCAAGCGATTGTCAGAAAAATGGGGCGGTGCGCAAATCTATTTAAAGCGTGAAGATTTAAATCATACTGGTGCGCACAAAATTAATAATACGATTGGCCAAGCATTGCTGGCTAAACGCATGGGCAAGCCTAGGGTTATTGCGGAAACAGGCGCGGGTCAGCACGGTGTTGCTACGGCAACCATTGCAGCACGTTTAGGCTTGGAATGTGTTGTGTACATGGGCAGTGAAGACGTTAAACGCCAAGCGCCCAATGTATTTAGAATGAAGCTGCTAGGCGCAACGGTTGTGCCAGTAGAAAGCGGCTCTAAAACACTGAAAGATGCGCTGAATGAAGCGATGCGTGATTGGGTGACCAATGTGCATAATACGTTTTATATTATTGGTACAGTCGCTGGCCCACATCCGTATCCAATGATGGTGCGCGACTTCCAAGCGGTGATTGGTATTGAAGCTAAAGAGCAGATGGTAGAAATGGCTGGTCGTCAACCAGATGCTATTGTTGCCTGCGTAGGTGGAGGTTCAAATGCAATGGGTATTTTTTATCCATATATAGATGTGCCAAACGTACGTTTGATTGGTGTTGAGGCTGGCGGTCATGGTATTGCAACCGGCATGCATGCTGCACCGTTGACTACTGATAGTCCTGTTGGTGTATTGCATGGCAATCGCACTTATTTAATGCAGGATGCGGATGGCAATATTATTGAAACGCACTCCGTTTCTGCTGGCTTGGATTACCCAGGTGTAGGGCCGGAACACGCATGGTTAAAAGACATTAAGCGTGCTGAGTATGTTGCCATTACCGATGATGAGGCGATGGCAGCATTTCATACTTTATGTCGTACTGAAGGTATTATTCCAGCGCTTGAGTCTAGCCATGCATTGGCGCATGCCGAGAAAATGGCAAAAACCATGCGCAAAGATGAAATTATCCTAGTGAACTTGTCTGGTCGTGGCGATAAAGATATTAATACCGTCGCAAAGCTAGCAAACATTACTCTTTAAATATAATTCTGATAAACATAATTCATGTCACGTATCCAAACGACTTTTGCAGCGCTTAAACAACAAGGCAAAACAGCCTTAATTCCCTACATTACTGCAGGTGATCCTCACCCTAAACACACAGTAAATCTGATGCATACATTGGTAAAAAATGGTGCTGATATGATTGAGTTGGGAGTGCCTTTTTCTGACCCGATGGCGGATGGTCCGGTTATTCAGCGTGCTAGTGAACGCGCTTTGGTACATAAGGTCGGTCTAACAGCTGTGCTTGAAATGGTAAAAACCTTTCGCTTAACCGATCAAACGACGCCGATTATTTTAATGGGCTACGCTAATCCGATTGAAGCGATTGGTGCGGTTGCGTTTGCTGACCGAGCAAAAGCTGCAGATGTTGATGGTGTGATTACCGTTGATTATCCGCCTGAAGAGTGTGGCGACTTTGTGCAACAACTGCGCTCCCGTGATATTGATCCAATCTTTTTGCTGTCTCCGACTACAGATCAAAAGCGTGTTGAATTAATCGTTAACCAAGCCAGTGGTTTTGTGTATTACGTGTCGCTCAAAGGCGTTACTGGAGCGGCTAATTTGAATATTGAAGAGGTTTCTGCGCGCGTAGCCTCTATTCGCAAGCAAACCAATCTACCAGTAGGTGTGGGCTTTGGTATTCGTGATGCCGCTACGGCAAAAGCGACGGCAGCGATTGCGGATGCGGTAGTTGTGGGTAGTCGAATTGTATTGGCGATTGAAGCCTCTAATGATGATAACTTGTTGAGCAATGTCGCAGTGTTAATGACCGAGCTAAAAACAGCGGTAGACGCAGCTTAACAAATAAGAATGTGTTGAAAAGGAAAGACTAATGAGTTGGTTAAATAAATTACCGCAAAAAATTAAACGCGTTGTTGGTGGTGATAAGAAAACTGTGCCTGAAGGTCTGTGGAGTAAGTGTCCAGCATGTCAGTCAGTTTTATATCGTAAAGACTTAGAGGATAACGCTGAGGTTTGCCCAAAGTGTGGATATCACAATCGTATTGGCGCTCGTGCTCGCTTGGCGCAATTGCTGGATGCAGAAGGTCAGTTTGAAGTAGGTGCATCAGTGCAACCTCTAGATCCATTAAAGTTTAGAGACAGTAAAAGTTATGCCGAGCGTATCAGAGAGTCACAAAAGGCCGTGGGTGAAAAAGATGCCCTGATTGTGATGCAGGGTAGTATTAAGACCGTGCCAGCTGTGGTTGCTGTATTTGAGTTTAAATTTATGGGTGGTTCCATGGGCTCTGTTGTTGGTGAGCGTTTTGCACGTGGTGTGCAAACTGCCATCGATAATAAAATGGCCTTTATCTGTATTTCTGCCAGTGGCGGCGCGCGTATGCAAGAAGGCTTGCTGTCGTTGATGCAAATGGCTAAAACCAGTGCGGCGCTGACGCAGTTGAGTAAAGCTGGCTTGCCGTATATTTCTGTGCTTACTGATCCAACTATGGGTGGTGTTTCAGCCAGTTTTGCGATGCTTGGTGATGTGATTGTTGCGGAGCCACAAGCATTGATTGGTTTTGCTGGCCCGCGTGTGATTGAGCAGACAGTACGAGAAACATTGCCTGAAGGCTTTCAACGCGCAGAGTTTTTGTTAGAACATGGTGCAATTGATCTGATTATTGATCGTCGTGAGATGCGTGATCGCCTGGCTACGTTATTATCAAATTTAATGCGGTTGCCAGCGGTAGCTTAACGGCTGCAAGGGTATTGAATGTCAGGCTTTCTTAATGTCTACGGACTTTGTTAATGCCTAAAAGTTTAGCGGCATGGCTGAGCTATATTGAGCGTCTTCATACCAAGCCAATTGTGCTTGGTCTGGATCGTGTGAAGAGTATGGTTGATCGTGTGCATTTAGCACCTACTTTTCCTATTATCACAGTGGCTGGCACTAATGGTAAGGGTTCCTGTTGTGCAATGCTGGAAAGGATTTATGGCGAAGCAGGCTATCGGGTCGGCTGCTATACTTCTCCACACTTGCTACGTTATAACGAACGGGTGCGTATCAATGGCAGTGAGGTGAGTGATGCCGATCTTTGTGCAGCTTTTGCTGCGATTGAAACTGCGCGAGTAGGTGCTGATGATCACCCAATCGCACTTACTTATTTCGAAATTGGTACGCTGGCTGCGATGTGGCATTTTATGCAATCAGGTATAGATGTGGCTATTTTGGAGATTGGGCTGGGAGGCAGGTTGGATGCCGTGAATGCATTTGAACCAAGTTGCGCAATCGTCACCAGTGTTGATTTAGATCATCAAGATTTTTTGGGCGATACACGCGAAGAAATTGGCTATGAGAAGTCTGGTGTATATCGCCAGTCAATACCAGCAATATGTGGCGAAAAAAATCCGCCTGCAAGCTTGCTGACGTATGCTAAGGAGATTCAAGCAGACCTGAAGTGTGTACATCAAGATTTCGATTATCAATTGACTGTAGAAGGCTGGCAATATTTGTCTGCTGGAAAAATTGTGTATACATTGCCTATGCCAGCATTACAAGGTGCCTATCAGCTCAATAATGCAGCGTGTGCTATTGCCGCGATAGAGTCGTTGCAATCCAGTTTGCCTGTGACTGCAAAATCAATGGCTGAGGCTTTGAGACAAGTAACGCTTGCGGGTCGTTTTCAAACAGTTTCTCAGTCGCCCTGGGTGGTTTTAGATGTAGCACATAACCCACATGCTGCGCGCGCGCTGTCTGATAATCTGAAGCTTAGTCAAATCCAGAAAACTGGTAAAACATTTGCGGTGTTTGCAATGTTGGCTGATAAGGATATTCGGGGTGTGGTTGAGGCCGTTAAGGCTGATATTGACTTATGGTATGTGGCGAGTATTGATGATGTACGTGGCGCCTCGGCTACTGATGTGGCTACGATCATTACTGAGGTTCAGCCGAGTGCGGTTGTCAAGATTTTTGATCGCGCAGAAGCTGCCTATTTGCAAGCTTGTATTGATATTGAAGCCTGTATTGATTATGCCGAAAATGATAAAATAGTCGTCTTTGGTTCGTTTTTCACCGTCTCAAGTGTAATGCAATCATTAATAATTGCTCAAAGTCCACCTTTAAGGAAGCAGTAATGCCACCTGATTTGCCGAATGAACAAGAGTTAAACCTTAAAAAGAGAGCACGTCGTCGTTTGGTTGGTGCGGTTGCGCTTGTGCTTCTTATGGTGATAGTTTTACCTAGAATATTGCAAGATCGTGCAGCTTTAGCACCACAAGAGGCCATCAAAATCACTATGCCAACTATGGCAGGTGAAAAACAAGTTGCAGCGTTTAGTGACAGTGTGGCTGAAACTAAAGTAAGTGCTAATCAGGAGCATGATCTGGTTGCATCGAAATTACCTGAGGCCACTGGATCTACTAAAACCGAGAGTAACCATGATTTAGGTTTGAACGAAAATAGCGTCAGTGACAAAAAGATTGAGAATGAAAAAAAAGTCGAAGTGAAAAGTAAAGACGTTAAACCTAGCGAACCCAAAATATATGAGCCTAAACTTGTTGAGCCAAAGGTAAATGAAGCTAAGTTAGTTGAGACTAAAGTAAATAAACAAAAATCTAGCGAAATTAAAATGCTGGAGACTAAAGCTGCATCAAAAAATTCAGATAGTTTTAGCGTGCAAGTCGGGGTTTACTCAGATGCAAATAATGTTAAGCAACTACAGAGTAAATTAAAAGAAATTGGTTATGTTTCACATACGGAAAAAGTTGCAACACCTAAAGGTGAAAAAATCCGTCTAAAAGCAGGTAACTTTGCAACACGTCAAGATGCAATCCAAGCACAAGCCAAAATACAAAAAATAGGTTTGTCTGGAATGATTGTTAGTAATGAATAATGTCCATGTTCCATATGCGTCATACAGACTGGTGTAAGTAATGACAATTTTTGATTATGCTGTACTCGCAATTATTGGACTGTCTATCATACTAAGTGTGATGCGCGGTTTGGTGAGAGAGGTGCTGTCGATATTAGGTTGGGTTGCAGCATTCTATGTGGCAAAAACCTATACCAGTCAGCTTTTGCCAATGATGCCAGCCGATATTCCTAGTGAGTCGTTGCGTATATTGGCTGCATTTTTAGTGTTGTTTTTAGCGACACTGCTTGTTAGTAGTTTGTTAGCAATAGCACTTTCTACTATTTTTATGAAGTTTGGTTTAGGCTGGCTTAATCGTTTATTCGGCGCCGTGTTTGGTGTAGCACGCGGTTTGCTTATTGTGTGTGTAATTGTTTTATTGGCTGGATTTACCAATATTCCTAAAGATACGCGCTGGAGTAATGCAATGTTTAGCGCACCAATTGAGGCAATGGTGGTTAGTGCACTTCCGTGGCTGCCAGACGGCATTGCTAAACATGTCAAATACGATTGATGTACCTGATTTTTTGTAGTAGTTGTGCGGTAATTAGATTTTTATTATTGAATTGATCACTTAAGGCTTTATTCATGTGCGGAATCATAGGCATTGTAGGTAAAAACCCCGTTAATCAACTGTTATATGATGGTTTGTTGGTGTTGCAACATCGTGGACAAGATGCTGCTGGCATTGTCACAACTGATGGCAATACGTTTTACATGCATAAAAATAATGGCTTGGTGAAGGATGTATTTCAAACACGTCATATGCGCAGTTTAGTGGGCAACGTTGGTATCGGACATGTTCGCTATCCTACAGCAGGTTCATCTAGTGCTGCAGAAGCGCAACCTTTCTATGTGAACTCACCTTTTGGTATTGTGCTTGGGCATAACGGGAATTTAACTAACTCAGAGCAATTGAAGTCAGAGATGTTCCGTCAGGATTTGCGTCACATTAATACCAATTCAGACTCAGAAGTGTTGCTGAATGTATTGGCACACGAGATTGAAAAAACGTCACGCAACGCAGTGCTTAACACAGATATGACCTTTGATGCAGTGGCTGGTGTACATCGGCGCTGTAAGGGTGCCTATGCAGTAGTTGCGATGATTGCTAACTTTGGCTTACTTGCGTTTCGTGACCCTAATGGCATACGCCCATTGGTGATTGGTAAGGCTGAAACAGATAAGGGGACAGAGTATATTGTTGCATCAGAAAGCGTAGCACTAGATGTATTGGGTTTTACTTTGATTCGTGATGTTGCGCCGGGTGAAGCTATTTTCATTGATATGGATGGTAATTTTTACAGCCGCCAATGTGCAGAAAATCCTAAGTTAAACCCATGTGTTTTTGAATATGTGTATCTAGCCAGACCAGACTCTGTGATTGATAATGTCTCTGTATATCAAACTCGCTTGGATATGGGAAAAAGCTTAGCTGAAAAAATTAAGCGTGAATGGGCCGATAAAAAGATTGATGTGGTCATTCCCATTCCGGATACAAGTCGTCCTAGCGCCTTGCAAGTTGGTATTGCTTTAGGGTTGGAGTATCGCGAAGGTTTTATTAAGAACCGTTATATTGGTCGTACTTTTATTATGCCAGGCCAAGCCTTGCGCAAAAAATCTGTACGCCAAAAACTTAATCCAATCGGTATTGAGTTTAAAGGCAAGAATGTATTATTGGTTGATGACTCGATTGTGCGTGGTACGACATCGCAGCAAATTGTTCAAATGGCGAGAGATGCCGGCGCTAATAAAGTTTACTTTGCTTCAGCTGCGCCACCGGTGCGTTTCCCTAATGTGTATGGCATCGATATGCCAAGCCGTGATGAGTTATTGGCTACTGGGCGTACAGATGAACAAATTTGTCAAGAAATCGGTGCTGATGCACTTATTTACCAAGACTTGGATGATTTGGTGAAAGGTATCAAATTAAGTAACCCAAAAATCCATGATTTTGACTGCTCATGCTTTGATGGCAAGTATGTCACTGGTGATATAAGTGAGGCTTATTTGGCCAATATTGAAGCGGCGCGTGGTGACGTGAATAAAAAGCAAAAGCCGGCAAACTCTAGTACGCAAATGGATTTGAATTTAATCGAAAGTGGTGAAGAGATAACGGAGTAGATGTCTGTACCTTGACGTTTATATAAGTTAGGCATAACATGAACTTGCGCTGATTTGAGTGACTTAGCTTAGACAAAGTCTTACTCAGCTTGCGGGCGCCTTATAAATACAGCTAAAGCGAGTTAAAAAACCCGTTTTAGCTACAATGGCTCAAACGGGTTTTTTATGCCTCAAGAGCACCTAAATATTAGGAGTAAGAAAATATATGACAATCAATCAATATCACCCTGAAACGCTATCAGTTCGTGCTGGCAGTGAAATGACTGAATTTGGTGAAAATTCAGAAGCCTTGTTTCTGAATTCCAGCTTCAGGTTTAATAGTGCTGCACAAGCCGCCGCACGCTTTGGTGGCACGGAGCCTGGTAATATCTATTCACGTTTTACCAATCCAACCGTTACCATGTTTCAAAATAAGTTGGCGGCTTTGGAGGGGGCGGAGCAGTGTGTAGCAACATCAAGTGGTATGTCTGCAATTTTAGCTTGTGTAATGGGTACATGTAACGCAGGCGATCATATTGTCGCTTCACGTAGTATTTTTGGTACTAGTGTGCAGTTGTTTAGTAATATTCTTGCGCGTTGGGGCTTGTTGGTAACTTTTGTATCATTAACTAATCCAGATGAGTGGCAAGCGGCTATTACGCCGAGAACTAAATTGTTTTTTGTGGAAACTCCTTCGAATCCGCTTACAGATGTATGCGATATTCAAGTGCTGGCCGATATTGCACATAAAGCGGGTGCATATTTGGTGGTAGATAATTGTTTTTGCACACCAGCGATTCAAAAGCCATTGCAACTTGGTGCTGATATTGTTATTCATTCCGCGACCAAATATATAGACGGGCAGGGCAGATGTTTGGGTGGAGCTGTACTCGGGAGTAAGGTGCTGATGGAGCCAGTGTATGGCTTTTTGCGTACAGCTGGTGTGACCATGAGTGCATTTAATGCATGGGTGTTTTTAAAAGGGTTGGAAACATTGTATGTCCGCATGGAAGCGCACTCAAAAAATGCTTTGGCGTTAGCCGCATGGTTGGAGGTACAGCCGCAGGTGGCGTGTGTCTATTACCCTGGTTTGCCATCTCATCCGCAACATTTATTAGCAATGCGTCAGCAAAGTAGTGGTGGTGGTATTGTCAGCTTTGATTTGAAAGCAAAATTAGGCCAAACACAACAACAGGCAGCTTGGGCGTTGATTGATGCAACACAGTTGATTTCAATTACGGCTAATTTGGGTGATGCAAAAAGTACGATTACACACCCAGCCACGACTACACATAGTCGAGTAACTGCTGAAGCGCGTACGGCTGCTGGTATTGGAGATGGTTTGGTTAGAATTGCAGTGGGTCTTGAGCATATTGATGACTTAAAAGCAGATCTGGCCTTTTTGACAAAATAATACTTTTTCTGGCGTTAAAATAACTGTTGATTTTTTAAAAATTAACAGTAGAAATAAATCACCGTAAGTGTACTAAAAACACACCTATTTAAGCCTAAAGTTAGGGCGCAATGCCCTAACTGTTTTAGTTTGCAATGCAGCATGAAAAGTGCGGCTAAATCCACTAAAACGTGTGCTATTTATGTTAAAATTTGTAACACATAATAACCATTATAAGTAAGTCTGCACATGGATCAATTCGCTAAAGAAACCTTACCAATCAGTCTGGAAGATGAGATGCGTCGGTCATACCTAGATTACGCTATGAGCGTAATTGTAGGGCGAGCGTTGCCAGACGTGCGCGATGGTTTAAAACCAGTACATCGTCGTGTTTTATTTGCGATGCATGAGCTTAGTAACGATTATAACAAACCGTATAAGAAGTCTGCCCGTATCGTAGGTGATGTAATCGGTAAATACCATCCGCACGGCGATACTGCGGTATATGACACCATTGTTCGTATGGCGCAGGACTTTAGTTTGCGTTATATGCTAGTAGATGGTCAAGGTAACTTCGGTTCTGTGGATGGCGATAATGCTGCGGCAATGCGGTATACCGAAATCCGTATGTCAAAAATCGCACATGAGTTATTGGCTGATATTGACAAAGAAACAGTGGATTTTGGCCCGAATTATGATGGTAGTGAGCATGAACCGCTCATTATGCCAGCACGTATTCCAAACTTACTCATTAACGGCAGTTCTGGTATTGCTGTAGGTATGGCAACAAATATTCCACCGCATAACTTAAATGAAGTGTTGGATGCATGCTTTGCATTACTTAAAGACCCTGAAATGGGTATTGAAGAATTGATCGAATTAGTGCCCGCGCCGGACTTTCCAACAGCAGGTGTTATTTACGGTACGGTTGGTGTTAAAGAAGGCTATCGCACAGGTCGAGGCCGCGTTGTGATGCGTGGTCGTACCCATGTTGAAGATTTAGAACGAGGTGGTCGCCAAGCATTGATTGTGGACGAGCTGCCGTATCAGGTGAACAAAAAAACCTTCGTTGAAAAAATTGCTGAATTAGTCAATGAGAAGAAAATAGACGGTATTTCAGATTTGCGTGATGAATCTGATAAGTCAGGTATGCGTGTCGTAATCGAGCTTAAACGCGGCGAAATTGCTGAGGTTGTGCTGAATAATCTTTACAAGCAAACGCAGTTGCAAGACACCTTTGGTATGAATATGGTGGCATTGCTAGATGGTCAGCCACGCTTGCTAAACTTGAAGCAAATGCTTGAAGCTTTCTTGCGCCATAGACGTGAAGTGATTACTCGTCGCACCGTGTTTGAGTTGAAAAAAGCGCGTGCACGAGGTCATATTCTAGAAGGCTTAGCCGTTGCGCTTGCTAATGTGGACGAGATGATTGCGATCATCAAAGCAGCACCAACACCACCAGAAGCTAAAATCGCTTTGATGGTCAAGTCATGGCACTCACCAGTCGTTGAGGAGATGTTAAAACGTGCGGCGATGGAAGCTTCGCGCCCTGAAGGTTTAAGTGTTGATTTTGGTTTAACGCCTAATGGCTATAAATTGAGTGATGTGCAAGCACAAGAAATTCTGCAAATGCGCTTACAACGTTTGACTGGCCTAGAGCAAGATAAGGTGGTAAGTGAATATAAAGAGGTGATGGATATTATTGCTGATTTACTTGATATTCTTGCGACACCAGCTCGAGTGACAGCTATTATTACGGATGAGTTGACTGAAATCCGTAAGCAATTTGGTGACAAACGTCGCAGTGAAATTGTAGTGAACGCACAAGACTTATCTTTGGAAGATTTCATCACACCACAAGATGTCGTCGTGACTTTATCGCATACCGGTTATGTGAAGTCTCAGCCGCTGGATGAGTATCGTGCGCAACGCCGCGGTGGTCGTGGTAAACAAGCAGCTCAAACTAAAGAAGATGATTTTATTGACAAGATGTTTGTCGCTAACACGCATGATTACATCCTATGCTTCAGTAGCCGCGGACAAGTCTATTGGTTGAAAGTCTATGAAGTGCCGCAAGGAAGTCGTACAGGTCGCGGCAAGCCTATTGTGAACTTGTTCCCTCTCGAAGAGGGTGAGAAAATTAACGCGATTCTTTCAGTAAAAGAATTCGACGAAAATCACTTTATTTTCATGGCAACTTCACAAGGTACCGTCAAGAAAACACCACTGTCTGACTTCGCTAACCCACGTAAATCAGGCATTATCGCAATCAATTTAGATGAAGGTGACTTCCTCATCGGCGCTGAAATCACCAATGGCGAAAATGACGTAATTTTAGTTTCTAACGGTGGTAAGGCTGTATGGTTCAGTGAAGATGACGTGCGTTCAATGGGGCGTGCAACGCGCGGTGTTCGTGGTATGAAATTGGCTGAAGATCAGCAAGTATTGTCACTATTAATTGCTGATAATGACCAGCAATCAGTTTTAGTTGCAACAGAAAATGGTTACGGTAAACGTACTGTATTGTCTGACTTCCGCCATTCTGGCCGTGGTACGCAAGGCGTTAAAGCTATTGCAATCAGTGAGCGTAATGGTTTAGTCGTAGCGGCTAAGCTGGTGAATGAAGACGATGAAATTATGCTCATTACTACAGGTGGCGTGTTGATCCGTACTCGCGTAAAGGAAATTCGCGAGTTAGGCCGTGCTACACAAGGTGTGACATTAATTAATCTGGGTGAAGGTGAGAAACTTTCTGGTCTTGAGAAGATTGTAGAATCTGATGATCAAGAAACTGATGTTGATGTTACTTCTGACTCACAAGAAATTGATGTTACGGATACACCAGAATCGACTGACAGCAACGAATAAAGCTGCGCTGAAAAGATATCTCTAAAACCAACTATCGTGACAACGATTTAAAATAGACGTATGACGAAAATTTATAATTTTTCTGCTGGCCCAGCGGTATTACCTAAGCCAGTTTTAGCGCGTGCACAGGCTGAAATGCTCGATTGGCATGGCTCTGGCATGAGCGTGATGGAAATGTCTCATCGTGGCAAAGAGTTCACCAGCATCTTGGCTAAAACCGAGGCCGATTTACGTACGCTTTTGAGCATTCCTGATAATTATAAAGTGCTGTTCTTGCAGGGTGGGGCTATTGCTGAAAATGCAATTATTCCTATGAATTTGCTTAATGGTGGCGCTGCGGATTATGTGGTGACTGGTGCTTGGTCTAAACGTAGCGTAGAAGATGCGAATGCTTATGGAGAGATTAACGTCGTTGCTAGTAGTGAAGCTAACAAGTTCACGAGTGTACCTGAATTTTCTAGTTGGAAATTGAACAAGAGTGCTGCGTACTTGCACATTTGTACCAATGAAACAATTAACGGTGTTGAATTTGATGGTTTACCTGACGCGGGTGATGTACCTATTGTTGCCGATATGTCTTCACATATACTTTCCCGGCCGATTGATGTTAGCCAATATGGCGTTATTTACGGTGGTGCACAAAAGAATATAGGACCAGCTGGTTTATGTATTGTGATTGTACGAGAGGACTTGCTTGACCGAGCTTCAACTCTCACTCCAGCGGTTTTTAATTGGAAAACACAGGCTGAAAATCAATCCATGATTAATACGCCGCCAACCTATAGTATTTATATTGCAGGTTTGGTCTTTGAGTGGTTGTTGGCGCAGGGCGGTGTTGCTGCAATTGAACAAGTGAATATTGCCAAAGCTAACTTACTTTATGAATACATTGATTCAACAGATTTTTATCTGAATAATGTGGCAATTTCTAATCGCTCACGCATGAATATTCCCTTTTTCTTACGTGACGAATCACTCAATGACGCTTTTTTAAAAGGCGCGGAAGCGAATGGTTTATTGCAATTAAAAGGCCATCGTATGGTCGGTGGAATGCGCGCTTCTATCTATAATGCTATGCCACTAGAGGGCGTTCAAGCTTTAGTTACATACATGCAAAATTTTGAAAAGCAGTACTCAAAATGATTGAGCTACTTAAACAGCACCGTGATGAAATTGATGCCATTGATGAGCAAGTGCTTAAGCTCGTGAATGAGCGGGCTAAACTAGCACGTCAAATTGGTAGTTTGAAAGATGATGGTGTTATTTATCGCCCTGAGCGTGAGGCACAAGTGTTGCGTCGCTTGCAGGCAAATAATCAAGGGCCGTTGTCAGCTGAGGCTGTAGCTAATATTTTTCGTAGTGTCATGTCGAATTGTCGTGCTCTTGAAAAAGAGCTTTCAATCGCTTTTTTAGGTCCGCTTGGTACGTATAGTGAAGAGGCTGCATTAAAACAGTTTGGTTTGGGAAGAAATGCTGTAGTCTGCGGTGCAATTGATGAGGTTTTTCGTACGGTAGAAGCGGGGCAGGCTGATTACGGTGTAGTGCCTGTAGAAAACTCTACTGAAGGTGCAATAGGGTTGACTCTTGATTTGCTACTGGCCAGCCCATTGAAAATTTGTGGTGAAATTACGCTACCGATTCATCATTGCTTACTCTCCAAGCAAACAGATATTAGCCAAATTTCACATATATTTTCACATACTCAGTCTTTGGCGCAATGTCATGAGTGGCTCAACAGAACCTTACCTAAGGTTCAGCGTGAGGCGGTTACCAGCAATGCTCGTGCTGCACAAATGAGTCATGACCTAGTGTTGGCTGACGGTACGTTTGCTGCAGCTATTGCCAGCAAACGAGCAGCAGAGTTGTTTGATCTTAATGTTTTGGCTGAAAACATTGAAGATGACCCAAAAAACACTACGCGCTTTTTGGTGTTAGGTAACCATGATGTAGCTACATCTGGACATGATAGAACATCCTTGGTAATGACCGCGAAAAACAAACCCGGTGCGATTGTTGAGTTGCTTGAGCCGTTGTCGCGACATGGTGTTAGCATGACTAAACTAGAATCAAGGCCATCTAAACAAGGGCTTTGGGATTACGTGTTTTTTGTGGATATTGAAGGGCATTATCTAGATTCAAAAGTGGCAGCCGCTATTAAAGAAATCGAAAGCCGAGCTTTATTCTTGAAGGTATTGGGTTCTTACCCTGTAGCAGTAATTTAGCTAAATTTACATGTCAGTCTAGTGTTAACCGTTCGTTAGCTGTTGGCGATAAGTTCAGCACATTTAGCGCCACTTCTAATTGCACCCTCAATCGTTGCTGGATAATCTGCATAGGTGTAATCGCCGGCTAGATAAAGGCCAGATTGCATCGTCTTATTTGTGGGTCTAGCTAAGTTAGGCACACACGAAAAGGTCGCACGTTTTTCAGCAATAACTTTATACCATAATGGCTGCGGAAGATCAGGAAAAACCTGATCTAGTTCTTTTGCTATCTCCAATGCAAGCTCATCTTGAGTGAGTTGCTGATGACTACCATTGGCACTTACAACTACAGAAATTAAGCCTAATTCTCCACATAATTGGCCTCGGTCGAACACCCATTGTGTAATCGATCTGGTCAAGCCTGTCATTATTCTTGGCAGTATTGTTTCTGGCGGATATTGTAAATAAATCGTATAAATTGGTTGATAACCATAAGTCTCGACTTGATCAAGCAAATATTGTAATTTTGGCAGTGGTTGTAGCAGTTTATCTATATTTTTTGGTGCAACAGCAATCACTACATGGCTAAAAAATGACTTATTGTTACGTGTTGTTAAACTAAAACCATTGGCATCTACCTCGAGTTTTCGAATTCGAGAGTTTAATGCTATGTTGCCGCCCTTTGTGTGAATATAGTGCGAAAGTGGCTGAGCGATGATTTTTGATAAATCTAATCGTGGCAATAAGAAATCACTACTTTTTTTATCATTAGAAAAACTATCACGAAGCACATTTAAAAATATACGTGTACTGGCGATGCTGATTGGCGTGTTGAGTGCAGCTAGGCATAATGGCTCCCACAGCACCTCAATCAACTTTGTGGATTGCTGTTGGTCAATTAAGAACCGCTCTAGTGGTGTATCAATGGCTATAATATATTGGTCTTTTTTTAGAGTAGCCATCAGCTTGATTGCTACAATGCGTTCAGAAAGACTTAAGCCATTACAGCATAAAAAACCAGCAAGTAAATTCAGTGGCACAGGTAAATACTGGGCTGGTTTTAATGAAAACTCAGATAACCCAGATATAGAGTGCATGCTCATTTGCAAGGGTACGCGTAAAAATGCTAGATTTTCATCGATACCAATTTTGGATAATAACGCTAAGGTTTCACGATAAGCACCCAGTAGAATATGTTGTCCATTGTCTAGCAAGTGCAGTAGATTATTATTTTCAACTGCAACTGTGCGGGCTCGCCCGCCTAGTTGAGAGCTTGCTTCAAAGACTGTAACTTGAATGCCGCGGTCAAGTAATGCGGCTGCGGTACTTAGACCAGCACAACCACCACCAATTACTGCTACATGCGCATTATTAGTACTCAATTTTAAGCCTTACTTGATTTCAACCAAACTTGTAAAGCTAACAAGAATTTGCGTAGCGCACCTAGTGAGGTGCGTGAATTCAGCACTTTTTCTGCGCCATCAGCTTTAATTTCACGTAGTAGGGTGCGGTAAATGGCTGACATCATCAAACCCACGCGTTGATTTTTACGATCCTCATTTGGCAATTCGCTTAATGCACGGTCATAGTAACTTTCGGCGCGCTCAATTTGGTAATCAAGTAGTTTTTTGATGTTCTCAGATTCGAGGCTTGTTAAAATATCTTCTTCAGAGACATTAAACTTTGCTAGCTCATCTAATGGTAAGTAAATACGATTACGTCTGGCATCTTCACCAACGTCGCGGATGATGTTGGTAAGTTGAAATGCCATGCCTAAATCGTGTGCAAATTTGAGTGTTTTACGATTACTAAACCCGAATATCTGCGCTGAAAGTAGGCCAACAACACTGGCAACGCGGTAGCAATATAACTGTAATTGTTTAAAGTCTTCGTAGCGATTAAAGTTTAGATCCATCTCCATTCCATCAATAATCTCAATGAAATGTTCTGCATCCAGATTGTAGGTTTTAATTGGCGTTACCAGCGCCTTGGACACTGGGTGTTGTGGTTTGCCTAGGTAGAGGCTTTCAACTTCTTCACGCCACCAGTTTAGCTTGGTTTGTGCAATATGCAGTTCCGTACATTCATCAGCGATATCATCTACCTCTCGGCAGAATGCGTAGAGTGCTGTAATGGCTTCACGTTTCTGTTTCGGTAAAAACATAAAGCTGTAATAGAAGCTTGAGCCGCTTTTAGCGGTTTTTTGTTGGCAGTATTGCTGTGGCGTCATGCTTATTATTTAACCTGTAATTTGTTTATATCTTGAATAATGCTTTGATGAAAATGATGCACCAATCCCAAGGGTTTAAAGTAGGGCGGTGTTTAAAAATGTCACCATTAACTGTAGTGATTTTACTAATTATCCGCTCCCCACCTGCAATAATCATGCGCATTTCAAAGCCAATGCGTCCTTTCAAAATGCGTCCTAATGGTTTGCCTGCATAAAGCAAAGCATTGACGCGTCTTACGTTGAACAGTAGAAACTGTTGCCAGTTTTCATCAACAGTTTCTTCACCATCAACAAATGCTTTAATTTGAGACTCCGTAATACCAAAAGCAGCCATTTCATCCTGACACATATAGATGCGTTGCTTACCGTCATTTTTTTTGAAATCAATGGCAATGTCTTGTAAAAAGTTGATGATCTGTAATGCCGTGCAAATATTATCAGACAGTTGAACATTCTCTGGTGTGGATTTTTCATAAAGGTGCAACATTAATCTGCCAATGGGGTTGGCAGAACGTTTGCAATAGTCCAGTACCTCATCATAATCGGCATAACGTGTTTTGGTTACGTCTTGGCTGAAGGCATCCAGTAAGTCATAAAATGGCTCATAAGGTAGGCATCTCACTTTAATCATATCGCCTAATGTTGCAAAGAATGATGTTTTTGGCTTGATGTAAGCATGTAATAAATCAAGTTCTTCACGAAAGTTATTGAGTAAAGTCAGACGATTTTCCATACTCAAATCGCCTTCATCAGCAAAGTCATCTGCTTGTCTTGCAAAGCTGTAAATCAAGCCAATTGGTTCACGTAAGTGTTTGGGTAAAAATATTGATGCGACAGGGAAGTTCTCATAGTGAGTCTGCGCCTGTATTAAGCTTTGACTGGTAACAGTCTGGGGAGCTGTTGTTTTAGCCATATTCTCTTGATGATGTGCATATGTCATGGCGTGAGTATGCCACAAATTACGGTTACTTTTTAGCATGAAGCATAAAACACTATTATGGATAGGTGACGGAGTTTATATACGATATACGTGCTTCAGATGATATGTAATTTAGTCAGGCATAATCTCTAAAAAACAATCAGAGTTAGCAAAAGTTGGCATATGAAAATATATGGTTAATATGAGTACTCGCATGAATCATAGTGCGTTTATAAGCATGCTCGCCATGCTGGAAGCCGTTATATAATAGAATTCTTATTAAAGGATAGGTAGCAAGCATGCTGGCAATCATAGGTGGTACAGGCTTAACACAATTAGATAATTTAAATATTACTAAGCGCTTAATTGTGCGTACACCTTATGGTGAACCCTCTCAACCGCTTGTGTTTGGTGAAATTGAAGGGCGTGAAGTGATTTTTTTAGCGCGTCATGGTAATGGTCACACCATCCCACCGCATGAAGTGAATTATCGCGCCAATATATCAGCCTTACACATGCAAGGCGTTACGGAGATCGCTGCTATTGCTACAGTTGGTGGTATTCATGCTGATTTAGCCGCAGGTGTAATCGCCTTGCCCGATCAGATTATTGACTATACACATGGTCGAAAAAATACTTTTTATGATGGTATTAGTCTACCTGTAAAGCATATTGATTTCACTGAGCCATATTGTCCTCATTTGCGTGCCAAGTGGTTACAGGCGGCCACAGATATTGGTGAGAAAATTGTTGCTTATGGTGTTTATGGGGCGACACAAGGCCCCCGTTTAGAAACAGCTGCAGAAATTAACCGATTAGAACGTGATGGAGCCACGATGGTCGGTATGACTGGGATGCCAGAGGCCGCACTTGCTCGCGAACTCGGGATTAGTTATGCTGCTATTTGCCCTGTTGCTAATTATGCGGCAGGGCGTGGTGATAGCCTGCATGGTATTCAATATGAAGATGTGATTGAAAATCTGAATCAAACCATGTATCGGGTGCGTAATATCATCGCTCAATTAGTGAAACTTAACGGAGTTAAGAAAAGTGGCAATTAGACCAGTTTTACGTATGGGTGAGCCGTGTTTGTTAATGAAGGCAGCGCCTATAGCGCACTTCAATACTCCAGACTTGCATGCATTAATACAAGATATGGAAGATACGATGCATCACTTAAATGGAGCTGGTATAGCGGCACCACAAATTGGTGAGAGTGTGCGCGTAATTATTTTCGGCCAAAAGAAATCGGAGGAGATGATTAATCCACGCTATCCGGATGCTGATGCTGTACCTTATACCGTGCTAATTAACCCAGTTCTGACGCCAGTCAGTACGGAAGTGGAAGATGGTTGGGAAGGATGCCTTTCAGTGCCAGGTATGCGTGGTGTAGTGCCAAGATATGTACGTTTGCATTACACAGGTTTTGATCAATATGGTACCCCAGTTGATAGGCTGGTGAGTGGTTTTCATGCGCGTGTGGTTCAGCATGAATGTGACCACTTGGATGGTATCTTATATCCGATGCGAATCACTGATTTGAAAAAATTTGGATATTCTGATGTTTTTTTTCCAAATCAGGATATTCAAGATGACTAATCTTTTGCTATAATAGCGTTTTCGTTGCAATACAACGTTAAATAGGAAGAGTGGCAGAGCGGTTTAATGCTACAGTCTTGAAAACTGTCGTGGGTTCACGCCCACCGTGAGTTCTTATCTTTACCAATGTAATGTTTAACTAGAAATAAACACTACATCCTTTTATCTATTGAGTTAAAAGACTAATTACAGATGTTTAACTAGAGCCTATAATGTTAGGTTCGTTTAACTCTGGATCTTGGCCTTGACAACACTCAAAAATATCCTACGAATACCTTGCAAAAGGGATGGAGTTGATTCCTGGGAATTAATCGATTCTGATGGAGTTTCCATATCTGCGTTTGATTACTTTTCTTATCAAATCAAATATAAAGCTTTAGCAACAAGAAAAAGGTATTCAGAAGTTGTAGCTCAATTCATAGATTACCTTATTGAAGCCAAAGTGTTTGGTTTTCCAGCATCTAAATCAAAGATTAACAGGGTTATTGACTTCTATACAACTTATCTAGCTAGTGGTACGGATGTCATTGCAAAGGAACTTGCTATGACACCTAAGTTGCCAGCGTCAGAACAATGGAAACTTGATGTTGTTAACAACCTTCCTAGAAAAGCTATTTCAAGAAGTAGCTTTGATAACGTTATAGCTGCAGTTAATTTATTTCTTAAGACTTCCGAGTTGCTGGCGATTGAGGCAAAAGAGCTTGCGGAGCTAAAAGGCATTGTGGTGGAGCAGTATGAGGCTTTCATTAATGCTTTTGATAATAATGACAATCTAACTAGCTTTGAGAAAGCTAACCTTAAAAGAAACTCCATGTTTGGCGGGGTGATTAAATCTGATAACAGGTTTCTTAAAAGACCATCAAAGCTAATCAATATAGCCTTAAAGAGTCAAATAAACACAACTAGGCTTGATTTCCCAATTGAAAATGTGCAAGACGTTGTTGGTTTTGCCAATAACTATCGTGATAAAACTCTTTGGCTTTTGTTAGCATCTAGTGGTATTAGATTTAGCGAGGCGCTAAATCTAAGATGGAATGAGATAGATATTGAAAATCAGAAGGTTTATATCGTAGATCCCGATGGAAAGCGTTTTGGCGCTGATATGAATCCTACGCAAAAAGCTCGTTTTAAGGGTAGACAAACATCTATAACGTATTTGATGCAACCATTTAGGGATTGGTTCTTTGAGGCATTAGCACTTTATGTCCGAGAAGAATATATACCAAATAAAGGAGAACAAAACTATGTTTTTCAGTATTTAGATGTAGTCAATCGCGGTAAGCCATATATTGATGTAACCGATAAAGCTCTTAATGATAATTTTCAGGACGCCTGTAAAAAGGCGGGGTTAAAAAAGCCAAAGCAGACAAAAAAAGAGCAATGGTCTTTGCACTCTTTAAGACATATGTATGGCGTTTATATGCTTAATGATGCACCTATTGACCCTGTGAATAACAAATTTGGCCTTGAGCTGCCAGAAGTTCAAAAACTAATGGGTCATGCATCTCCAATTACCACAGGTCACTACGCTAGAAAAACAACTAAGGCAATAGAGCGACGCCTCGAGCTGATTGATAAGCAGATGATGTCAATATCATCCAACCAAGACATTGCTCTACTAAAACAAGAATTAAAAGCAATTAAAAATGATGGGCCTTCGTAAAGTTTTGTGTATTTGAATTTTAAAACAATTTTTTATCTAACCTCAATATTGTGTATTTACTGCTTTTACTTATCTTACGTTTTAGTTTTAATTTTGTGTAAAACTGCTTACTCTAAGATTAATTGACCACTAGTTCTTATTCATGCATATTTCACTATGGTCGCTTTGCGGCATACTGATTTAGAGGTCAAATTAAACCTCAGTCAGTAACTTATTGATCATCAAAATTTATACAATGTCTGACCAAAATCATGCTTCCTGTACCTTAAAGTGAAGTGGCTGACGTTATAGTTTAAGTTGTGAACTTCGCTCGTACATTCTTTCCTAAAGCAAGTGCTAAAACAAGCTGAACATATTTGATTGCTTCTCTTTACTCATCACCAACAATACGTCTTGGTTGCCGTGCCAAACCAGCAAGTGCAATAATGCAGAACACTGCGCCCGCATAAAAAGTGAAGGATGCTCCAAACTTATCCCACAAAAGCCCAGCGACTCCGCCAGCTAACAGCATCGCAATCCCACTCATCAGATTGAAGAAGCCGTAGGCAGTGCCGCGTAGGTCGGGAGGTGCGGTATCGGCGACCATCGTAGCAAGTAAGCCCTGAGTAATCCCCATGTGAATGCCCCAGAGCGCAACGCCAGCTAAAACAACATTCCAATTATCGTTGATAGCCAATACCATATCAGCTGCAATTAGGACAATCAGACCAATCACCAATAAAGTTTTGTGGCTAATGCGATCAGAGAGCTTACCGAATGGGTAAGCCGAAGCAGCGTAGATCACATTCATCGCCACCATCACCAGTGGCACTAGTGCGACTGGGATGCCTCCTTGTTGCGCCCGCAAAACCAGAAACGCCTCGCTGAAACGTGCCATTGTGAATATAGCACCGATACCAACCACCCACCAATATTGAACTCCGAGACGCTTGAGATTTTCTCGGCGAATCGGATTTGAGCGCTTACCAGTTTCATGACGTTCAGGCTCACGTATTCCGAACAAAAGTAGCGCAACGGCCATCAATCCCGGAATCACTGCGACCCAGAACACCGCACGAAAGTCGTTAGCCCATAGTAGCATCAACCCCACTGCAAGCAAGGGGCCAAGAAATGCACCAACTGTGTCAAGTGATTGGCGTAGCCCAAATGCTGCGCCGCGTAGATGAGGAGGGGCAATATCCGCAATCAATGCATCACGCGGAGCACCACGAATTCCCTTGCCAACGCGATCCGCTAAACGAGCCGTAAGCACAACGCCAGTAGTCGAAGCCATCGCAAACAATGGCTTTGTCAACGCGCTCAAGGCATACCCAAACACGGCAAGACCTTTGCGCTTACCTAGATAATCACTTAATACACCTGAGAACACTTTAACAATCAGCGCCGTGGATTCGGCCAGCCCTTCAATTAGGCCGACCGCGAAGACGCTGATGCCGAGCGTGGTGACCATGAATAAAGGCAGCAAGCTGTGAATCATCTCTGAAGAGATGTCCATCAACAAGCTGACGAAGCCAAGTACCCATATTCCAGTAGGAATTTGGCTTAAGGTGTTTTTTGTGGTGATCATCATTAATCTCAGTAAAACCTTGGAATTGCTGCCTGTCTCAATTTATAACAATCTCAGACATTCAGCTACGTTGGTAGTAACTTCTGATAACTATAGACTCCCAGTTTCTCCAAGCGGAGTCGCAAAAACTTTAATAATCCAGAAGGTTAAAGTCAACTCTGGATCCTTACTTAAATGTGTATTTGGCAATGTTATTCATAAAGTTGTTTTTCTAATATTCTAAATTTTCCTCAAAAGCAATACCCGATACAATACTGGCATCACTATCAATACCAACGGTAATTGCACAATCAAACCAGATATTATCGCTACAGCCAGTGGTTGCTGCATCGCCGAACCTTGCCCTAACGCAAATGCTAGAGGTAACAAAGTCAAGATAGCTGCAAGTGTCGTCATCGCTATTGGGCGCATGCGGTTTTTACCTGCGCTAATGAGTGCTTCTGTAAATGGCATCTTTTCTGCCAAATCCCAATATTCAGAGAAGAAAAAAATCGCCACTTCAGTCACGATGCCGATAATCATCGTCATCCCCATCATGGCTGAGATATTGAGCTCTATGCCAGTGAGCAATAATCCTGTAAACACAGCGGACACAGCCAATAGAGGCATTGCCAAAATGGTTAATGCAACACGAAAGCTTTCATACATAAATAACAATAATAAAAATACTAGCCCTAACGCTGAAATAAACACGGCGATTAGACCTTGAAATGCAATTTGCTGTTGTGCATACATGCCACCCAATTCAAAATACATCCCTTTAGGCAGAAGATCAGGTTGCGCCATCACCTGCTTAACATCGGCAATTACCGACCCCATTGAGCGCCCATTAATGCGACCCGTCACAGCCACCATACGCTTCAGATTCTCTCGACGAATTTGCGGTTGCCCGCTAATCGGTACGATGTTAGCAACTCGCCTCAAGGGGAACATATGGCCATCCGGTGCACGTATCAGCAATTTGCCTACATCAGGTGTAATCGCGCGCTGGTCATGCGGTATCCATACACGGACTCCAACCAGTTTGGGCCCATTTTGCATTTGCGTAGTGACTATACCTGCCAAATACCCACTAACAATCTGCGTAATACTATCGGGGTTCATGCCTTCAAGAGCGGCTTTAATACGGTCAACATGAATCTCTAGCGCGTCACCTGCCAGATTGATACCATCTCTTGTATCTACCACGCCCGCAACATGGTTAATCGCGTCTTGGACTTTCTTCGCTGTGGTTTGCAACTCATCCTGATGATCACTGAATAATTTGATTTCAATCGGTTGTGGTACAGCTGTCAAATCACCTATCACATCCTCCATCAATTGCGCCATTTCTATATTCAAACCTGGCACCGTCTGCTCAACTTTACTACGGATATCGTCCATCACTGTTTCTATTGGCGGACGTGCACCCGATTTCAATCGGATAAAAAAATCTCCCTCGTTAGCTTCGGCAATACCGCCGCCCAACTGCGTACCGGTGCGCCGTGAATAGGTATCGACATGAGGGTTAGCCTTGATGATCGCCTCAACTTGCTGTAACAACCTATCCGTCTCTGTCAATGACGTGCCAGGTGCTGACCGGTAATCCAGGATAAAGCCACCTTCATCCATCGCAGGCATAAACCCAGAACCCACTTTATTGAAGCCGAGATAACCCACGCCCAGCAGAGGCACAATAAACAACAAAAGTAATACAGGGCGCGCTAACAATCGCTCCATCAGAGAATCATAACGCTGATGTAACCAATCAGTAAACTTGCCACCTTCTTCCTGTTTAGCATCTTTTTCTGTCAAAAAATGATCAGCCAACAGAGGAACAGCCAATGCAGTCACCAGAAATGAAATAATCAAACCTGCTGCCATTGTGAGCGATAAGGCTTTGAAAAAGGCACCCGTCACCCCAGTCAGAAATGCTAAGGGTAAAAAGATCACAATGGTGGAAGCCGATGACCCAGCTAAAGGACGCATAAATTCAGCAGCAGCAGCCATCACCTGATCGTGATGTTCGCCGCCAGCACCGCGTAAACGCCTTACAATATGCTCAATCATCACAATCGCATCGTCAATAATCAGTCCAACGGCCGCTGCCATGCCCCCCAGCGTCATGATGTTAAAACTCATACCTAATGCGTATAACAATACCACCGTCGCTGCCAATACCGTTGGTACAACTAATGCTGCAATTAGGGTAATCTTAATATTGCGCAAAAAAAGCAGCAAAACCAGCACGGCTAATCCTATGCCTATCATAATGGCATCGCGCACACTTGCTGCCGAATCTAGCACCAGCACGCTTTGGTCATACCAATTTGCCAACTTCACACCAGCTGGTAACTGCGCTTTATATACTGCCAGTTTTCCTGCAACATCACGAGCAATCTGAACGCTATTGCTTCCAGGCTGCTGATAAATATTAAATAATACTGCAGGGCGGCCGTCGGCATTAACACGCATCCATTGAGGAAGGACGCCATCGCTAACTTTTGCCACACTTTCCAACCGAACAATTGACCCTCCGCTGGTTTTAATTACAGTATCGCTGATTTGGCGCATGGATTTCAGACGCGAATCAGCGATGGTCAGATAGAGCTTGTAATGATCCTCCATTCGCCCCACCGCAGTCACTACATTGGCAGCACTCAAAGCTTGCGCCACATCTGCCAATGTAAGCCCATAGGCATTAAGCCTTGCTGGGTCAGCGGTGACTTGATATTCTTGACGAGCACCACCAATGACTTCTATTCTCGCCACACCATTCACACTCGACAGCAAAGGGCGTAATTGATAACGAGCCAAATCGTATAGCGTGGTTTGCGATTGTGTTGCTGAGGTCAGGCTATAGGCCAAAATCGGAAACACTGTCGGATCCATGCGCCGCGTCATCATCTGCGTACCAGCGGGCAGAATTGGTAATACTTGGGTAATCGCTTGGTTAATTTGCGATGTCGCTAATCCCATATCGAGACCCCAGTCAAAGCTCACAGATATTTCTGCCGAACCACGACTGGTCGTCGAACGTACATTGCGCACGCCAGGTACACGCCTTACCGACTCCTCTACTGGCTGTGTCACTGCCAGCATCATCAAATCTGCGGGTCTATCGCCTGCATCCAGCATTACCACCACGCGTGGAAAATCCACATTTGGAAATAACGTCACGGGCAATTTAAATGCTGCAACTATGCCAGCCAATGCCAGTAATACTAGTAAGAATAAAATGGAACGCCGATGAGACTGTATCCATGCAGTAAAATTCATCGTAAGTTCTCGCGTACGGCCATTCCGTCCTGCAATTCATAATTACCCAAGCTCACCACATGGGCGTTAATCAAGAATTCTCCTGTAACTGCCACCAAGTCAGCCTGCTCTATTCCTGTTTGCACATTGATACGTTTAGCTCGGCCCTGGTGTACTTGGAACACATAAGCTCCCTGTGCATCACGCAATACTGCAGAACGCGGAACGACCCAAGCTGTTTTTTGCCTTAACTGGATGGATGCTCGCACGCGTGCACCCGTTATCGGTCCACCGTTAGACAATTCAACAAGTACATCAACAAGTTGAGTTTGCGGGTTTATCATGCCAAATACCTGTCCCACTCGCCCGGTAAAACTGTGTGAGTTATCAAACACCGACTCGACTTGTACTGGCATACCTACACGCACTTTAATGACATCTTCTGGCTCAATACCCAAAATGACACGCTGACTACCTGATTTCGCTAATTGCACCACGACCACACCTGCCGTTAGCCTGTCTCCAGGCATCACTGCCACCGCCGCCGCCATGCCATCAAATGGTGCAACCACTTGCTCCAACGCCTTACCAGCTCCAATATTTTTCTGAGCATTCAATGCCGCGAGCGCATCGGCAACAGCTTTATCTGCAATGCCTAGTTGTGATTGGGTTGCTAATTGCTGACTGCGCAACTGCTTCAAGCGAGCTTGTTCCTCCTCAGCAAAATGCAGCGCAGTTTCCGCTTGCCGATATGCCAATGCGGCATCGATTCCCGTACTAAAAGCAACCAGTGGCGAACCTTTAGCCACCCGTTGCCCTGCACTGACATATACCGCTTGCACTTGCCCGGCACGCGGCAAGCTTACGCTTTGTAAATTGCGTGTATCACTCGATACTACCCCATAACCAGACACCATATCGGTCAATGTTTGCTGTTTCAATGCCACAGATTTCACTGCAACACTCACGCTATCTGCTGCCAAGCTTGGCATTACCCACATAAATATCAATGATAAGAGAATGTGCTTACATTTCATTTACTACTCCTAAGTTCAGGCAAATCAGGGCCTAGCAGGGTCTCCAACGCGATGCGTTGCTCCATTAGTGCCTCGTCTAGATTGATGGCTTCCGTTTTTTTATCTAACAACCCTATTTGCAAGCGCACATAATCAGGCGCAGCAAGATTTCCTGCTTGATAGGCTTCATCAGCACGCTGTGCTAATTTTTGCAAAGCCTCTACACCTTGCTTAGTGTGTTGCAATTGCTTTTGTAATAAGGGTAAATTTTCTACAGCCAAGGCGATTTCGCTGTGCGCACTGTTAAGTCGGTTTTGATATTCATTTAATAATTTTTTTCGAGTTGCTTGCTCTATGGCGATATTACCGCGATTACGGTTGAATATAGGCAAGCTCAGACTCAAGCCAAACCCCATAGTATAGAGTCCCGCAGTATCCCTCGCACGCGTTACTCCAACATTTAATGCCGGAAATTGCGCCAAAACCGCACCACGATATTTTTCCTCTTGTGACTCATATCCAGATTTCAATGCTTGCAAATCTGGACGCGTAATCAGGCGATTCTCGATATTGGCAAAAATGGCGGGGGCATCTAATGTCAAAGGATGCGCCTCGCCAACCAGCGCCACTTGAGCTGTCGCAGCCAACCCAAGCAAACTATTCAAACTAGCCCGATTTTGCACAAGATTGCGTTCTAGCTCGTTAATTTGCCGGTCTGTATTTTGTAATGCGACGAAATCTGCACTGGCAAAATCCAGCGTCACATTGCCTGCTATCATCGCATGCTGGCTGGCTTGATAACGCTGCATCCATAAATTACGAGCGGCTTGTAATTGCTGCATTAATGCGTCTTGCGCTGTTATTCGAGTAAATAGTAACTTGGTCTGGCTCACTACCTGCCATTCCTGCCACAGTAACTCCATATTAATGCGCTCAGTGTCAAAATTAGCCACATTTTTACGCGAAGAGCGTAATAACAAAGCGTTCAGGTCATAACTCAAATTATAATTAAACGCATTCATCGTTCCAACGCCGCCATTAGTAGGATGATCGGCAGTGATACCTAATTGCGGATCAGGCAACAATCCCGCAGCAAAGGCTTGTGCCCGAACCACGCCTAAACTATCCCGCGTTTGCCGTAACTGTGGATTATTCGCCACTGCCAGCATCGCCAATTCATCGCTATCAAAACCATCGGCAGGATTAAAGATATGCTTATGTAGCGAGTCAAATGGCAACTGCGCTGGTTGAACTACAATTGCATCTGGTGATTGCGGCATACTCACTTTAGTTGGCAATTTTATCGGCGTATATGTTGTACATGCCGATAAAATTACTAGACTTGCATAACCTGTTATTTTACGCAGGTACATTACTGCTCTCAATTTCATTACTGTTATCCATAGCATCAATCCGTACACTTTAAATACTAAAATCAACTTTTTTAGTAATCATCACCTTCGTCGTGGTGATCATCATTGCTGTGTTCATCCGTTTGATGTCGACCGTTCTCATCATTGTAATTATGACGACAGCTGTGACCATACTCATTATCATGATGTAGTTCTCGATAGCGTGGAACATATTCATGGTTATACCAGTTATCCTGCACAAAGTAGACCTGCTCCCCCACAAGCATCGTATTCATCACAATACCTACGCCAATTTCTGGGATAGCCTGGAGGAACACGCACATAGACTGGCTCGCGATCTCTCTACCCACCCAACCACTCGTGACTGAAAATAGATGACTCGTGGATGAGAATAGTCACCAACATCAAGTCTTCCATAAAAACCAGGTTGACCAATGCTGACTGAAACGCCAGCATCAGCAGCAAAAACCGAGGGAGTAAATATAGTAGTGGTTAGTGCCGCTAGGATAAAAAAATGTTTCATAATAAATATCCTGTTATTTGTAGTTCTAAACTAATCTAATTTTTTAAAAAAATAAACCACTATAAATCTAGCAGTTACTTTTCCCACCAATTAAGCCGAGAAGCATATGCTTCTCGGCTTATAAGTTCTAGCGATAAAACGACTGTCCATTAATCTGGATTAGGGCCTTCCGCTTTATTTTCTAATACCGTGCCAGTTTGTGCATCTACACCAACTTCTTGTGTCACTTTCCCACTCTTAATATCAAATGAATAACGTAAGCCACTACCACCAGCTTCATTTTCCAATTCTTCATCAGTGATTTTGCCAGGATGTGCTTTGAGTGCAATTACACGGGCTTCAGCCATTGACACCTTCGCATGCATTGCCAATGCCTCGCCATTGTAGGCTTGTGCGCTAAAAGCACCCGCCATTAACAATAAGCCTAAACCGACATTAATAACTTTTTTACTTTGAACCATGATTAATACTCCTTAATTAAATCAGCATAACAAAATGCTATGTCATGTCAGTACATTAAATTACCAATACTTAACGTAGACTTAAAATTAAATAATTTTTATACCATGGCACAAAGGATGTCTATGGGTAAGTGCTTAAGTGACTACATTTTTTAGGCTAATTAGGAAGGAAATTTAACGGTAACAATTAAACCTGAACTAATTAAGTTGTCTGAAAGTGTCAATGTGGCGTGATGTGCTTCAGTAATGTTGCGAACAATTGCGAGTCCTAATCCGCCACCAGTCTCTTCTGTACCCTCTCGTCGATAGAATCGATCCAGCACACGATCACGCTCTTGTTCGGGAATGCCGCTTCCATTATCAATCACGTGTAAGACTATTCCCCCTTCTTCGCGAGTGACACTGACACGCACTTGTCCTGAATTTGAAGTATAGCGAATGGCGTTATCAATCAGATTGCTGACCAAAATACGTAAATTTTCTTGCTGGCCTGACACCATGACATTGGGTTTCACATCCAATTGCAAATCTGTTTGGCGTACTTCCGCTAAAGGCTTGAAGTCTTCTACAACATTCTGTACCAAAGCACTTAAATCAACGGGTGCAAATTTCTCGGATTGTTCTTTAGACTCACTTCTCGCGAGGGTAAGTAATTGCCTAACCAGATGAATGCTGCGATCTAGGCGTTCATTGAGTTTTACAAAACCTGCTGCACGTTGCTCTTTAGTGGTAGCACGTTCAGTTAATTGCAATTGAAGCTTAAGCGCAGTTAGCGGAGTACGTAGTTCATGGGCGGCATCAGCAATAAACGCACGTTGTGTCTGTAATGCATGATTCAGGCGTTTTAGTAACTGGTTGAGCGCAGCTACCATGGGACGTATCTCTTTAGGCAAACCTGTTTCATCCAAGGCTTGCATGGCATCTTCGTGACGTATGGAAACAGCAGTGGTGACAGCTTGCAATGGACTTAGACTTCGCCCCACCACCCACCAAATTAAACCAGCCAAAAGCGGAATGAGTACGAAAAATGGGATTAACATGCGCATTGCCAAGCCCGCAGCCAGCTCGTCGCGCACTTTCAGTGGCTGCGCGACCTGAATGAATTGCCCAGACCGTTGAGCGTTGTATATTCGCCAAGGTTGCTGGTGGTAATTCACTGTATGCAAACCAGACGTGACATAACGCGGCAATGCGCGCGTCGGATACGATGTAAACAAAGGTTTATCTAATGCATCCCAAATCTGAATGACATTATCTTCTTCAGGATCTTCATCGGCGGCAACCGCTATCTCACTTGGTTGGGTTTGCCCATGTAATGACAATCCAACTTGCTTAATTTGATAATCGAAAAGTTCGTTGGCTTCGTCTTGTGCTAAATAATACGAACTCAAACCGGCGATGCAGATTGCTACCATCATCCCAAGCATGAGCCATAGAAGAAGACTTTGCCGTATTGATCTCATGAAATGGACACTTTATAGCCTACGCCGCGTACGTTGCGTATAAAGTCGGTGCCAATTTTTTTACGTAGGCGATGAATAAGAACTTCAACTGTGTTACTGGCGACTTCATGATCCCAGCTGTAAAGTTTTTCTTCCAGTTCGGCCAGTGATAACACACGCTCTGGTGGGTCCAGCAGCGTGAGCAATAACGAAAACTCATGTGCAGAAAAGCTTAGCAATTCATCGCCCAAATGCACCTCACGACTGGCAGGATTAAGTGTGATCGCTCCATATTTGATAATGGGTTGTGCGCGACCAGTATGACGTCGCAACAATGCGCGCACCCTAGCAAAGAGCTCATCTAAATCAAAAGGTTTGACTAGATAATCATCCGCTCCCGCGTCGAGTCCGCCAACCTTGTCTGCCATAGCATCCCGCGCAGTAATGATCAGCACGGGTAGTATTCCATTCCGCTGCCGATATTCTTTTAGCACTTGCAAACCCAGTTTCTTCGGCAATCCCAAATCCAGTAGTAGTAAATCATATACCCCATTCGCTAATGCCAATTCTGCACTTTTACCATCGCGAACCCAATCAACGGCGTAATTTTCATTGGTAAGTGCTTCACTTATGCTTTCACCAATCATTGCATCGTCTTCTACTAACAGTAGTCTCATAAATCTTCTTTATCCGTAAACAAATTAAGTAATTTCAACGTCAAAAACGAAACTAGCCGTTGGTTCATCTGATATATAATCAGGATATTATATAAAGACTTAACGAAAACTTAAGAATAGAGGTGCCCAATAGTTTAAATGGTCTGTATCCATTAGAATCAATAGTCAGTTTAAATAATAATTGGCTGTGAACTAGCTATATTAATACTCGTATAGCTAGATCTCACCACGTTCGATCATCGCCACTAATTTATCAATATCCACACCATAGTTCTTAGGTTCTTCTTTTGGTTGTGCTGATGGGGGTAAATCATTCAACGTTGCATATCCCATAAATGCAACGTCATATTGAGCCTCACGACGATCAAACTTCGGTCTATTCTGTACGATCTTATGTGAGCCTCTGGAGAACAATATTTTTGCTCGCAACGCTTCAAATGAATAACCTCGGCCAAGACGGTTTAGCACTCTGATGAGACTATTCAATGATTCTGTATAAGCATTGGTGATTGGGTGATTAAAGTATTCCAGAATGTATGGCTGCCAATTAGACCATGCAGTGATGATAGGCTCATAATGTCCACGCAACTCTGCCGGAATGCTCTTTAGCCATTGTTCATAGAGCATTTGAGCATGTTGTTTGGATGGTGCCTGATAGATGTTAAAGAATTCCTCCTTCAATCTGTACCCTTCACCAAGTAATGGGTAATTCTTAGTCCATCCGTCCAGATTGAAGCTCTCTTGGTCAGTCAATTGACTTTGACGGCGTAGCAATACAAAACGATCATGCATCAGGCCGCGACGCTGCTTAGGAGACAGTTCCGCACGCAATGACTTTCTAACACTTTCCATCGCGACATTCGCCATACGCACAACATGGAACTTGTCCACTACGACTTTAGCATCTGGTATTACTTCATTCACAGCTTCACGATAAGGGCGCCACATGTCCATTGCCACATATTGCACAGTATCTCGATCTTTTAGACTAGATAGATAGGTAGCAATAGTTTTCTTGTTTCTGTTCGGTAATAGATTAACCGCAGTGTTGTTATGCAGATTAGAGATCACAGCACGAGGCTTCTTTATGATGTGAATTTCATCAATGCCCATCCACTTCGGTGTTTCAAACTTGACGGTGCGCTCCAGTTCGTTCACGTAATCGCTGAACACGTTACGAATAGTTCCTTCAGTGACACCAATTTCTTCAGCAATGCCCGTGAAGGTATTGGTCATCGAGCGTTGGCCAATCCATTTCACTAAACGCTCAGTCATCCAGCGACTGGCATTAACCTCTGGTAAATGTTCCATGAAGGTTTTACCGCAGGATTTGCATTTAAAGCGTCTGGCATCGACGTAGATGCCCACGCGCTTGCCGTGCATGGGGAGATCATGCACCAGCACTTCTACGCGACCATATCCGACAACCTCACGACTACGGCAATTAGAACATACCGTTACAGGTACTGCAGTCTCAGCCTTAATGTGGTAGTCATGCTCAGATTCATTACTTCCAAGGACCTTATAGGCAGTCAGGTTCAGTACATTTCGATGCATTACGATTTAAACTGAGAGCTGGATTGTTGAACAAGTTGTTGTAGAACATCCTTGGTTTGTTGTTCTAATTCAGGCAGATCGTACTTTATTGTTTTCCAGACGATTTCCAAGTCCACTTTAAAGTACCCGTGGGCAACGGCATTACGCATTTCGTAAGCAAAAACTAACGGTAACTCTGGGTATAATTGAGCGAAGTCTTGATAGTATTTATCTATGTTGTTACTGGCTTCACCAATGACCTCGATATTGCGAATTACTGCATCTTGCACCAACTCATTGTTCAAAAATCCCACTTCATCTATGTCTTCGGTGTAGTGATGAATGCGTTGAGTAGCTTGAATGATGTGCGCTAGATAATCCTGTAATCTTTGTTGATCGCGGCTCATATGGGGATTGCCTCGGCTAGTACACTGTTGCGGAATGAATCTGGCAGTGCTTTGGGAGTTAGTACATCTACTGGCACACCCAGCAATACACGTAGCTTGTATCGAATTGCGCCAATATCCATCAGTGTAGTGTCTTGCGTAGGGTCAATCAGAATGTCGAGGTCACTGGTTTCAGTATCGTCACCATGAAGTACCGAGCCAAATACACGTGCATTTAAGGCGCGGTGTGACTTAACCACTTGGCGGATAGCTTCTCGGTTGGAATTTAAGGCGTCAGAGGGCTTCATTTATTTTACTCGTCCACATAACTTTACGAATTATAATATAGTTAGCAACATTGTATGTCAACATGATTTTACGAATTTTAACTATTGAGCAATGTTACGTAAAATTAGACGATACACAAAACTTTACGAATATCCAAAATGATTAACTTATCTGAAGAGCCGATTTTTATTGGTTATGGCACAATTGATACACAAGTCAAATTCGCTTGCAAGCAACTAACAAACTCCATGGAAGAGCAGGATGCTCTAAGAAGTAGAAAAGGTACAAATCCCAAGAACCATGCCTTTAAATCATTAATTAAAAACCAAATTAAGGAGTTTGATCAAGATTTCCTGCAGATTGCATACAAATATTCAAATCAAACGAAAACGCCTAAGACCGAAGATGAAATAAGTAGATTATTTTTCGAATATTTTGGTTCACACTCATTAAGCGCCATGCATATTGGCTTTTTAAGGGCAGACATTAGCGTTTTATACATGCAACTTTGGTTAAATGGGGATTTGGTTTTACCAATAAGTTATAGAGTCATTCGCAACAGAAAATACACAATCCCTGAAGACCATGAGTTATATATATTTATAGATAGCTTTTTTCAGCCAGAAGGCAATCATGGGCTTAGGCAACATTCTGGAGATAGGATTTTCTATTACGCTTCGAGGGTCTTACGCTCGACTAATTGGAGGCGCTTTCAAGATTTCAAGATAGAAGATTGGGCTCAATTTCATGTGTTATCTAAAAAAGGCGAAAAAGATGGGAATTACTTAAGTTTTAACATTCCCAAGATTCCTTGGACGGGATTGCTTAATGAGTTATTGGTTCGCTATCCTAATGATATTCAATTTAATTTAGATGATGTCAATGCCTACTCTGAATGGGCATACACATCCACCCAAACTAACGACTTTAAAGCATTTAGAGCAAGTTGGACGCCTAACGCAGTAAAAGTAAAAGTTCGAGCGCCTAGAAAAAGAGCCTTAAGAACTATAAATGCTCCATCTGCAGATGATAAGTACAAAGACTCCTTAAAAGCGATTAGCGCAGAATTAAGTCATGATGCTGTTCTTGAATACATCAGAGTGTTAAAGCCAAATCAAAAGTTCTTAAGCCCTAACAATGATGGCGTGTGTTATGTTGGCAGAGAGTTTGTGGATATTAAAAGTCTCTCACAAACCTGGACCCAATTGTTTCAGCAGTTCAGGCAATATAGGCTTTCTCATCTAGGTTACGAGTCTGACAAAGGTCTTATATCCTCTCTAAATTTATTGCTTGACTATATCTGCTTATATTTGCCGTGGTGGAAGGAATTGTATCCTGATAGCGATGTAGGAATACCAACCTGTCCAAAGGAGTTTAAGAGGGCATTTTATGTTCATAGATCAGGGGAGTACTCAATAGATAAGATGCCGTTAAATCTTGTTGATATTATCCAAATCAAAAGGACAACTCCAGATACAGTTTACTCGGCATTAAACCAAATACTTTTGTTCTTTTCCTATTTAGAGAGTTACCAATCTGAAGATGAGGAAAAGGTAGGTGTTGGTTTTAGGAATCCAATAAGTAAATTTGACCTTCCAAAATTAAAGAAAAGGTCAAAAACATCTAAGCTTAACTTCCCTCAAAGAACTGCAGGTTACCTACAGTATTTTGCCTATTCGGTAGAAGCGTTTGGTGAGTTTCTTTATGAAATGGCCATAAACCCTAACAACTATCAAGTAAAACCAAAGCTTAACAAGGTAAAGCTTGCATCTGCAATTTTTCTAGATGCACAAGATTTTGGTTATATTCCGATATTTTTTTTCAGAGGAAAAGCAATTCCAATATTCATGGTTCCAAATGTTTTTAATTGGAAATCGTCTGTTATTTCAACTAATGTTGGCTTGCAATCTGATAAATTTATTCCTTACTTAAGCACTATTCGGGCATTTATACTCGGAATTGAAAACGGACTTAGGTTTGCAAGCATTAGGTGGTTAGATAAAAATACATGGGACGAGTTAAATGTAGGAGAGCCTAGAGAGGCTGATTTCTCTTATTACCCTAAGTCCAAATATTCCTTCAAGTTAAGTGTCAATACAGACAAGGTGAAAGAAGAAAAGTGGCAGACACCTATGGTTTACAGGGTTCGCTCCATGTTGCACAGAGAAGAGATATTTTGGAGCAATATCATTATCCCAGATGATGAGACTGGGGAAGTTCCATACCAATCCCGGGAAGTTAGTCGGTTTCCGAATGTAATGCCGCTATTTAAATCATCTCGCTCCAAGATGCCAATTTCCGAAAATATCGTTCAAGAATACTGGGTGGTATTTATGACGGGGTTTCAGAGTTTATTTAACCGAATAACATCAGGTGAGGCCATTAAATTCGTCTATCTCACCCCCATAGGTGGTGACAAATCTAGGACTGCAATCAACAAGGATTCTGGGTGTTTGTTTACACCATTAACTCTATTGGCAGTTACAACACCTCATGGGTGCAGGTCGACATTTTGTACTGACAAGGGGCAGTTTTTAGAGGTTGATGATGTTGCTAACATGGTAGGCCATCAAAGTAACATCACAACACACTATTACCAGTCGCTAAGGTCAGAGGATGCATTGCGCAAGTTCGAAGACTTAGATAAGTTCTTGATGAATATTGACTCAAGTTTTTATGATGAAAATAAGTCTAACTTCTTAAGGTCTGATGGCGCAGAAGGCCATATTGCAAAAAAATTATTAAAAGACCGCGAAGGTGCTATAGCTAATCTTGGGTTTATTCAATCCACCCCGCTATGGTCTATGGCCGATACGGAAGAGCAGGCTCAGTCAACTGATGGCCTCTCGATGCTTAAAGAAAGCCCTATGAGCAACTTTAGCTATGAATTAACCCATATCTGCCCAGTAGGTAGCGTTTGTCCGGAAGAAGTTATTAAAAAACTTAATGGAAAACGAAAATGTGGCACATGTGATTTGGCAATGAAGTGCATTGATCATTTGCCTGCAATTTCTGCAAAGAAAAATGAGTTAATTGAAAAAATTCAATACCTATCAAAACGCATCGAGGTTTTAACAAAGAAAGGCGAGCATCAGGCTGCCGAATCCTTATGGGATGAGCAAAGAGATGAGGCTACCCAGTACATAGGCTGGAGGTTTTCTGAAGAGCAACTCTTGTTAGAGCGAAAAGCCATGGTTGAAGCAATGAAAGATAAAGATGTCAATCAGAAATACATTGCAAATGAGCCGGAGTTAATTAAAAAACATATTTCAGTAGTTGCCAGGGATGAAACTATTGCCGAGTTTTATTTGCACAGACTGGCCGAATCTAATGCCTACCCAGCGCTAGCCTCACAAAGGGTTGAGGCCTTTAGTTCAAAAATTATTAGAGTCTTGCAATCGTCATCGAACCTTTCTTCCGAAATTAACGCAGATACAGAAGATCCGATAACGCTTGCAGCTAGAGGCTTAAAAATAATGATGGACGCTAAAAATTTAACGGTTGAGCAGGTATCTCATTTGCTTGTGAACGAAAACCATAAGATGATTGAAAACAGCTAAGATTAACTATGACTAAATTCAAGAGTAATTTAACGAGTTTTAATCAAGATAGGGAGCAAAAAAACCTTCTCTTAATAAACTCCGAGTTAGCAACTTGCAAGAGGCAAAAAATATCTTTCCAAAAGATAGGCTCACTTGCAATGTATTTACAGTCAAAGACTGGAATTTCTAGAACAACATTTACAGGAAACCCTAAATATAAAGTCTTATTGCTTAAGTTCCTAACTGAGCAAGGTGTCAAATCATTTGATAGCTATAGCGATGATGATACGCCTGAGATGCTAAAAATAAAGCTAATTGGGCTAATGATTGAAAACAAAAACATCAAGAACAAGTGCTTGCGATTAGAAACCTATATCAAGGATGCCTTGCTGAAGAGTGATGGGAGTAGGGTCGTCGTTTCAGAAGGCTCTGCCGAAAGAAGCGAGAATAACGATATTGCTGATACATCTATGGCAATAATGTCGATATTGGACAGACTTAAGGATTTTCTAACCATTGACCTTGAAAAAGGACAGATTGAAGACCTATCTGCAAAGCCAAGGGATAGAGTTGTTGTTGGCGGGCAACGATTAAAACCATTCATTAAGTGGCTTAAAGAGAATGAAGAATTTCTTGTTAAGAACTCTTCCAGCCGGAAATAGCCTTAAATATAGGGCTCACCTAATTAACAGCCTTTTCTATGCATTATTTGGTTTTAATAAGTTTTAGTGAGTATTCTCATCTAGTTGACCGCTGATTATTATTTAAGTTAACCAGTCAATTCTCATTCAAGCTGACCATTCATTCACTTTGAAGTAAACTGTTCGTCAAGGTCAAAAATTAGACTTCCTGATAGCTGTCAGTCAGGATCGGCTAACGGCCCTTTTCGGTCATCCACAAATTAAGAATGTACGACAGGTAAATCCACAAAGCGGCCTGTCAGCTACAATATCTCACAGACAAATGTCGACCCAACTGAGACATTTGCCTAAGTTCACTGTAAAGCGGAAAATCTCCAAAACGGTCACTCAACTTCGGAAGTTTACCTACAAAAGTCAGTCTAAAACAATCGTTTGAAATACCCTAAATTCACTTGAATATGCTTAATCAAAATTGTATATTTAAGCGTTGAAAGTCAAGATTACTTATTCCTTCCACTAAGCTGAGTAAGTAACTTTAAAGAATGATTGATTGTTTTTAATTGGCGAATTGAACAATCATGATCGCCTCAAACGTAATGCATTGGTAATTACAGACACTGAGCTTAAACTCATGGCGACTGCAGCAATCATTGGCGATAGTAACCATCCAGTAAATGGATAAAGCAGGCCAGCAGCCAATGGCACTCCGAGCGAATTGTAAACGAAAGCAAAGCCGAGATTTTGCTTCATATTTGCGACAGTCTGCTCAGAAATGGCTCTGGCTTGGGCGATGCCTCGCAGGTCGCCCTTAACCAAAGTCACTTGCGCGCTATTCATTGCTACATCTGTGCCAGTACCCATTGCAACACCCACGTCAGCTTTTGCCAACGCTGGTGCATCATTGATACCATCACCTGCCATTGCAACGATGCGGCCTTCACGTTGCAATTTGTCAACCAGTGCAAGCTTGTCGGCCGGCTTAACCTCACCATATACTTCTTCTATACCCAACTTCGCAGCAACTGCTTTCGCCGTAGTAAGGCCATCACCTGTAGCCATGATCACACGCATACCGGATGATCTCAGAGTAGCTAATGCATCCATTGTGCTGGCTTTAATAGGGTCGGACACAGCCATTAAACCAGCTAACTGGCCGTCAATTGCAAGCAACATTACACTTGCACCTTCAGAACGCATTGCTTCTGACTCTACTTTAAGAGGTTCGATATTTACATTTAACTGAGTCATTAGTGCGGTATTACCTAATGCCAATAGTTTGCTGCCAACAGTACCTCGAACACCTATCCCTGTAATGGATTCAAAACCATCTACCTTATCAAGAGCAAGCCCACGATCGCGGGCGGCTTGTACGATAGCGTCCGCCAAAGGATGTTCGCTGCCCTGATCTAGGCTCGCTGCTAGTCGGAGTATTTCATCCTCAGTATAGCCAGTGCAAGCCACGGCGCGATCGAATCGAGGCTTGCCTTCCGTCAACGTGCCAGTCTTGTCCACCATTAGCGTATCGACCTTTCGAAAGTTCTCTATGGCTGCTGCATCGCGGAAGAGTACACCCTGAGTTGCTGCTTTACCTGTGGCAACCATGATTGACATTGGGGTAGCCAAACCAAGCGCACAGGGGCAGGCAATGATAAGTACGGCTACTGCATTAATTAGACCATAAATCCAGCTAGGTTCAGGCCCGAATAAACCCCAAACAGCAAAAGTCAGCAGTGCTATGCCTACAACAGTAACAACGAAGTAGCCAGCCACTTGGTCAGCCATGCGCTGCATAGGCGCCCTAGAGCGTTGTGCCTGTAATACCATTTGGACGATACTGGCCAGCACCGTCTGTGAACCGACCTTTTCAGTGCGCATCACTAGTGAACCAGTGGTATTAAGTGTCGCGCCAATCAACTTATAGCCTATACGTTTAGTCACAGGTACTGGCTCCCCAGTAAGCATAGACTCGTCAACTGAACTTCCTCCTTCAGCCACGATACCATCGACAGGAACTTTTTCACCAGGTCGCACACGTAGCGTATCACCGACATGGACGTTGGTCAGAGGGATATCCTCTTCGGAACCATCGGCATTGATACGTCGAGCTGTCTTAGGTGCCAGACCTAGTAAGGATTTGATTGCAGCCGAGGTTTGCGAACGCGCTTTTAATTCAAGAACTTGACCTAGCAAAGTTAGCGAAATAATCACTGCTGCGGCCTCAAAGTACACTGCCACACGCCCCATGTCCATAAACGATAACGGAAATACGCCTGGAACTATCGTGGCAATGACGCTGTAGACAAAGGCTGCAGATGTGCCTAGGCTAATCAGTGTCCACATATTCGGGCTGCGATTGATTACCGACTGCACCCCTCGCTGGAAGAACGGCCAGCCAGCCCATAGAACAATTGGCAAGGTAAGAACGAGTTCGATCCAGCTTTGCGTCGCCATCTCAAACCACTGCAGGCGATGACCTACCATCGCAAGAATAGTGACGATGATGGTCAATGGTAGCGTCCAGATAAACCGTCTTTTAAAATCTCGAAGTTCCGGGCTCTCCCCCTCCTCAAGGGCTGGCATCTCGGGCTCAAGCGTCATACCGCATTTCGGACAAGAACCTGGTTGATTCTGTCGAACTTCTGGATGCATTGGACAAGTATAGATTATGCTAGAGCTACTGATTGACGCTGATGGTACTGGTGATGTTATAGCTGGACCTGCAGAAATAAGTTTATATTTGGCTGGATTAGCCTCGAACTTTGCCTTGCAACCAGCACTGCAAAAGTAAACTGGCTTGCCTTCATGCTGTAACACATCCGGTGACTGCTCTGCCACATTCATTCCGCAAACAGGGTCTTTTAACATTTAAACATCCTTCTAGACTACATCCGATAGTGGGTTCGAGAGGTAACACGAATATCATTCACGCAGCGCTTCATTTTTTTGACTGCATGATGATTAAGACTACAAGCAAAACAACTATTAATCCGCCAATCGCAGTCCAAGCCTCACCGTCCATTGAGTTACCCATCCATCCGTTTGTATAATGCATCATATAACCTCCTTTTGTTGAATTGCACTCAGTCACTATCAAGCAATCTAGAATATTTCCTACAGCACGGTGTTATTGTATTTTTCGTTCTGTTGTTTATTGGTGAGTATTAGCCGCATCCACATCCAGATCCGCATCCTTTGCCTTCTGGTTTCTGGGAAGTATTAGCATTATCTACGCCATAACCTGCAGCTATCACAGCTGATTTCAATTGATCGGAGGTAGTTAATCGTTCGTCAAATTGCACCGTGGCTTCGCCAGATGAAAGCAATACCTCTACATCATTCACGCCATTAATGGCCTTCAACGCCTGCGTTACACTGTTAGTGCAACCCCCACAGGTCATCCCTGTTATTTTTAAAAGTTCAGTTTGCATGATGAAACTCCATTTCTGTCTGATTAAGCATTTTGTTGTCCTAAAGTTACCCACCATTAGACCACTTAAGTATTACCATCTTGGAACTAGCGGTCTGTTCGCTTGAACACATTGTGTTTAAAGATGTTTGCGCAAACAGCTTGATTATTTAGCCAATACACTCAATTTACATTTTCATTATTCGACCTCTTAAATAAGATCAATTAAACCGAGGGAGGAATGCCGGTGTTCGCTCAGCATATTTTGAATACTCATCCCCAAATTCAGCATAAGCCTCTTTCTCTTCAGTTCGAGCCAGCCGAACATACATGTATACCAAAATCGGAAACATCACCACGGTCAATATGGTCGGCCATTGCATCAGGAACCCGAACATGATCAACACGAACCCTGCATACTGCGGATGGAGCATTCATCTTGAGTTCCCCTCGGACTTTTCATTATTTTGAGTATCATGAATATGATTACCGTGACCATGGTGCATGAATATATGCACCAAAGGACAGGCCAACAAGATCAGAAAAGGCAGGATTCCCAGCACGTGAGCGCGGTGCTCGGTAAATAACAGTAGCCCGGCAAATGCAAGGAAGCCACAAAACACCCATTTACCTTTGGAAAGATGTTTTGTTTCGTGCTCATCAGTCATAATGCTCTCCTATGTTGAAGCTAAAATTAATGTGTTCCTTCTGAAAACTTAACCGTCAGATTAATGCCGTCAGTCTTGCAATCGCCTGACTCGGGTCGAGCTCGATAATAAAAATCACATTCAAGTTTCGAGCCATCTTGAGCGGTTAAATTTGCCTGGCCATGTGAAAGCTGATGCTCTGAATCGCCACGCATATATTCATTGTATGAACGGCTGCTGATATGCCTATGCATTTTTGCCATATCAGGTTCATAAACCTTGGTAGCGCTCCAAGTACCTGAAAAATTCTTGCCATTTACTGTAGCGGCAATGGGTGAAGGAAAGTTAGCATCAGTTTCTATAGATCCTTTACCGACAATAGCCATATTTGCATCATGCAACGTGAATTCTTCATGGCATGCAGCGAGCGTTAGCATCAAGCCAACCGCAAGAATGATTTTGGTGCTTCTAGCGATTTTGTTATGAATTTTCATTTAAATCTCTCCTCTATTTATTATCATGATCAACCACAGCATCATGTGGCTTTGCAACAAGCTCCATCGATCCATCCATATGAATGACAGGTTCATAATAGGGAGACTCCTCAGGCTTTACCAAGGTAGCACCATGGTTACAATCCATTATCCAGCGAGGTTGTAAAACCTTACGGCAAAACGCATAGCTACATGCATCGGGCTTGCCAGTAACGGCCATACTTAGCAATTGGCAACTACATTGATTTCCGTGATTACAATGCAAAACGCTCTCCAGTCTAATTAAATGCTTCGTTGCACTGTTCTAAAATATTGATAAACAGATATTTTCAAGATTCGCTGTAAATAGCTGAGTTCTGCCTGACAAAACTCACCATATACCGATAATGCAATCTTCTCGAAATTAGCAAGAATATCTGGATCAAAATGTTGACCGGAACCTTCGCGTAAAATCCCCATAGCCTCGGCTAATGACAATGGCTCCTTATATGGACGTTTTGATGTTAATGCATCAAAAACATCTACCACCGCAAATAAACGCGGATTAAGTGGAATTGCTTTTCCGCTAAGTCCATGGGGGTAGCCTGTTCCATCAAACTTTTCGTGGTGGTATAAAACTACGTCATGCGCACATTGCAGCCAACTGGAGTACTGGATGATTTGACTGCCATGAATAACATGAGTTTTCATGATTTCGAACTCTTCCGTGGTTAATCGCCCAGGTTTCAACAAGATATGATCAGGGATACCTATTTTTCCAACATCATGTAAAAAAGCACCAACAATTAAAGCTTCAATGTCTGCTCTACGCATCCCCATAGCCTCAGCCAACCTAATAGCATAAAGGGTTACTCGATAGTTATGAGCATCGGTATCAGAGTCTCGCTTAGCAATGGCACTGCCCAATGATTGCAACAATTCCAGGTTAGATTGCAGTAGCTCATCAGATAGATTAGTAGCCTCGCGATTAAGTGAAAGTATGACCGGATAAAGTACGAAACTCGCCAGGCCGATCACAACAACAACGGTCAGTAAAGAAACAAGAAGGCGCTGCTGAAATGTACTTACCGTTACAGTGTCAACGGCATATACCCCTTCAAAGTAACCATAAGTGTTTTTGTTTGACGATAAAAGCGGAATCAAAACCTGAACGTAGAGATTATCGTTATCCCAGATCTTGTTGTAATGAATAACATATGCATCAGAAAATACATGCTGATGTTTTCCTATTTGCATAAGCAAACCACTGGCGCCAGTTTTCCATGATTCAAGTTTTAATTGTTTATCACTTCCAAATAAACGGATGCCGACAAATCTAGATTCATTCAGGAATGTCTCAACTACTGGCCGATGCTGGTTTAAGTCACCTTGAAAGGCAGTCTCATTTTCAGGCTTGTTGAAATGTTTTGCAGCTACGGATGCCATGTTGAAAACAAAAGTATCAATCTGTCGATACTCTAAATAATAGGATGTTGCTCCTAAGATCGTTGATAGTGTCAACCAGACCAAGAGTAGTCTAGTAGCGATCAACCTATTTAATGAATAGGTCGTTAGCTTCAAAACATCTTACCTAAATAATAAATCACATCTTTAATTTCAGTGCGTATGGTCATCGTGGGAATGCTCATGGGCTATATTTCCGGGAGACATGGTGTCCGCATGATCCCCGCCATCCAAGGTAGAAGCATGCTCATGTTCGTGCGTCAAGTCAGACTCCACCGCAGGCAAAGCCATTACTCCCAGCCCGTGCCGATAAACCAGTTCCCCGCCATGCCAGGCAGTGGTAGCGACCATGCCCCATGCGCCAATCACGGCGCCAGCGAACCACCAGACAGGCATCGCATGCAACTTACTGCGCCAGGCATCCCAGCCTGCCAAAACCACAAGTACCGCCAACGTAGACAGCGCCCAAGTGCGGTGTAGCAGCATGGCGAGGTGACTGACCTCATCGTGATTCACGCTATTGAATGCCTGCCAACCGAAAAAAGCGGTAGGCAGCGCCGCCAGCGCGCCCAGCCACAGCGTGGTATGGGCAAGAACGGCGCAATGCGTGGCACAGGCTTTACCCCGCGTTACGATTGCCGCCACGTGAAAGATTGCAGAAATGCTAATCAGCGCAACGGGAAAATGCACCATTAATGGATGCAGATTAGGAATAATTTCAGGCATTGGTTATCTCTGTTTTCTCAAAAAAATTGTTTAAAAAATATCTATCTATGGATGTCATCTTGCGCTTTGTACACCAATTACTTTTCATTGTCCTTTGGCTGTCGCATGAAGGGATCGTCAAACATGCGCGCATGCGTACCAAACAGTTCCGTAATCCGATAGTGAAACTCTCTAATCGCTACCGACGTATGGCCTCGATCACTTTCGGTGGACAACTTATGCATCAGGCTCTGCATCTCTCGCAATAATTTGTCATGCTCCTGCTGATGCAAACGAAAACACTCATTGGTATCCTTGTTACTATAAATTTTGGACATGATTTTTTCTTCGTTTTTGAAGTGCTCAATAACGAAATCGATAAAAACATATTCAAATGAGATTAGTCGCCCCTGGCACGAAGCGACTTTCTCTTTGTCACACCCCATGCATCCTTTCAGGTTATCAAATTCGCAAAAAGTCTCACGCAATTCCCGCAATAATCGTTCTATATGAGCATGCTCATCCTCAATCAGTTGACGCTCAGCTGCTGTAAGCTCCCTAACATCATTATCCAAATGTTGCACAGCTATCCCACTTTCTTGAATATTCCACTATCAGAGGCGGTTACTAACACTACTGCGCTTGCCACATTTCTTAAATTAACAACCCAAGTGTTCGTGTCAATGGGAGTGACCAGAACTACTACCACCGGATGAACCCCCAGAATAAGAATCATCAGTCGAAGCACAACCTGCTAATGCAGAAATAACCAGCAATACAGCTATCAGAACTTTCACGTACATTTTTTATCTCCAAATCACCCAATAGCCTATAATTTTTATCCTAAAGCCTGCATGCAACACACAGGTCAAGCATTACATGCCTTCTATCGCTTCAATAAGATTACAAAACGCATGCACGTCCGGCACCTCATTTTTCCTTCTGCCTTCGAAGGCTCCACTCCTTCACCAGCGCATAAATGGCTGGGATCACGATCAAGGTCAGCAGGGTGGAGGACACCATGCCACCCACCATGGGCGCGGCGATGCGCCGCATCACTTCTGAACCTGTGCCGCTACCCCACATGATGGGCAACAGGCCCGCCATGATAGCCACCACGGTCATCATTTTTGGGCGCACGCGCTCTACTGCACCTTCCATCACCGCTGCATAAAGATCGGCTACGGCGAACGGCTTACCTTCAGCATCTCGTTGCGCCTTGAGTGACTGATAGGCGTGATCAAGATAGATCAGCATGATCACGCCGGTTTCTGCAGCCACCCCGGCCAAGGCAATGAAGCCGACCGCTACCGCTACGCTCATGTTGTAGCCCAGCCAGTACATCAGCCAGACGCCGCCTACCAGCGAGAATGGTACCGATAGCATGACGATCAGTGTTTCGGTCAACCGGCGGAAATTGAGGTAGAGCAGCACGAAGATGATCAGCAGCGTCAGCGGAATCACTATTTTCATCTTAGCTTGGGCGCGCTGCATGTATTCAAACTGGCCGCTCCAGGTGGCGTAGTATCCGGGCTGAAATTTGACCTGCTCACGCACGGCTTTCTGCGCCTCAGCCACGTAACCGCCGATGTCACGTCCTCTAATATCGACGAAAATATAAGCCGATAACAACGCATTCTCGGTACGGATGCTTGGCGGGCCTTTATCAAGAGAAATGTGCGCCAGTTGACCAAGCGGAATGAGCGCACCGTCCATAGTCGGTACCAGTACCTGACGGGCGATTGTGTCAGGATCGGAACGTAGTTCGCGCGGATAGCGCGTAATGACACCAAAGCGTTCTCGTCCCTCTACTGTGGTAGTAATCATTTCGCCACCAAGAGCACTGCCGATGACTTCCTGCAGATCGCCGATCGCCAGCCCATATCTGGCTAATGCTTGCCGGTCAGGTTCGATATTCAGGTAATAGCCACCCGTGATACGCTCGGCATAAGCACTGGTAGTGCCTGGCACGGTCTTGACCACCGCTTCAATATCTTTGGCGAGTTTTTCCATTTCACCTAAATCTTTGCCGAATACCTTGATACCGATTGGTGTGCGGATGCCTGTGGAAAGCATATCAGTGCGCGCCTTGATCGGCATGGTCCAGGCGTTGCTCACACCAGGCAATTGCACCGCTTTGTCCAGCTCAGCGACCAGCTTGTCGATGGTCATGCCAGGGCGCCATAGGCTTTCTGGCTTGAGGTTAATCACCGTCTCGAACATTTCAATGGGCGCCGGGTCGGTGGCGGTATTGGCGCGACCGGCCTTGCCAAATACCGAGGCTACTTCAGGGAAGCTTTTGATAATCTTGTCCTGCGTCTGCATAATCTCCGCCGCCTTGGTGACGGATAGCCCCGGCAAGGTAGCCGGCATATAGAGCAGCGTACCCTCGTTCAAAGTCGGCATGAACTCGCTGCCAATCTTGCTTAGCGGGTAGATAGTTACTCCCAGCACCAATAACGCGACCAGGATGGTCATTTTCTTCCATTGCATGATCCTGGCAATGACTGGCCGATAAATCCAGATCAGGAAACGATTCACCGGGTTTTTACGTTCCGGCATGATCTTGCCGCGCACAAACAGCAGCATCAATACTGGCACCAATGTTATTGACAGCAATGCTGCGCCTGCCATGGAAAAGGTCTTGGTGTAAGCCAGCGGCTGAAATAGTCGGCCTTCCTGCGCTTCTAAGGTAAATACCGGCAGGAAAGAAACTGTAATAATAAGTAAGCTGAAAAACAGTGCCGGGCCGACTTCTTTACAGGCGTCGATAATAAGTTGTAATCGAGGTGCATCTGGCGGTGCCCGCTCGATATGCTTATGGGCATTTTCAATCATGACGATGGCGGCATCTATCATGGCGCCAATGGCAATGGCGATGCCGCCCAAGCTCATGATATTGGAATTGAGCCCTAGCCAGTGCATTAGCGTAAAAGCGATTAACACCCCAACCGGCAGCATCAGAATTGCCACTAAAGCACTGCGCACATGCATCAGGAACAGCACGCAAACCAGTGCGACAACGATGCTTTCTTCAATCAACGTGGTTTTCAGGTTGTCGATAGCGCGGTGAATCAGGTCGGAACGGTCATATACCGTCTCCACCGTGACGCCCTGAGGCAAACCAGGCGCAATCTCGGCGAGTTTTTCTTTAATGTTGTGGATAACTTCCAGCGCATTCTGACCATAACGTGCCATAGCGATACCAGCGACCACTTCACCTTCACCGTTTAGCTCGGTGAAGCCACGTCGTTCGTCTGCTGTCAGTTCTACTCTAGCCACATCGCGTAGCAATACCGGCGTGCCTTTATCTGCCTTGACCACCAAGGTTTCTATATCTCCTATGCCGCGCAGGTAACCCTTACCACGTACCATGTACTCTGTTTCAGTCATTTCCACCACACGTCCGCCGACGTCGCGATTACTATCGCGGATGACCTGCGTAATACGCGCTGGCGAAATACCATAAGCCTGTAATTTGCGTGGATCCAGCACGACCTGGTACTGTTTAACGAAACCGCCTACGCTGGCCACTTCTGCCACACCATGCGCTTTGGTCAACTGGTAACGCAGGTACCAGTCTTGTATTGTACGTAGCTCCTCCAGCGAACGGTTTTTGGCCAGCACTGCATACTGGTAAACCCAGCCCACCCCGGTAGCGTCAGGGCCTAATGTAGGCGTTACTCCGCGTGGCAGACGTCCGCTGACGCTGTTCAAGTATTCCAGTACACGCGAACGCGCCCAGTAAATATCAGTACCATCTTCAAAAATTACATATACAAAGCTGGCGCCAAAGAATGAGAAGCCGCGTACTACTTTGGATTTTGGTACAGACAGCATGGCGGTGGTGAGCGGGTAGGTGACCTGGTCCTCTACTACTTGCGGCGCCTGTCCCGGATATTCGGTATACACAATGACTTGTACATCAGACAGGTCTGGAATGGCGTCCAGTGGCGTTTTAAGCAATGAATAAACGCCTGCACCGACCACAAACAGTGTTGCCAGCAGCACCAGAAATACGTTGCGTACTGACCAGTTGATAATTCGTTCAAGCATGTCAGTGTCCTTGATGGCTGGTAGCGGGTATCGGAGTGACTGGTGCTGGAGTGGGTTCGGCAACAACAGGCTTTGTGCTGCTGTGTGCGCTATGCCCGCCGAAGCTACCCAGCGCCGCTTTCAGGTTGCTTTCCGCATCGATCAGGAAGTTGGCGCGAACCACCACACTTTCGTCTTCACTCAGGCCTTGCAGTACTTCGGCGTAGCCATCACTACGCATACCGAGCTTGACCTCGCGCGGCTCGAAGAGGCCATCGGCGAGCTGCACTAATACAATCTGCCTAGTACCGCTGTCGATCACGGCAGAATCTGAAACCGTCAACACTTTGGCTTTACCGTGACCAGAAATCAGTTGCACGCTGGCGTACATATCAGGTCTTAACATCCCGCTTGGATTAGCCAGTTCGATCCGCACTTTGGCCGTGCGGGTTTCGGGGCTTACGGTTGGGTAAATGTAAGCAATCTTGCCTGACATTTCTTTACCCGGGTAGGCATCGACACCGATTTTTACTGACTGCCCAACATGCACTAGCGCAAGATCCTGCTCAAATACATCCGCCAGTAGCCAGATAGTCGATAAGTCGGCAATCTTGAATAGCGGTTCGCCTGGCATAATGCGCATACCCGCTACTGCAGTTTTCTCTAGCACTACACCATTGGCTGGTGAATACAAAGTCAGCGTACGATTAGCTTTGCCGTTCTGTTGTAAGTGCCGTAATTGGGCATCGGAAATATCCCAGTTACGCAGGCGCTTAAGTGAACTTTCTGCCAACTGACCAACGCCAACCAGTGATTCCTCTGTACCGCTCCTGAGCGATTGGCGGCCGTTCCAGGCAACCAAGTACTCCTCTTGAGCGGAAACCAGTTCAGGACTGTAGACATCCATTAGCGGCTGCCCGCGCTTTACGGGTTGACCTGTGGCATTGACGTAAAGCCTCTCAATATAACCTTCGAACTTGGTGGTAACGGTATGCAATCGACGTTCATCCAGCTGAAACTGACCGACGGCGCGCACTGTCCTGGTCAAATCTCGCAACGCAGTTTGCTCAGTCTTGACCCCAAGTTTCTGTACCTTGTCAGGACTGATCTTGACCTGTCCAGAAGAAGATTGCTCATCGGCATAAACCGGAGTGTAGTCCATGCCCATTGAATCCTGCTTGGGGACAGGAGATGTGTCAGGTAAACCCATCGGGTTGCGGTAGTACAATACCTTGCGATCCGCTTTGCCACTATTGGCAGTGGCGGAATCTGCCGGAACTTCATCCGCATAGACCGGGGTGTAGTCCATGCCCATGCTGTCTTTTTTAGGTTCTGGCGAAGTATCCGGCAGGCCCATGGGGTTACGATAGTAAAGCACTTTTCTCTCAGCTGGCACAGAGGAGGAGGCTGGCATTTTTGCCGACGGCGAGCCTGCCTGCTTCAATCCCCACCAATAACCACCTCCTGTGGCAATAGCGATGCCAACCAGCGCCAGCACAACCCATATTCCCGAACGCTTCATAACTCTTCCCCAATCATTCTTTCGATTTCTGCTAGGCGTACTTCCTGCTCCACCTGCGCCCTGATCTTGTTCTGTCTTGCAAGCCTGATTGCACGTTGCGCATCGAGCAGTGTGGCGAAATCCACCTTACTGTTTTCATATCCCGCCAGAGCAGAGCGGAAGGTCAGCTCAGCCTGCGGTAACAATGTATTCGTAACCAACAACTCTTGTTCTCTGGCCGCCTCGTATGCTGCAATGGTTTCTTGCAGCTCCCCCATTACATTATTAGCGATAGACTGCTGGCGTTCCTTGGTCGCACTGAGCATGGCGCTGGCCTCAGACTCTTGGGCGCGGCGTGTATCGAGGCGGATCGGGATGTTGACTTCAATCATAGCCTCCCAACCATCGATACCGCCGCCACGCTGGGTAGGTGCAATCCCTAGTGTCACATCGGGGTAGCGGTTTTTCTTTATCAAACGCTGGTTGGCTTCGGCCGCTATGATTTGCGCATCCTGAGTGCGCAGCAGCGGATTGTTGCGCTGAGCTTTCTCTGGCAACACAGCAGCATCAAACTTCTCTGGTGGCAGGTGGCGTAGCGCCCGAGGTTCGGCCACCGAATCATGCTGCGACCGCCCGGCCATAGCATTCAGCCGCGCCCTGGCCTGTTTCTGCTCAGCTTCCAGCGTAATGATTTCGGAGCGCAATGTAGTTTTCTCGACTTGCGCACGAATCACGTCCTGCTGCGGCACTAGTCCATTAGAATAACGAACCCGAGTGATACCTTCGATATCCTGCAACAATGTCAGAATTTCTTGATTGAGTCCTTTTAGACGAAAAGGTTGATAAAACTGCGCGTAGGCAATTTTTATCTTGGAGTGAATCTCGGCAAGCAAAGCAATTCTGCGGGATTTTGCCTCACTCACGCCTGCCGTCGCAATTTCAGTGCGCATATCACGCTTACCCCATAGCGGAAAGCTCTGCATCACGGTGTACTTGGTTCCACCCACCCGATTCGGTAACACATTGAAACCATTCGGTGCGGCTGGACCGGCAAAATCCATCAACTCTACACGCAGCACCGGGTCAGGCAATGCGCCTGCCGGAACAATGCGGCCCTCTGCCGCCTCGATTTCGTAATTTATAACAGCAAGGTCTGGATTATGGGCATCGGCCCATTGCAATAACTCCTGCAAACCAGCATCCGTAGCAGCGGAAGTCTGCGACGAATCAGGCATATCACCTGCCCAAGCCAGCCCAGGCAACAGTACTATTGTGATCATTGAGGCCAGCACCCAGCCCAGTGGTTTGTTCATTTTTTCTTCCACCTTTATTTTTTACCAGATCAATCTGGAATCGACCTGGCCGACCATGCTTGCTTATTTCACCGTATTGATTTGCGTTATCAACGGCGCGCCGCCTTCTTTCCTAATGAACTCGAATTTGACCTGATCGCCAGCTTTCAAGACATCTAGTTGCGATTTGTCAGCAACCGCAAAAAACATAGTCATGGCGGGCCAATCAAGTTCTGGGACGGGCTCATGCTTCAACTTAACTTTGCCTGTGGCCTTATCTACAACAACTACTTCCCCCTTCACTGCATAGCTTTTTTGCACATCAGCCTTGGGATGGTGAGCATCATTCGCATAAACGGGTATGGCTGAACCGCCAAATGTAATGCATGCAAGTGTCATTATCAAAAATCGTTTCATTTCTGTATCGTCCTTTCTTAGACAAGATCAATCTGGGCGAACCTAGTCCGCCCAGCGTACTCATTAGTGCTTGTGTTTATCACCTGAACCCATGAGCATGTGATGCTCTTCCATCATTTGCCCCATCACCTGATCCATGAGCTTCTGGTGCTCCTTGATCCAGTCCTCATGCTCCTGCATGGTCATGCCAGCTTTAGGTTTCATTTCTTGCATTTTACTCATTGCTTCATGCATCATTTTCATGTGCTCACTCATGAGCTTCTGACGCTCAGCCCCTTTTGCGGCTTCAGCTTCCTTCAGCTTCTGCTGTGACTCTGAAAACTGTCGGTTAAGTTGCTGCTGAATGAGATCAGGGCCAGCCATAGCCGATGTAACCGTTAAGCCGAGACTGGCAATAAATGCAGTAGCGATTAATTTATTGAGGATTCTTTTTTCCATGATTGATACTCCGTATTGAGATAAAGTTTAATTTATTGCTTGTGCATATCGCCCATGTCCATAGGCATGTCACCCATGTCCATCATCAGCTTATGCTCGCCCATCATCTGCTCCATTATCTGTTCCATCAGTTTCTGATGTTCGTTAATATAGTCCTCATGCTCCTGCATAGACATACCAGCTTTAGGTTTCATTGCCTGCATTTTTTTCATATTACCTTGCATCATTTTCAGGTGTTCACCCATCAGCTTCTGACGCTCAGCGCCTTTCGCTGCTTCAGCCTGTTGCAACTTCTGTTTAGCTTGCATAACACGCTGGGTCATATCACGTTGAAAACTATCTTGCGCAGCAAAAGCGGGGGCGGAAATAAAACCAATACAGCTCACTGCAACGATGGCAATCATTTTATTAATAATGCGTTTATTCATAATAAAAACTCCTAATGAGAAAAAATTTAAAACTGCAAATATCAGCCGTAAGGCAATAGTTACTGGTTACTTGCCTACTTTTGATTGTGACCATTATCATGGTAGGTATATTACCAATAGCTGACAGCAACATTACAATTTTGTAATGTTGAGTACACGAGGCTGAGAGTTAAACCATGTATAATCAGTCAAGGTTTTAGTCAATACGGCGTATTTTTGAGCAGATCTTCCATGTCTTTGTAGTGTCCACGTACGCGGTCTACGTGGTACTCATACATCAGTGCATTTTCTGCGAACTTGACCCGCTCGACATCCATCTCAACTGTGTTGCCGTCAACACTACCCTGACTAGGGATGACGTATTTCACTTCCACTGTTTTTGCCGTCTTTCCTGTGCGAAGCGCTTCCTGAATATCGAAGTCAACCGCCTTGTATCCTGGTGTGTCGGCATTCGCTATATTTGACGCAAGCAATTCCTGGCGATATGCGCGAAGTCCCAATGCACGCTCGTTAAGACTATCTTCATCAACCGCTCGCGCACTGACCAACTGAAAATGACTAGGTGTCACATAGGTTGATAGGGGTGACTTTGGAACGACTAGCGCAAAGTTTTTATATCCGTTGACAGAGGTGGTGGCTGGCTCCCTATCCCTGACGCGCGCTAAGGCCTCTGAAAATGTTCCGGCAAGGGGGATTAACGATTTTGCCTCCCTTTTCACCGACGAATCCACATTGCTCAAAGGCAAATTAGAAAGTCCTAAAATGTTTGCCATGTATACCTCCATTTAATGAAGAATGAATAGGATGATCAAGTTGATTGACCGATCGCTATCCGGTACAGAAATACTTGATCCCATGGTTAGCATCAATGTTCCACCTTACATGGAAAGGTGAGCAGCATATTCCGACACCACACCGTTTGTTTCTGAAAAGCCAATGCTTGCAATCTTTTAACGAAAACCATTATGCTGATATGTATATTACTAATAGCTGACTGTTGCATTACAATTTTGTAATGTTGGGTAATTGGCCCTAAGTGCGTGCAACAATTCGCATGTTGATTAGTAGCTGAAGAGAAAAAAATGAAAATTCTGATAGTTGAAGACGAACAGAAAACTGGCGATTACCTGAAACAAGGCCTTTCGGAAGCCGGCTTCGTGGTGGACTTGGTGCGCGATGGTCTCGATGGGGTGCATCAAGCATTAACAGACGATTACGATATAGTTGTGCTTGATGTCATGCTACCTAAGCTCGATGGCTGGCAGGTGCTCCATAAAATTCGACAAGCAGGTAAACAGATGCCCGTACTGTTTCTCACTGCTCGTGACCAGATTGAGGATAGGGTAAAAGGACTGGAACTGGGCGCTGATGATTACCTTGTTAAACCATTTGCATTTTCAGAATTATTGGCACGGATACGTACTTTATTGCGCCGAGGCAAGAACAATGAACCAGATCGACTGCAGGTCGCGGATCTGGAATTGGATCTTCTGCGACGCAGAGCGACACGGGCTGGCAAACGCATCGACCTCACCGCCAAGGAGTTTTCTCTGCTCGAATTGCTGCTTCGACGCCAAGGAGAAGCACTACCCCGTTCCCTGATTGCATCTCAGGTATGGGACATGAACTTTGATAGTGATACTAATGTGATTGAAGTTGCGATGCGTCGCTTGCGTGCAAAAGTAGATGATAATTTTGAGCCTAAACTGATCCAAACCATTCGGGGCATGGGCTACGTGCTGGAAGTCCCTGAACCATGATTAGCCTAAAATCAATTACTTCTCGTCTAACGCTGTTTTTTGCTACGGCATCGACCTTTGTACTGCTCGTGGTAGGCCTGCTAATCGGCACACTAGTGCAGTCGCACTTTGAGGAACAAGATCTAATGGAGATCAACGGCAAGCTGAAGCTTGTCCGTCATGTACTAGCTAAAGTGCACACTCCAGCAGATTTAATAACAGTTCCGCAGCACCTGACTGACGCGTTAATTGGCCATCCAGATCTTTCTGTCGCAGTTATTGGACCTGATCATCGAGTACTGTTTACCACTTCAAATACGACATTTGCCACGCATCTGCTTAAACAAGCACGCAGTCCAGATACAAAACTCGTGATGTGGGAACAAGGAGGCGAAATCTATCGCGGCCTTTCAGCAACTGCTACTACTGGCATTGCCGGATTGCCACCGACCACAGTCGCACTTGCAATCAACATTGAGCACCATCGCACTTTCATGAAGGTATTCCATCACAACCTCTGGTTGGCAATCGCCGCAGGTATCCTACTCACAATAGTGCTAGGCTGGTTTTCCGCACGCCGAGGATTAACTCCAGTACGTAAGATGGCTGAGGTAGCAAAAGGCATTTCGGCCAACCACCTGAGTGACCGCTTATCATCAAGCACTGTACCAACCGAATTGGTCAATCTTGTAATTGCCTTCAACGAAATGCTGACCCGCTTGGAGAGTTCTTTTCATCGATTGTCCGACTTTTCATCTGACTTGGCACATGAGTTACGCACACCTATCAGTAATTTGATGACGCAAACGCAAGTTGCTTTATCCAAGGAACGGTCGGCAGACGAGTATCGTGAAGTGCTCTATTCAAATCTGGAGGAATATGAGCGGCTGGCACGCATGATTGCTGATATGCTTTTTTTGGCAAAAGCTGACAATGGGCTCATCATACCAAGCAGCGAAGTCGTGGATCTAGCTACAGAAGTACGGGAACTGTTTGGTTTTTATGAAGCAATCGCAGACGAACAAGGGGTCAATCTAGTTCTTGCTGGAGAAGGTACAGTTAAAGGTGACAAACTAATGCTCCGCAGGGCGTTAAGCAACTTGTTATCAAATGCCATCAGACACACCGTACGTGGCAGATCAGTTAAAGTACTCATCGATCAATCCAAGCCTAAAGAAACAAGTCTTGCCATTGAAAATTTTGGTGAAACTATTGGTAAGGAGTATCTACCTCGGCTATTCGACCGCTTTTATAGAGTGGATCCTTCCCGCCAGAAGGTCAGCGATGGTGCTGGACTTGGACTTGGACTTGCCATTACAAAATCAATTATTGAAGCCCACCAAGGAAAGATTCAGGTCTTATCATTAAATGGATCAACCCGTTTTGAAATTACCATTCCTAATGGCTAATCAGATTTTATATGACAGCATCGACCATATGCCGTTTTAATTGGAAAAAAATTTCTATTTTGGGCTGTGGTTTCAACCACGGAAGCTTGTTGACAGAAATTAACCCATTTGCCCCGACCACCAACAATGCAAATGCGCTTTATCTAATCAAACCCATATCAAAACACTTAATACCAATTTCTGTGGCGATTGTTAAGGTTTCTAAGAGATTATCATCATATTAATCATGGCTATGCTGATGATGAATATCTGGATAATGCGGATGGTTATGTTTCATTAGTTTGTGTATGTGTTTATGAGTATGCGTTAATGCCATTTCTGCTAATGATTCATGGGTATGCTGATGATGCTCGTCATGGCTGTGCTCATGGTCATGCTCCACTTCAGCATGCTCGTGCATATGCTCATGATGTTCACTTAAATGTAGCCAAATTCCCACAGCCATCAGAACCCCAGTGATTATCAATGGTATCGTAATTGGGTCACCCAAGGCGATAGCGAGAAGCGCTCCAAAAAATGGAGCTACTGAGAAATATGCACCAGTTCGAGCTGTCCCTAAATGACGTAATCCAATCACAAACAAAGCTAGACTTACGCCGTAAGCAAAGAATCCAACAACCATTGCGCCTGCTACATTTATTAATGAAGGCAGAGTAGTACCAAGTATAAATGCCAGTATCAAATTGACCGACCCAGCAATCAATCCTTTGATAGAAGCAATCCAAGCGGCATCTGATAAAGAGAGTTTACGTGTTAGATTGTTATCTAAACCCCAAGCGAAGCAGGCGCCAAGCACTGCCAATGTTGGCCATATCCCAGAAAATCGTATTTCACTTGGCCATCCTAGAACCAATGCACCTGCAACGATTAATGCCATACCGAGTGCAATGCGACGGTCAAAGTTTTCTTTAAAAGCAAACCATGCCAATAGCGCAGTAAAAACACCTTCCATGTTGAGTAATAAAGATGCGCCAGATGCTGGCATATTAAGCAAACCAGCCATTAACAGCACAGGGGCTAAAACTCCACCTGCTAAGATTGCAGCTGCGAACCATGCCATTTCTTTTCTAGGCAGGCTGACTGATGGAGCGCGAATAATAAAACGATAAAGAGTAAGGCCAATACCAGAACCGAGATACAGTAGTCCAGCCAATAACCATGGGCTAACATGATTGAGTAGGAGTTTAGCGAGTGGTGTTCCCGCTCCGAATAACAAAGCAGAAACTAACGCAGCAAGAATGCCCTTTTTTAACATTTCTAAATTCTATCGTTATAAAGTAATGATTAGTGAATTTTCATCTGTTTAAGAAGCTAAATCTGAGTATATATCTAGCCATTAACCAATTCAGCCCGCGCATGTTTAATAACGGTCCATGCAGAGTGCAATGCAAGAGACGCCATGATGGATGCAACCACCAAATCTGGCCACGATGCGCCTGTGCCAAAGACACCTATTGCAGCAAGAATGACGGCAAGATTACCAAGCGCATCATTACGCGTACAAAGCCAAACACTGCGCATATTGCTATCACCGTCACGATAGGCATAAAGCAGCGCAGCAACACTAAGGTTAGCAGCAAATGCCACAATACCAATAAGCCCCATGGTTTGTGCACTTGGAAGAACGCCTGTGACCGCATTCCATACTGTACTACCCAGTATCCATAGTCCAAAAGCAGCCATGGTTAGAGCCTTAAACAAAGAAGCTTTGGCTCTTACCACAACACTCAAGCCCAACACCCATAAGCTAATACCATAATTGGCCGCATCACCAAGAAAGTCTAAAGAGTCCGCAAACAAAGATACAGAGTTGGCTTTTACGCCTGAGGCTATTTCCACTGCAAACATCGTCAAATTGATAAGCAATGCAATCCATAACACTTTACGATAGCGTCCATGATGGCTGTTACTGTTGTCTGGTTCATGTTCATGTTGACAGCAATGTGCGCTCATATTTCTTCCCTTCTAATTTAGAACATGTATCATAAAGTCTGTAGTTACTACAGAGTCAAGTCATGATTGAAGAGTATACAATTGGCGTATTAAGCAAAGAATCTGGGGTCAATCTTGAAACCATTCGCTATTACGAGAAGGTTAATTTACTACCTAAGCCACCTCGTTCTGCCAGTGGCTACAGACGTTATGATGACAATGCTATCAAACGACTAAGGTTCATCCGTAGAGGTAGAGAGTTAGGGTTTGGTATTGATGAAATTAAGACGCTGCTTGAGCTTGCTGACCATCCAGATCAAACTTGTAGTGCTGCAGATAAGCTGGCTCAAATGCATCTAACGGAAGTTGAAGCTAAAATTAAAGACTTAATCGCAATGCGTGAAGTGTTAACTCAAATAGTGGCCTGTCAAAGCCATACAGCGGAACATTGCAGACTAATTGAAACACTTGACCAACGCACATGTTGCAATCACGACTGATATAGATATTTACTAAGGAGTAAGCATGATGCAGCTTGGAATCGTTATTTACTCTAATGAGTCTGAGACGGTCTGGAATGCATTTAGATTAGCGGCATTCACATGCAAACAAGGCGATGCCGTTTCAGTATTCCTGCTCGGCATGGGTGTTGAGGCTGAATCATTGCATAGCGATAAATTTGACGTTACGGGGCAAATACGAAACTTCATTGATGCAGGCGGCTCTATTTTGGCTTGTGGCACATGCCTCAAGATTCGCCAGTCTGAAGGCTCAGACATATGTCCAGTATCAACGATGCAGGACTTGCATGCTTTGATTCGTGATTCTGACAAAGTGTTAAGTTTTTAAAGAGGTGTAATGATGGATAGTAAGCAGCATTGGGAACAAATCTATACGACTAAAGCATCGGACAATGTAAGTTGGTTTCAGGAGCATGCAGGTCAATCTTTAGAGCTAATTCACAATACAGGTCTAGGTAAAAGGGCAGCAATTATTGATGTGGGCGGTGGGGCATCAAGACTGGTAGATGAACTAACCGAAGAGGGTTACAGCGACCTAACCGTGCTTGATCTATCTTCAGCAGCGTTGGATGTAGCGAAGCAGCGATTAGGACGTCATGCAGAATCCATAAGCTGGATGGTGGGTGATATTACTAACGTCGAGCTTCCAGCTAACCGCTTTGATATTTGGCATGACCGTGCAGTATTTCACTTTCTGACAGACCCAGTTGACCGTCAGGCTTACGTAGAACAAGTAATGCGTACCGTGCGTCCAGATGGGCATGTCATCATTGCCACCTTCGCTGAAGATGGCCCTGAAAAGTGCAGCGGTCTGCCCGTGATGAGATATAAATCAGAAACATTGCATGCGACATTTGGCGATAGCTTCAGATTAGTTCACCACCAAAAAGAAGCGCATAACACGCCATTTGGCACAGTTCAGCAGTTTGTCTATTGCTACTGTCGCAAAATAAATAGTTAGTTCTTAATGTCTGCTCAGTGCTGAATGTACTCATTTGCGTTGTAAACCTGTGCGGCTGCTTTGTCCCACTTAGCTGCCGAATACAGCAAATTGGCAATAGACGGCTATGGGTCGTTTTTTGCCCTTTGACCACTAAATTAGCTTGCCACATAGCGGCCATTCAAAGGTATGCGTAGCTTTAATTATTTAAGGTCGGTTTGTGACAAACAAGCTAACTAAGAGATTACTGGGCAGCTTATGTTAGTGTATGATCAACTCTGATCCCAAGCTTCAATAAGCAGTTGATCATCTGGACTGCATGCGGATATTTTTAAAGCATCTCCCTTTAGGGTGGAGATGTCGCGAGCAGACAAAACATACTTATCGCCAATAGTAATAGGACTATTACAAGATGAAAGAGCCGAGGAAATTACCGGTAATATTTCTGATGCCTTCGCAGTGTATCTACATGGGTAGCCATTGCCACCTAAATCTAAAATTTTATTGGCCTTAGCCAAATTATCTAACCAAACAAGGCCATAGACTCCAGTTGACCATGAAGCCAAACGAGTTTCATCAGTTGAAGCATCGTAGACCAAATGTGTTTTTGCATTTGTCCGAAAAATGTTGATGTGCCACCCAAGCATATTTTTTATGTCCTTATGTGTATAGTTAGCATTAAATCTTAGTGAAAATTATCGAGTTGTCCACAACGTCTAGCCATAGCTCATCACCCACAATCCATCCAAGTGATTCAAGTAGCTCGTCAGGAAAGGTCAGTATGGCATCACTAGATCCATCACCCGCATCAACCAGAGGTATTGTCCATTTTGTTTGTAAGTCAGTGTTCATAGCATCCCAATCAAACAACACCACCATAGGCAATTGCACTGAGTACTTTCTTGACTTCTACAGCGCCATATTCAGATTTAGCGAGAGCTATTGGGATGACACCCAATGCAAGATTTGCGCTGTTTAGCCAATGATTGGCTTTTGACTCAGAGCCAAAAGTTTCAATTGCCAGAGTTTTAATCTCGGCTAATCGCAGTTGTGATTTAGAGCTTGTTTTCATCAACAGGTTTACCTAATCCTTTTTTTGAGAAATATATATCCCGTTCTTTATGAAACTTGCTTCTCATCTTTAGCTCTGGATAGAAATACTCAGTTTCATTATCAAGTTCAAGTCTTACAACTTTCTGGTTCTGCCCCTTCACTTTTTTATGCCCCACTGAAACCGACTTCAGTAAATCCATTTTCCATTGCATGGTTTTATTTACAAGCCCCGGAGTAACCGCATAGAGATTGGTTATTTCAACGTCGGATTCAGCTAATAACTGCGATATTTGCTTTTCATCAAAAAGCAAATACATAGCGCTAGCAGATACTTCATCTAATCCAATTTTATAATCAACATAGAACCATGGAGCATGTAGGTTTATGTGAGCATATGTCCAAGTTTTTACCCCACTTTCGCTCCATGGAAAGTTAACTTCGGAATGGGAAAAAGTTTCAATCATGATAGCACCGTAAATTTAAAATGAGCAGTATACATTGTAGTTATATATCGCTCAATTTGGCTAGATGGAGTTTCTCAAAAGGAAACCTTCATGAATATAAAAGAGTCGCTTGGATTGGCATTGAAAAAAGCAAGAATAGCTAAAAAAGTAACACAAGAAGATTTCTCAGACATCTCTAGCCGCACCTATGTCAGTACCTTAGAGCGAGGCCTTTACACTCCGACGGTTGAGAAGGTTGATGCGTTGGCTAAAGTAATTGGTGTTCACCCTCTGACCATTTTGAGCTTAGCTTATTTGATAAGTGAGGAGGCTGCAGACGCTTCAGCGCTATTAAATGTAGTTAACAGTGAGTTAAAGGATTTGGTATCTTTAATAGATGCTACTCAGCCGTAAGATTCTGCTTTTTAACAAAGCTGGACTTAGCCTGCTATAGTAGGCCTATATTAATATCGCAATCATGTGAATTAACACGCTCAGAATAACAATATATAAAAAGGTCATCATGAGTTTAATTGGCAACATTCTTTGGTTTATTTTAGGCGGAGCCTTGATGGGGATCAGTTGGTGGATCGCTGGTGTGCTGGCTTATCTATCAATCATAGGCATTCCATGGGGTAAAGCTTGTTTCGTGATTGGTCAGTTTGCCTTCATGCCATTTGGCAAAGAAGCTGTTAACCGAAAATACGTCAATGACAAAGATGATATCGGTACAGGTAGCTTAGGGACTATTGGTAATGTAATTTGGTTAATCTTCGCTGGTTTCTGGCTTGCACTAGGGCATTTGATTTCAGCTATGATTTGCTTTGTCACGATCATTGGCATTCCTTTTGGAGTACAACATATCAAATTGGCTGGCATTGCCGTTGCACCGATAGGTAAAACGATTATTGATAAATGGTAAATCGTAGGTATAACAAATGAGCTGCTCAGACTAGTAGTGAAAATTAAATGAAAAATATCACAGCGCTATTGTTAATACCATTATTTCTACTGATGCCACTGCTGGCGGAAGCTTATCTAAATATTTTCCAGTCTAGATGAGAGGTTAGAATGAAAGTTGAAAATGATTTGTCAGCATTAAAAGAAATCATTAATGACTTATTAAAACTCCACAGCGTAACTATCGAGTTGGCTACACAAGGAAAATTTAAATATAAAGATAAAGTTTATGAGTGTGTCGTTAGTAAATCCAAAGTAAAAACGTCTTCTATGGTTGCCATGATTGCAGGACAGTCTGTTAAGACCATATTAAAAATGTCTGATTGGCGTGGGTTACCCGTTAGAGATATTTATCCAATAGCTAGAAGTATTCTGGAGTCGCATGTAAATGCTGCATATATTATTGCCGAAGATGACTCAGTTGCTGAAAGAGCCATTAGGCATGTCGAATATGCATCGTATAAACAAGACAACAGGCAGGATGGCGTAGGAGAATATGCATTAACGATATCTACTAATGAAAGTATAGATGAAAGTCTACTTTCAGAATTTAAGAAAAATAAAAATTGGACTACTCTCAATGTCCCAGACCGTATTAGAAAGACTGGCGAGCTTACGGGTAAAATGGCTGCTGTCAGTTTAGTTGGAAGCTACTCACTAATATATCCAATTTCGTCTGAAATAATTCACGGATCACCATATGGCTTTAACTTTTTCTTTCAGGCATATAGATCTAAAGGTTCTGGGTTGGAAAAGCTCAAGGAAGCCTCCGCAAAACACATTAAGGATATATTAATAGCTGTGATATTAGCAATTTCTGGATATTTATCAGCTTTTTTTATTACATATGGCATAGAAAATCTCGAAACTGAAAATCAAATTTTGTGGAACAAAGCAATGGCGATTGGCGCTACATAAAATATAGCTCTTTTTTCCATATAACCTAAAAATTTGACTCCCCTATCAGAACGTGGCGCCTAGGCGCAATAAGGAGTACTACTACCCTTAGATCGTGCCAATTAAGAGAGGTTTGCGTCCCTTGCGTTACTAGGCATTAGACATAGTTTTAGGTGGCTTTCCTGACAACTTTTCAAGCTCAGTCAATAAATAGGTTTTTGCTTTTAAAGGAACAAACCAGTTTTTGTATTTAGGATACCAACGTCCGCCGGCTTTTTTTATTAATGGTTTTATCATTTCATTTAAAAGTGGGTCATATGGTGACCATATAGCCAGAGTGGAAGGCTTTACGATTAAGTCTAAAATACGACCGTTAATCAAAAATCTATTGCGCTCATTTACGACATTAGCATTTGACGTGCTTTCTGGTATTGCCATGTTTAATGCATTTTTCATGGCAATGTCACTTGCCTCTTTTTGTAAGTCTGGGTAGTGCAACATATTTAGCCATTTTTTATGACTCGTGTTTGTTAGGACTATTTCTTCTAATAATGGCCATGTCCACTTAGTCTCTCTGACGCTGGCTAAATCGATCTCGATGGTTGGTATATTTAGTTCATCAAATAACTCTTTTTTAGCATCATCGACAAAATGTGTGACAGCAATCTCAATAAAAAAATATGTATTCTCCAATGAGGCTACTATGTCGGGTCTAATATTTCTAAAAGACATTTCCGCCTCTACGTCTTTAAAGTCCAGCCATAACTCAGGCCTTGTGGCTTCTCCTACACCATTTCTGCCATCTTTCAATCTTATAGTCTCACTAACAGATCTGGTTGGAATTGAGATGCCTTGATGTTGCAGAATTAATTGTTTTGCCGCTAGATGTAAAGCAGTCTCCGCACCTGAATCACATTCAGATATCGATGCATGAGCAAAGTGCCACTCTCTAACTTCACCTTGCCGAGCAATTACTTGTTTTCCACAACTCGGGCAACGGCATTCACAAGCTAATCCTCTTGCGACTTCATCTACAGATCTAATCTGGTTTTGCTTGTCGGTAGCAAATAATTGAAGCAAACTAGTATTTTCCATTTTTAACTCTCCATTTAAATGACAGATAACGTCGCCAATTTTTCCAGATTGAATCCAGTTGAACACCTCACAAACGGGGTTGAAACGGGGTTTTTACATACGCAGGAAATTGAGCTAATTGAGAGATGTGTCTTTACCTGGACTGTAAAGGATCGTTTAGATTGCGTATTACTTCGTGCATTACTTAGTCTCTCAAAAGGCCAGCCAGATACTGTAAAGAGTGGATTTTCTGCATGGGATCTAGTTGAAGCTGTGACGGCCTTACGTAAAAGATCGTGGTCTACCCCAAGTGATAAAGAACGAATGTCTGATGATGTTCGACGCACATGGAATAAGTTGGAGGTTCTTTGGGAGTCTAAGCTTGAAGGGATTTATCAAACTTTAACGGATGCAGGATTAGTGAATTATCCTAAATTCAGTCGCATTGAAGGTGGGGGTACTGGTCGTGCCACAAAATACTATGTTGAGTGGTGTGATCTATCCATTTCCCCGATTAAAACTTCCCAAGACATCCAAGATACAACACCACAAAACCGATCCTTACACATAAAATATATTTGTGAGGATATTAAAGATCCAGGCTTTTTAGCAAAAATTTTTGCTGAGGGGTTACTCTTAAAAGGATGGAGGAGGGTGGCTTATATAGTGGTCCTGTTGATTCCGATACTCATGATGCTTATTCTTGTCTTAGGATTTATTCTTAATGTTACTTTTTTTGATACGGCACCAAATAATCAACAGAACTCATTAATAAAGACTTTTTTGTCTTTCGTAACAATAGTTATTACGGTTTATCCAATGATAAATCTAAAATCAAAAGGCATACTCCTTGCGCCTTGGTGGATGCAGTCCGAAGATGAAGCGAGGTTGTTGGAGTTTAGAAAACCTCCACGTTTTACTGAAAAATCGATTAAAGCGGTTTCCTATTCTGCAACCTGTCCTATTTGTGGTGCAAAAGTAATTGCTAAATCAGGAGGATTGGAATTCTTTGGCAGAATCATTGGTCGTTGTGATGATGCGCCCGTTGAGCATGTGTTTTCATTTGATTACATCAAGCGACAAGGTCGCTGGTTAAGAAAATAATGCTTATTTCAAATTTAAAGTGTACTTTTTGCGTCATCTACAGTGGGTTAAGTCCACTCATTTTAATATTAACATATACAATCAATTTAAGTATTCTTGTGATTTTGAATGCTTTGACTTAGGTTCATAGTAGTAATGAATTTTGAATATTTCTTACTGACTTTAGTAAATTGGTTTAATCTAAATTGAAATGAGATTAAAGAATAATACGTAATTACTAGGCGGGTGCTCTCCTTATGATTCAACTAGCATTTGAATTATAATGATATGTAAAAGGGGAAAATATGCCAGCAGTGTTTGTGCACGTGTCTGATATTCATTTTGGCCAAGAGAAGGATGATCGACTTCATATTAACCGTGACGTAAAGCAACAGCTTATTGCTGATGCTCGAGAAGTCGTCTCTGCAATCGCCGGCGGCTTCGCTCATGGCATATTAGTTACGGGAGACATCGCTCAGTCCGGAAAGTGGACGGAATATGAGGATGCAGGCAAATGGCTAGACGAATTAGCTGCTAGTATTGGCGTAGAGATTCACCGTGTGCAGATGGTTCCTGGCAATCATGATCTCGACCGTTCAAAACTATCGTTCTCTGGAAAGCAAATCCTTGACCATATTCGTGGGGGGGGAGCCAAAGAATACGAAGAAATACTAAACAATCCAACAGATCGGTCAGCGCTCTTTGCTAGATTTGAGGACTATAGCCGCTTTAGTTTCGGCTATAACTGCACTCTTAATAACGAAGGCGCTTTTGACTCAGAGATGGAGGTAACGCTCGCGCCTGGACGATCAATACGTTTCATAAGATTTAATTCATCCTTACTTTGCCACGGGGAGGAGCAAGATGAGCATCCGGAACTGATGATAGGTGCACGACAATTCACTATACCCCGTACCAATGGTGTAGAAAATATTGTTCTCGTCCATCACCCTTTAAATTGGTACAAGGATCAGGATCAGGTAAAGGATTACATTCGAAGCAGAGCTCGAGTATTCATATCGGGTCATGAGCATGATCCCAAAGTGTCGGTCGATAATGTGGAACAAGGTTGCGATGTTATGATGCTTGCTGCTGGAGCCACTGTCCCCTATAAATCCAACGACGTATACAAATACACATATAACATCATAGAATTTGATTGGGATAGAGAAAATGACGGTTTGATAGTGACAATGCACCCAAGGGCCTGGAATCCTCAGCGAACCTCTTTTGAGGCCGATGATAAGCGCCTAGGAGGTAAAGATCCCATTTTTCATCTGGCTTGTCCATTCTTTCGTAATACAGACAAACCCAAAGATTCTTCTACAACTCATGAAGTCTTATTGAGTGAGGAGGAAAGTGTACAATCCGTTAAGCCGACAATTGAGATGATACCAGTGGGGATGGTAGGAGAAGAGGCATTGACTATGCAACCGAAAGCAGAAGGATATGAGATCGCCCGACTTCGATTTTTCCGGGACCTTTTGGAAGGAGAGCGCTTGCGTATCCTTATTGATCTAGATGCACTCGAAATGAATTCGGATGAACGAATTACGCAAGGGCTTGAACGCAAACTGTTGGATATGCTTGTCCGAAATGGAAAGCTGGGTACCATTGAGATGATGATAAATAACTTGATTGATGAGCGAAGGAAAAAGAATGGATAATATTTCGGTTCATATGCGGATTTCTGGTGTCACTGTAAGTGATGATGATGTAAATTCTCGTCGCTCGGCTTCTACCGCCCTCGCTGCTACCTGGATTAAAGAAACAAATGTTTCAAAGTTACTTTCAAAAGCTGCAGAGGTAGCAGAAGCCCTAGGTGGCGATGGGACTCCTTCACCCGGCCTAGGCATTGAGATACAAAAAGCTATACAGAAAAAGTCCTCTTCATTTCTTTACGAGGAGCGTCCACTTGAAGTGAGCGTCTGCGCTGGAATGGCTATGGTATCAATCTTAAGTGGAACACTAGGGTCTAATGGATGGACATCAAGTGATGTTTATGCTTTTGCACTGTGGTCTGCTCTTGCGTATCAACCAGTATTAGAGTCGGAAAAACGTGAAAAACTGAGATGGGAGGTTCTTGATTTAGCCGCAAAGAGGGTTACTGCATCTGCCGAAAAAGCAAGGGGTCGCGTAAATGTCCCAGATCCGACAGCGGTCAATATTACTATTGATGAGGCTAATGTGACATCTAATAATTTCAAGGAAGCAATTGTCGATACGATTGAAGCCTTGCGCCGCAATGCAGCTTTGGATCGCGAGGAGCTTGATTTTTTATGGTGGGCGCAACTCAGCCGTAGCAGGATCTTAAATAAACAATTTTCAGAGATACCCGAGCCAACCCGTATTGTTGCAGCAGGCCTCGAAGGAGCGAAAATACTTCGCCGTCTGCCGTGTGAAGTGCATCGTGAAATCATACTAAGAACTATTGACCAGAATCCAAAACTCGATCTAGGTGAGTTACTTGCAGCGGTTACTGATGACCGTGAGTTTCTGGCGGCCGCAATCATTGATGGCACTGTTATCGACCATTCCACCATATTTCCACTACTTCACGCATTAACAACGGGTGAAGTTAACTTAAATGGGGCCGTTGTGAAAAGGCATGTTTCAGAGTGGGGTGAGCGCGCACTTTTGGAAGCTGGCTTCGCCAAGATGAAATCGCAAGGTTTAGTCAAATTATGAGCGGATCGTGCACATTTGAAGGATGCACATTTGATAACACAGGACTCTGCGCGCTTGAGCGAGAACCTTCAAACTGTAGCAACCGAGTTGCGAACCTAGCCGCCGGAGCAATTACAGAGGGTGCTCAAGATATTCACGAGATATCATCCCAGCCTGAGTTGCTAGGTGCGCCTGTATTGGAGCGGCCTTCTCAAGCCAGCTCACTTTCCTCTAGCCGGACGCTCGGGCTGGATGATATGAACGATATGATGGGTACGAAATATGTCAATTTGGTAGGCATTCTCGGAGACCCAGAGTCCGGCAAAACAGCTTGTTTAGCCAGCCTTTATTTGCTAATTTCCCATGCGATGCTAGAAGGCTGGACCTTCGCTAACAGTAGGAGCTTGACTGGCTTTGAGGAGATCGCACGCGGTGCCCGTGATTGGAATGAAGGCAGGGTGCCTGAGCAAATGACGATTCGCACAGAAATAGCGGACGATGGTCCGGGCTTTCTCCATCTTAGGCTCGTCCGTAACTCTGACGGGCAACGAGTTGATTTGGCACTTCCTGACGTACCAGGAGAGTGGACGCAAACTCTAGTCAATACAGGTCGGTCGAATCAGTTGGACTTTATGAAGTCGGCTGAAGTTATTTGGATTGTCCTTGATGGACGTACGCTAGCCCAGATCGAGAAACGTCAGGGGCTCATTGCGCGAGTAGGGCAGTTAGTGGGACGCCTTAACACCATGCTGAATAACCGGATTCCACGGTTAATCCTCGTGGTCACTCATCGCGATTTGCATGCTTTGGGTGAGGACGTGAAAGTCCGTTTGCAAGCTGAACTTACACGACGTAGCTGCAAAGCTGAAATAGTTAATGTCGCGCCCTTTTCAGACAATCCAGACAATGTGCGAGCTGGTTCTGGCTTAGCAGAATTAATAGATCTAACTGTTGGAAAGCTATCAGAGAGGCCAATTTTTTGGCCGTCAACTGAACCCACAGAGGGAAGTCGCGTTTTTCTAAACTACAGGAGGAATCAATGAGCCGCTCGATTATATTGCTTGGTGGCCCAGATTCTGGGAAAACCAATTATATTGGACGTTTGTGGCGAGCGCTAGACGATGGGACGGGAGCATTACATGCCGCAGAGCAACCCCAAGACATTGAATTTGTGCTCGAAGTTACAGATCACCTTTTTGAAGGGGGATTCGCACCTCGCTCTGAACACAGCGAAGCGCGACGTAACTTCGAAGTCGTAGTCGCTGCAAATAAGGGCGGGCCTCAATCTAAGGTCATTGTCCCGGATATTTCAGGAGAACTATGGCGAAATGCCGTCATTGAAAATGAAATTGACTCTGATTGGATGGATGAACTGCGTAATGCGGACGCTGCACTGATTTTTGTACGGGTTGATTCAGACCAAGATGTCCGACCACTTGATTGGGTGACATCGCGCCGAATGTTAGAGAAGCTTGGTACCGAAGAAGATCACGGCCCCCCAACCCAAGTAATGTTGTGTGAGCTCATTCGATATCTTGAGAACTCCCTAGCAATTAGAAAGGATGGCACGCGTCCTCGTCTCTCAGTTGTCGTTACTGCATGGGATCTAATTGATGAGGACAAGTTCAAGGAAGGTCCATTAGCCTATCTCGAAAGAGAATACCCTTTATTTGCTGGCCGAGTTGAGGATTTGGAGGATCTTGATGTCCAAATTTTTGGTCTAAGCATCGTTGGAGGAGACCTTAAGAACGATCCCGTTTATCGTCAGACTTTTCTAGAGAAAGGGCTCGATGGGCATGGGTGGGTTGCCGTGCGTGAAGGTGACCTGTGGCGTAAAGATCCTGACGTTACACTTCCCATCGCTTGGGCAGTGGGTCTTTAAATAATTGATCACAGCAGAAATACAGATTCACGGATATCGCAAGGGCCACCAGCTGCTTGCGTCGTCAGTCGTTCTGTCCAAGAATGATCAAGCCTTAGTTGATCGTCTTTCCGACGTTGCTGGACCATTGCGTCCTAGTGAACAATTTGCCCCCTATCTATCGGCTTATCCACTACCAAGCGGCTCTTACTATGTAATTGCCAGAACACTGCAGGATCTGACAGTCCCTCGTGCAGGTTGCGTTCGGACCAAGAGCGTGCTGATCGATGCGAAAACTTGGTCCCAAAAGCCGCCGATCGTTTCCTTACTTCGTCTCCTTGGTTCATTCGAAATGCCGTTAGAAGCAGAAGCTAAAAGTATAGAGTTGGAAGAGCACATGGAAGTTATACTTCCTTCTGTTTCTGATTTAGGAGTGAGCGAACTGCTTGAGGCGCTCTTTCTTGAAGATGTAAAGCCGGTAGTGGTGTTCGACATACCAGATCCCGAGTTAATAGCCTTGCGCCTTCTCACAGCATTATGGCCCGACATAAGACGGCGGTTTGCCCTTTCGACATTTGCTCTATCCCCCCGAAAAATAGGGGGCCGAGACTTTGATCTTGTCTTTTCACCATCGAATGCCAAGTCCAAGTTTTCAGACTGGCAAGGACGTCGTGTGGACGGTCGATCGTCTCAAGTTGATAGGCATCGGTGGACAGAGGCGATCGTTCATCGCGTTTTTAAAGACCCATTACCCAAGTTGCTATCTGATCGCGATATCGATTTGCTGGGAGATCGTGACACAGACAACGCAGCAGCTCTACGCATCGCACTATTGTGGGAAGAATTGATAGACAAGCTAGATCGGATGCCCACTGCCGCATTAGGCCTGTTGGACATTGCTAATTCCGGGATGGTCAGCTATACCATGGCGATGAAAGCCTTGGAGCCACGTCTGGCCAAAGCCATGCGAATGGCTGCTGATAACTTGTCCCCTAATGATGCATGGGACTTTGTTGGTGCGATTGCGCGAAAAATTCAAGGACAGGTCATGCCACCAGTTACTTTTGCTGTCGAGCAACTTGCGGCACATCTCGCTGAGCATGCATCCGATGGGGTAATCAGTTTGTTTAATAAAACTGATCCAAAGGGTGCAATTGATGATCTGATCCCCAGTATTGCCCTAGGCCTTGGCAAAGGACCGGCACCGCTGGTCGAACATATGCTTGTTAAGTTGCCGTCGGAAATCATCGCGAGTCTAGCCTTACAGGGAGGTGCACTTGTTAGCAGGCTAGCCATGGAAGATGAGTTAATCCAAAGGATGGGAATTGTTCTATCCGAGCTCGATCATGAGCTCTCGGACAGAGTTGGCAGGGTACTGCTTCCCCTTTTAGTTGAAGATAGACATTATTCTGCAGCTCTACCAATCTTCGCCAAGCTAGACTCTCAAGAGATTGCGGCGGAGATGCATTGGTTGGCGGAAGCTAATGGTTTACAGTCAAAGCGGCTTAGCGCCGAGCTCATAAATCGAGCGCGTGACCTTGTTGAAGGTATACACGCAGTTCGAGAAGTACTGATTTCATTGGGCCCTTCGACTCGAAAAAATGAGTTGCTCACACTCACAATCGAACCAGTTGAAACTGATATATGGTGGCTGTTGAACGAGAGGCGTGTACCCAAAACCACTTTGGGTATTGTGCTTGAAAATGTTCTGCAACGTGCTGACGATAGACAGTTAGCGGCCCTGCTCTCAAACCAGGAAATCGGAGAGCGTGTAGTTGCGGGCCTACCGAATGACGCAATCGACTTGCTTGTGAGAGTTGTGTTGCAAAGTAATCTTCCAATCAACGCGTACATGGAAGCTATCCGGTTGGTTATCCCAAAAATCGAGGATATTAAGAAGTTTGAGATAGCTCACAGTGCCATAGAGAAATGCCTACGCAACAGGTTCGATGTTGACGAAACCGGTGGCATTTTAATGTTACTTGAAATAATTGGTTCAAACATTGATGGAAGATGGCTTGTCAGAACTGGATTGGAACACGGTATTGAAGCGCAAGTTGCAAGCCGGAACCTTATTGTCTTCGAGAAAGCACCAGCTGCTGCTCGTAAGCGTATCGTTGAGTCTGTCGATGAATTAGCCAGTGCCTTATATGGTCGTCACGTCGTCGACCTAACTGGAGAGGCATACGGCGCATGTGCCAAGCTCATGTTCGATGCTGAGAAGACTTCATACAAGGCACTTGTCCATGCTGCTGGTTTACTTATACCCTCTTTACTTAATGCTCGTAGCCGGGCAGTCTCATTGATGATTGCAGCCTTGTTTCCAATAATTTATCGGGAGTTATCGAAAGCCGATGAGGTTCCAGACCTCCTAAAATTTATACCTTTTTTCGATTGGGACCGCTGCAAAACTGCGCGCCATGAACTGGTCAGAGCCTTTATGTCATCCAAATGGAAGGCTGGTGATCTAGCGCTTACTGCAGTTAGATGTAGGGACCTTGATAAGATACTTAAACGGGTGGCAAAGTCTATCGGCGGCGAGGAATATTTAACATGTATCGAAAATGATTTGGATCGTCTAGAGGGGAGTAGCCGGGGGTTGGTCGAGCTTACAATTGCCAGTATACGATACCAAGAAACTTCCTCAAAATAACATAAAAGTATTAAAACATCATTAATATATGTGGTTTGTCTGCTTTGTTTGTAAGTTAGCTGTGTATAGCAAAGATTGTTAATCTACCATAATGATTGGTGGATATTTATACATAATACGTCTACAGAAGACGTTCTTTAAACTTCCCAAGGACTATTGATGCTGATTCAATATGAGAGATCAATAAACTAAAGCAATCATTTCTACATGTTATTAATCATCAATCGACCTCAGTTTTTAAAATAGAATCAATCTCAGGATATGCTATAAATTTTTGAAGCTAATAGAGCAGGGCGTGACATGTAATAAGTTTTAAGTTAAGTTGTTTATTTCAAAGCTCTGCTATTGATAAAGATTGTTGAAAAGCTTATAATTCATTTTATTCAAACGGAAGAGTGGCAGAGCGGTTTAATGCTACAGTCTTGAATAATAAATCGAGCCCTTTCTGAGAAATCTATAAGGTGTAACGCGTCAAACTCGGTGAAAGCTAAACTCAGAAATGAGCAAGCCAATACCGAGCCAAGCTTAAGCGAAAATGCTTTTGAAGGTGTAGAGACTAGACGGCGCGGACCTAAAGCAGTAATGCAATGGTCAAGGTATAGTCCAGCGCACAAACAGTAGTTATTACTGGCAGCGAAAGCTGTAGTTGTGAAGGAAAACTGTCGTGGGTGCGAGCCCACCGTGAGTTCGAATCTCACCTCTTCCGCCACAGATACACTAAAAGCCCATGATTTAATGGGCTTTTTTATTGTCTATTCATATTCAACTATCAAAATGACTATCAAATTAAGTCTCGGTTGAATACGGAAGATCATCATGTAGTATTTCTACATCCAAGTATTGATCATAATTGGTTTGAGGTTTTAAGTTAAATATTCGCCTATGTTAGAATACTTATCAACGTTACAAGACGTTTTTAGAAAGGCCCTCTTATGCATATCGCCACAATCATTCAATATCTCAAGAAGCATGGTCAAAAGCTTGATAGGGAGATTGCAACAGACATGGGTAGCTACCTAAGGGTGTTAAAGACCGGTGAGCAGGTTCAAATACCTGCCAAACATGTACCTCATTTCAAGTCTGGCACAGATTTAAGTTACGTGTAATGAGCGCATGCTGAACTTCATCTCTACGGCAGTATGGATAAGGCTGCTGCCTGATTGATCTTTATGAAGGGTTTAATCCAATGACCTATGATGAAGCGGCTAAGATGGAAGTTGAGGTTGACATTGATTTGCGAAGCGTTGGGTTTGGGGTTTGGCCAGCTTAGCAAGGTGAGCCTAAATCAGAAGTTAATTAACGCAAATGTACTTGTGATATCTAGCGAAAAACGGCTTGTGAGCGTTTAATATAACTAACAAAATCGACACAAGAAACACCGACTTGCGGCAATGCGCAAACAGCAGGGATTTTTCTTTTTGTAGGCTCATTATTCGATAACGTTGGTTGCTTAGCTTCATCAGATACAAGTTCGGCCCGTTTGACTTGAGCGGTTGCGATAATTAATAGATCATTTTCATCTACGCCTTTAGGATGGTATCGATCCTCTACCACGCCGATGAGTGCCTTGGTACGCATTGCTTCTTGTAGGATTGCGTTTGTAACATCAATTCGCTCAATGCCATTATCTCTTAGCCATTCGCAACACTCAGGAACTTTATGTGACACTTCTTCAAAAGCAACTGATGGAATAACAATGATTCCTTCTGCTATTTGGGCTGCAATCCATTCCCACAAGCCAGGAAATTGTTCTATAGGATAATTATCCCAAGCATGAATCATCGATGAAGCATCAAAGACCTGCATAGTATTGTTCCAACTTACGCAAATCTTTAATTTTTAAGCTATCAAGATAGTTGCTCGCTTTGTTTAGCGTAATATTTCTTGCATACAAAGAATCAAAGACCGTGCGAACGAATACATCTCCAAAGACATGCCTAGGCTCTCTATTGCGAAAAGCTCTACTACCACCTTCTCGTTGCGGCATTACTGTTTGCGTTCTCCATTCCCGATAGGCGGTATAACGGTCTTGAGGCAGTCTTCCAGAATCAAGTAGTCTACGTAAAATTACCTCAGGACTAATACCCCATGCACGCTTTTGTCGTTCAAGCCAGCTATCGTAAAGAGACACTTCATCAGGGCGTTCGTCATCACGTATGCCTGCTAGATAGTGATTTGGAACAAGTAAACTCCCAGCAAATGCGTTTGCCTCGCGCTCTCTACCCTGATAAGAATACATATCACGCTCATCATCAATAGAGCTCTCTCTATGCATAAGCAAATGTCCCAACTCATGCATTAGCGTAAAGGATTGTTGCGTATCCCATGCTAGTTTTTTTATAACTATAACAGGGCAAGTGGCATCGTAAAGTGCAAATCCCAGTATCGGGTTTTCTTTTGCTATTTGCCATTTCCCCGTATAACCATTACTTCGAAAGACGAGAATACCTTTAGCCTCGACTGCCTCGCGGTATGTTTCAAAATTATTAGTCTCGCTTAATCCAAGCCAGAGTCTTGTGATACGTGCTGCTTCTTGTGGGTTTTGCGCAGGGAGTTCTGGCGGAGTAAAAATAGGCCTATCTACATTATCCAAATCCTCACGTAAGCTTAAATAAACATCACGCTGTTTTTCAACACGTTCAATCAGCGCTTTAAGCTTAAAAGAGAGCTCAGGCTTTTGATTTGCTAAAGTGCGAAATTGTGGAGAGTGAGCCTGTGCTTCATTAACTGGCCCAGCTTCAAGAAAGAACAGAACCCCACGCCCAAAGTGAGATGCAATCTTATGCAGTTGATTGAAGGTTAAACTATTTTCACCTTCCATTAAGCGGTCTAAGCTGGCTTTTGCTACTCCTGTTTCGGACGCAAGCTCATCCAGCGTTATGCCTTGGTCAGCACAACACCAGTTAATTCTTTCAATATTGATGGATTGGATCCGTTCCATTATTTGACGATTATACGTGTAAACATACCAGCAAAAGCACAAGATGGATTTAAACCTAAAACATTATTTAACAATCAATTTGCACCTGTATTAGTGTGTCCATGCTTTATATACCAGACCGTCAATCCCAGTAACCAATATAAAGCCTTGTAAAAACTGATCCAAACTAAAGCCTTTAATTAAAATCTACCACTTATCAACAATCGTCTTTCCAATCGGCGCAACTGCAATACTGGCAAGCTTTAGGTGTTGAATCCCAAAAGGAATACCAATGATCGTGATGAAGCATAGTAACGCTGAAATCAAATGACCAATCGCCAGCCAAATACCTGCAAAGATAATCCAAATCACGTTGCCAAGCGTACCTAGTGCACCTGTACCAATATCATCTGAGGCGTTGATGTAAGTACGGCTAGTCTGTATGAGTTTTGCTTATTGGTTAGTTTTTTGAAAAGTTACCGTAGCTAATTTACATTTAAAATTATTGTGATGTTATTTAAGGTATGCAATAGTTTGATTTGTTATTAGACTGCAATCTATAGATATTATTGGGGATGGCGAGTGGCTGGATCTATTTTTCGTATAAAGGACTTAAGTGCCTATACCAAACTTTCGCGTTCAACGATCTATGATAGGCTGAATGAAAAGTCTAAGCGTTATGATCCTACATTCCCTAAAAGTTTTCTTTTAACTAGCGGTACTGTTGGTTGGTTCAAAGAAGATATTGATAAGTGGTTAGAAAAGTGTGCGAGTCACACTCCAAATATTCAACCCAGCACAGCGTCTGCATTAGGGGCTGTTCAAGATGTTGTGCCTGTGGTGAAGTCTACACAGGCAAAATCTAAGCAAGTAAGCTCTGGTGGCAATCGTTTAGCAACAACGTCACTGGTGACGCTGCCTATAAGTGCAAGCTCATCAAATCATCAGCCAAATCTTGGTGGCTTAATTCTTCAGGGTGCTCAGCAAAATGTGAGCATTGCGAACTATTTGAATATGACTACTTGGACGCCGGTGATGGCGGCTTTGCTGGTGAGTGGAATTAACGCTTCTCTTGATTGTCATGAAGTTCCTATTGGCGGTGTCGGATTGGATAATCAAGCACTTCATGGTAGTAATCGTCGCTTTCATCAAGCACGTAGTATTCTTAAAAAATGGAATGATCAAGAAAGCGCTCCCCCACTTGAAATTAACCCAATTGACTTTTTAAGATGGTGTGACGATGAGGATGTTGATACTGATTGGATTCGTTTGTTTAGAGATATGATTGGATGTTCAGTTCCTGATACTAAGGATTTGACAGCTTCACGCTTCGCATTACTCGTTGTACCCACTGTACAGCCTGTAGGTAAGTCTAAAAGTAAATAATCCTCCTTAACGTGACATTAAAACATTGGTGCAGATATCACTCAGGCAAAAAATACTAAAATGAAAATCTGCAAATATAAATTTACCGCGTTATTACTCAGCCTAACAACTTTAGCTTCGACTAATTCATTCGCCGATGTAACGGGAAGGGTGGTTGGCATCACTGACGGTGACACCGTCACTGTGCTAGATAGTTTGCGGACTCAATACAAAGTGAGACTAGCTGGTATTGATGCACCAGAAAAGAAGCAGCCATTCGGTCAGAAGTCTAAAGAGGCATTGTCAGACTGTGCATATGACAAAACTGCAACGATTGTAGGTGATAAGCAGGATCGCTATGGCAGGTTGGTTGGTAAGATTATGGTGGGTGATGTTGACTGCAATCTACGCCAAATTAATTTGGGTTTGGCATGGCATTACAAGAAGTATATGAAAGAGCAGCCTGAGAGTGATCGGGCAACATACTCAAGAGCTGAAGATGAAGCTCAAATTAAGAGGGTAGGGTTATGGATAGAACCAAGTCCAATGCCACCATGGGATTTTAGAAAACAAAAACGTGATTAAGTAAGTGTGACTATCCCTCTTAATTGCTAGACCAGACTCCCCACAAAATCTGTGGGTAAGTATGTGAATCGAAGCTGGGAAAGGCCTCTAAGTCATTGGCCGTTAACCTAATTACAGCCTTGCTCAAAAATTACACGATACAACTATTTGGATTAAAAAGAGCAGAGCACCTCATCCCAGCTAGTTGTGTAGTTGGGACTCTTGTTGCCTTGCTTCATTTTCCAAGGACGTTTAAAACCTTCGCTGGCAAGTTTGATGGATTCCTTCCCCATCTTACGGTTGATGCTATCCATTGCGCTCATTAAGGCTACTGATTTGGGCGATGCTTGCGATTGGGGCGAACGCAGAAAACGGAAAAAATTGTACGCTAAGACTTTTCTGCATTGCGTAACGGTCTAAATTCCCCATCCTCTACTTTGCGATTTTGCCGCCAAACATAATCACCCGTCAAATTGATGTGCTCCCAGCCCAATGGTGACAGATACTGTAACAAGGTGTCATCGAAAGCTTTACTGCCAGCTTCGCGCATGGTTTGTGTTGCTCGATCTAGATACACTGTATTCCACAATACAATAGCAGCTGTCACTAAGTTCAGACCACTGGCTCGGTAACGTTGTTGCTCAAAGCTACGGTCGCGAATTTCACCCAACCGATTAAAGAATACAGCTCTGGCCAGAGCATTGCGTGCTTCACCTTTGTTTAATCCAGCATGTACGCGTCTGCGCAACTCAACACTTTGTAACCAGTCCAGAATAAACAGCGTGCGCTCGATGCGACCTAGCTCACGTAATGCTATAGCTAGGCCGTTCTGACGCGGATAACTGCCAAGTTTTCGTATCATCAATGAGGCAGTTACTGTTCCTAGCTTAATTGAAGCGGCCAGCCGTAAAATCTCATCCCAATGCGTACGAATGTGCTTAATGTTCAGGGTGCCACCAATCATGGTATCCAGTGCGGGATAATCCTGTTTATTTTTCAGGATATATAGTTTCGTGTCTTTCAGATCACGAATGCGTGGCGCAAACCTAAAGCCTAATAGATGCATCAAACCAAAGACATGATCGGTGAAGCCTGCTGTGTCGGTATAATGCTCTTCAACTCGCAAATCAGATTCATGATATAGCAATCCATCAAGCACATAGGTTGAGTCGCGTACACCCACATTGACTAACTTGGTACTGAACGGTGCATACTGGTCAGAAATGTGCGTGTAAAATAATCGGCCAGGTTCACTGCCATATTTTGGGTTGATGTGACCACTACTTTCAGCTTTACTGCCTGCCCGAAAGCGCTGCCCATCGGATGATGACGTTGTGCCATCACCCCAGTTCTCGGCAAAAGACTGTCCAAACTGCGCATTGACTATATCTGCAAGTCCTGTCGAATAGGTTTCATCACGAATGTGCCACGCTTGGAGCCATGATAGTTTTGCATAGGTCGTTCCAGGGCTGGATTCAGCCATTTTGGTTAAGCCTAGGTTAATCGCATCAGCAAGTATAGCTGACAGTAATAACGTCCTATCTTTGACAGGCTCACCACCCTTTAAGTGTACGAAATGTCGCGTGAAACCAGTCCAGTCATCAACATCCATTAACAGCTCAGTGATTTTGACGCGCGGTAATAGCATGCCAGTCTGGTCAATAAGGAATTGTGCTGCTTCTGGTACAGCGGCATCCAGTGGTGTGATCTTCAATCCAGAGTCTGTGAATATTGCATCAGGCAGTTCATTGGCCAGAGCCAGCCTGTTGACAGTGGCCAGCTGTTGTTCCAATAGAGTTAGCCGATCATGTAGATATTGGTCGCACTCTGGATTGATGGCAATGGGCAACTCCTTTGCCTGTTTGAGTGCGCTAAATTTATCCAAGGGCAACAGATACTCATCAAAGTCTTTAAACTGACGGGAGCCTTCTACCCATATGTCACCTGAGCGAAGTGCATTTTTCAGTTCTGACAATACGCAAATTTCATAGTAACGACGGTCGATACCATCATCCGTGAGCACAAGTGGTTTCCAGCGTGTTTTGATAAAATCTGTTGGTGCATTTTCTGGTACTTTACGTGCGCTGTCAGCATTCATGCTACGTAGCACCTCAATAGCATCCAACACACTCTTTGCTGCTGGCGCCGCACGTAACTTGAGTACCCCTAAAAACTCTGGCGTATAGCGGCGCAACATATTAAATTGTTCACCAACCAAGTGCAGGTGATCAAACGATTCTGGCTGTGCGAGTTGCTCGGCTTCGGTGACGCTCTGCGTAAAATCATCCCATGGAATGACCGACTCAATGGCCGCATAGGGATCACTACCAGATTGCTTTGCCCGCACTAAGGCAAGTCCTATTTTTGAGTATAGCCTTACCTTGTCGTTGATGACCTTGCCTTGTTTTTGGAATTGTTGCTGATGTTTGTTTTTGGCTGTGCTAAATAGCTTAACCAAAATGCGATCATGTAAATCAACCAGTTCATCCGTGACTGTTGCCATGCCTTCCAAGACCAGCGCGACCAAGGTTGCATAACGTCGCTCCTTCTCGAACTTGCTGAGGTCTTGCGGTGTCATCTGCCCACCTTCGCGCGCTAACTTCAGTAGACGGTTCTGGTGAATATAGCGACCAATCCCTTCAGGTAAAGCCAACCTTTGGAATGTTTTCAGTCGCTCTATATGCTCAAGCATATGCCGAGAATTTGGTTTCAGTGGTGACTGGCGTAACCAGATCAGCCAAGTGGTATTGTTATTTGGTTTGCGCTTCAGTAAATCATCTAGCCTACACCGATGCTGCTCAGTCAGCGGTTCAATTAATGCGCGATAAATGCGCCGATTAGCGTGCGTGATGGCTTCTGCGCAGGCTCGTTCAATTACTGTAAGAACTGGAAGCATAACCTGCCGATGGCGAAGCGTTTCCAATGCATGCGCTGCGAGTACAAGCCCCTTGTCGGTTTGCATGGCAAGGTTAATCAAGTCATGCAATAGAAAACGGAAATCTGATAGGCTAAATGGCGATAAATTGAGGTAGCTACGCAGTTCCTGAAGGTGTTCTCGCCGCGTTTCATCGCGCTCACCATACTTTTCCCATACACTTGCGTCAGTCTTTATTTGGCTGGCAGCCCATTGTATTAATGGTTTGGTGGCTGCCATGTCATTGGATAGACCATATCCCGGATAACGCAACAGACAAAGTTGCACGGCAAAGCCAAGTCGATTAGCATCACCTCGTCGTTGCCTAATCAGTGACAAATCAGGCTCATTAAAAGTGTAGTAACGAATTAAATCATCCTGATTTTCTGGAATCACTAGTAAGCTATCACGCTCTGAAACGGAAAGTATGGAACGACGAGACATATTCAGCTGCCCACTCTATGGTTATAGTTTAAATTGAAGTACCATTTACAATTCTCGTTTCACTCCCAGCTTAATGCACCACCTGTTTGATACTCAGTGACACGTGTTTCAAAGAAGTTTTTCTCTTTCTTTAAATCCATCATTTCGCTCATCCAAGGGAACGGGTTATTTGCACCTGGGTACAACACATCTAAACCAATTTGCTGGCAACGGCGATTGGCAATAAAGCGTAAATACTCCTTAAACATCGTTGCGTTTAGCCCTAACACACCGCGTGGCATGGTGGCTTCCGCGTATTGGTATTCCAGCTCAACGCCGTGTTGCATCAGTGCTTTGATTTCATCTCTGAATTGGGCTGTCCATAAATGCGGGTTTTCGAGTTTGATGGTGTTAATCACATCAATCCCAAAATTACAGTGCATGGATTCATCGCGCAGAATATATTGATATTGCTCGGCTGCACCCGGCATTTTATTTTGGCGACCAAGGGCTAGAATCTGCGCAAAACCCACGTAGAAAAACAAACCTTCCATAATGCAGGCAAATACGATGAGTGAGCGTAACAGTTGCTGGTCAGTCTCTGGCGTGCCTGTTTTAAACGTCGGGTCGGTGAGAGTATTGATGAATGGAATTAAAAAATCATCTTTGGCTTTAATGCTAGGCACTTCTTGGTAAGCGTTAAATATTTCGCTTTCATCCAGCCCCAAACTTTCTACAATATATTGGTAAGCATGGGTATGAATTGCCTCTTCAAAACCTTGGCGCAGCAAGTATTGACGACATTCAGGCGCGGTAATATGGCGATATGTGCCAAGCACAATATTGTTCGCCGCAAGTGAATCAGCGGTGGTAAAAAAACCAAGGTTACGTTTTATGATTAAGCGCTCATCGTCAGTGAGTGCGGTGCTGTCTTTCCACTGTGCAATATCACGGCTCATAGAGACTTCTTGCGGCATCCAATGATTAGCACATCCTGCTAGGTACTTATCCCACGCCCAATGATACTTAAACGGCACGAGCTGGTTCACATCGGTTTGACCGTTTATCATGCGTTTATCAGAAGCGTTTACGCGGCCTGAATGCGATGGTTGATTGGCAGCGGTTGGCTTAAGAATTGAGGCTGCCGCAGGTGTTGGCACTGCCTTTAACGTTGGTGCGTCTTGCTGGGCGTGTGTTTCTGTGATTATTTCATCTTCAAATGACAACATAGTTATTTTTCCTTAATTTTTTAATCTTATTTTATTACTGGCAAGATTCGCACTCTGGATTATCAATCGAACACATTTTGGGTGCTGGCTCTGATACATGCGCGGAAACTGCATTGAGTTCACCACCTGTGCCTGTCGATTTCTCAGCCGCTGTTGCGCCTAATGAACGTAAGTAATATGTGGTTTTTAAACCGCGCTGCCAAGCGAGTATATAAGTATCGTTAAGTTTCTTGCCTGAAGGCACGGCAAAGTACAAGTTAAGCGATTGCGCCTGATCTATCCATTTTTGGCGACGTGCAGCAGCTTCAATCAACCAAGTGGGGTCAACATCAAAAGCAGTAGCATAAAGTTGTTTCAAGTCGGCTGGTACACGTTCTATAGGTGCCAATGAGCCATCAAAGTATTTCAGATCAGAAACCATAACGGCATCCCAAAGGCCACGGGCTTTGAGGTCGCTCACTAACTGCTCATTCACAATAGTAAATTCGCCCGATAGATTAGATTTCACATATAGATTTTGGTATTCAGGTTCAATGCTGGCAGAAACGCCAACGATGTTAGAAATGGTTGCCGTCGGTGCAATGGCCACGCAGTTAGAATTACGCATACCTATGGTTTGAATGCGCTTGCGTAATGCATCCCAATCGAGTGTTTGGCTTCTATCCACGTCCACATTGCCGCCACGCTCGCTTAATAACAAATCTAGTGTATCGAGTGGTAAAATGCCTTGATCCCACAAGCTACCTTTAAAGCTTGAATACGCGCCGCGCTCCTCTGCTAACACCGTTGAAGCATAATAAGCGTTGTAACATACCGCTTCCATGGCACGGTCGGCAAATTCCACCGCTTCCATACTTGCATACGGAATTCGCATTGCATGTAAGCAGTTTTGAAAGCCCATAATGCCCATGCCGACAGGACGGTGGCGCGTATTAGCGTTACGCGCTTTGCCTACGGGGTAAAAGTTAATATCCACCACGTTATCTAGCATACGCATGCCCACTTTAATGGTAGCTTGCAGTTTGTCGCTGTCTAACGCCAACTTGCCATTTACTTCTTTTAAATGCTGCAATAAGTTCACAGAACCTAAATTACATACAGCAATTTCCGTGTCTGAAGTATTGAGCGTAATTTCCGTACATAGGTTAGAGCTATGCACCACTCCCACATGCTGCTGGGGCGAGCGGATATTGCAAGGGTCTTTAAAAGTAATCCAAGGATGACCAGTTTCAAACAGCATCGAAAGCATCTTGCGCCACATCTGCAAAGCAGGAACACGCTTAAATAACTTGATTTCACCGTTATCTGCGCGGCGCTCATATTCCACGTAAGCGGTTTCAAAGGCTTTGCCATATTTATCGTGCAAATCTGGTACGTCCGATGGTGAAAATAATGTCCAATCACCAGCTTCAGTCACGCGACGCATAAATAAATCTGGAATCCAATGCGCAGTGTTCATGTCATGCGTGCGGCGGCGATCATCACCTGTGTTTTTGCGCAAATCTAAAAACTCTTCAATGTCTAAATGCCAAGTTTCCAAATAGCCGCAGACAGCACCTTTGCGCTTGCCGCCTTGGTTTACTGCAACGGCGGTGTCATTGACCACCTTTAAGAATGGAATGACGCCCTGACTTTTGCCGTTAGTACCTTTGATGCGTGCGCCTAATGAACGCACTGGCGTCCAGTCATTACCCAAACCGCCAGCGTATTTTTGCAGCAAGGCATTTTCTTTGATGCCTTGATAAATGCTGTCTAAATCATCACTAACGGTGGTTAAGTAGCAGCTTGATAACTGCGAATGTAGCGTGCCAGCATTAAAGAGTGTTGGTGTTGAACTCATGAAATCGAAGCTGCTTAGCACGTTGTAAAACTCAATGGCACGGGCTTCGCGGTCAATTTCATTCATCGCCAAACCCATTGCCACACGCATGAAAAAGATTTGCGGCAATTCAATGCGGCGTTCTTCTATGTGCAAAAAATAACGATCATAGAGCGTTTGTATGCCTAAATAACCAAATTGAAAGTCGCGCTCTTTAACCAATGCTGAGGCTAATTTAGTTAAATCAAATTGCGCTAGGCGCGAATCTAATAACTCGGCATTGATGCCAATTTTGATGTAGCGCGGAAAGTATTCGACATAATGCGCATCCATCTCAGCATGGCTCACACGCTCACCTAGCACTTCTGCACGTACCAAATCCAACTGCAAACGGGCTGTGACATAATTGTAGGCAGGCTCAGTTTCAATCAGGCTACGGGCGGACAAAATCAACGCTTTGTACACCTCTGTAAATGGAATGCCATCATACAAATCTCGCACTGCTTGCTCAACCACTAGGTTTGGATTAACGACATTGCCTAAGTTTAAACAAGCTTCACCGATCATATCATTGAGTTGCTTAATATCGAGTGGAGTCAACTTTCCATCAATATTTACATTAAGCACATGACTAGGTTCTGAGGTTGGATGACTGGCTTTTTCAGCCGCACGTTCGGCATTACGCTTTTCACGGTAAAGCACATAAGCACGTGCCACATCGTGATTGCCGTTACGCATCAGCGCGAGTTCTACTTGATCTTGAATATCCTCAATATGAATTGCACCGCCAGCAGGTAATCGGCGCATTAAGGCGTTATTTACCAATTGACTTAAAATCGCTACTTGGTCGCGCACCCGTTGCGAAGCCGCACTTTGATTGCCTTCGACTGCTAGAAAAGCTTTGGTTATCGCTACTGAAATTTTATCAAGATGATAAGCAACCACCGCGCCATTGCGACGGATGACTTGTAGTGTAGGTGTTGATAGTGCCGATTCAGCACTTAGTGCGTCAGTATTAGATGACCTAATACTTGATGAAGATACATCATCCATTTTAAAGCTCCCTTATTTAAAGGGCAGGACTCTTTTTATTGGAAAACAATATTCATAAAAGTATGAAAAAATTTGCCTAACAAAAACCAGCATGGCGGAGCGTTAGCATAAGGCACACACTCCATCTGCCGAGGACACCCCGCCTCAAACGTTATAAAAATACTTTCACCTGTCAAAAAATTGGTGAAAAATGTCTACGGCAGGTCTCCTGGCTTTCAGGTCAATATCATCTGTCAGCCTTCCCACATGATGATTTATGCAGTGGCGGTTTTATGACAGACAACTCGCTGATTACAGTTGCGGGGGCAGCTTCGGCATTAAGGTTTTTATCGTAAAAACCTCGCACCGTATTCCCTTTTATCTCAACATTTGATTAAAGATTGAGAACCGTATGAACGAACTATAGCGCAATATGATGGGGTATTTCAAGTTACAAAACACAATATATAGCTAAATATTGAAAATAAATAGCTATATATGCTTTGTAGTGTTTTATTCTTGTGACGTTAGAGTGAATTGTTTTCTCAGATTCTTTGCTACTGTGACCATGTTTTGAAGTGCTTGCTTTGTTTCATCCCAACCACGAGTTTTTAGACCACAATCAGGGTTAATCCAAAGCCGCTCAACTGGAATGACCTTGATTGCGCGGAGCATGAGCTTTTCCATAGCATCTACCGAAGGTACACGTGGCGAGTGAATATCATAAACACCAGGACCAATTTCATTAGGGTATGAGAATTCACCAAAAGCATCTAGCAACTCCATGGCAGAACGCGAGGTTTCAATGGTAATCACATCTGCATCCATCGCGGCGATTGCTGGCAAAATATCGTTAAACTCCGCATAGCACATATGCGTGTGAATCTGCGTGTCATCGTTCGCCACGCTGGCACTAAGTTTGAATGCACGTACCGCCCAGGCCAGATATTGTGTCCAAGCAGTCTTTTGCAATGGCAAACCTTCACGCAATGCTGGTTCATCTATTTGAATAATGGCAATGCCTGCTTTTTGCAAATCATCCACTTCATCGCGTATGGCTAATGCCAATTGCATTGCCGTAGTTTCACGAGATTGATCATCACGAACAAATGACCATTGCAATATAGTAATTGGACCTGTAAGCATTCCTTTCACTGGTTTTCTAGAAAGGGATTGTGCAAATTGTGCCGTAGCTACCGTCATAGGTTGAGGTCTATAAACATCGCCATAAATCACAGGCGGTTTAACGCAGCGTGAACCATAACTTTGCACCCAGCCATTTTCTGTAAATGCATAGCCTGCTAATTGCTCTCCAAAGAATTCCACCATGTCATTTCTTTCGGCTTCGCCATGCACAAGTACATCTAGGCCTAACGTTTCCTGTTCACGAATCGCATATTCGATATGCGACTCCATATCTGCATCATATTTTTGTTGGCTAATAGCACCTTTTTTTAATGCGGCACGACTCGCTCTAATATCAGGCGTTTGCGGGAAAGATCCTATGGTTGTGGTTGGCAATAATGGTAGATTCAAACGTGCTTTTTGTGCGGCTTGACGCACTGGAAACGGACTGTGACGATTTTCATTTACTGTGTTTAATAGGGCAATTCGCGCCTTTACTCTGGCTGAATGAACTCGGCCAGAATTGTTGCGCGAGACAATTGCAGCGCGTGAAATCGCCAATTCATCCGCTACCGACTCAACGCCATGATTCAATGCGTTAGCAATCACATTAAGCTCAGCTAACTTCTCATCAGCAAAGGCTAACCAAGATTTAATTTCATCATCCAGTTTGACTTCATGTGCCAAAGTGACAGGTGTATGTAGTAATGAGCAGCTAGGGGCAATCCACAAACGCTTTCCTAACCTTTGCACCCAAGGTTCTAGCAGCGCAAGTGTTTTGTCTAAATCATTGCGCCAAATGTTACGACCATCAATCACCCCAGCCGATAACACCCAATGGCTAGGAATTGCATTGATCCACGGCCCTAATTGCTCAGGTGCACGTACTAAGTCAATATGAATGCCATCGACGGGTAAGCTGGTAATGAAAGCCTGATAACGTGAAACATTAGCAAAATAAGTGGTGAGCAATAGTTTCGGGCGCGATGTTCTAAACCAGGCATAAGCGCGCTCAAAGGCCTTTAACCAAACATCGTCTAAATCCAATGCAAAAATAGGCTCATCAATTTGTAGCCATGCTATTTTTCTGGCATGAAGCTCTTGCAGTAAATGCGCATACTGCTGAACCAAGCTATCCAATAAGTCTAGTTTGTTAATGTCACGCGCTTTACTAAAATATAAAAAGCTCACAGGCCCTAGTAATACTGGTTTCACATTCGAACTTAATTTTTGCGCTTCATCTAGCTGCGTCAGATAATCATGTGCGTTAATCGAAAACTGCGTATCGGCATTGAGTTCAGGTACGATGTAGTGATAATTAGTGTCTAGCCACTTGGTCATCTCCATTGCAGGCTGCTCAATATTGCCGCGTGCAAGTGCGAAATAAGCGTTTTCTGGGGATATGTTTTTTGCACCGAAAGGTGTTTTGCCAAAACGCTTGGGCGATGCTCCAAACAACACCGTGTGATCCAACACATGGTCATATAAGGAAAAATCGTTACTTGTAACAAAGCTCAGGCCAGCCGCTTGTTGCTTTTTCCAATGCTCAGCGCGCAATGTTTTTGCTGTTTTCTGTAAATAATCTGGTGACGACTCACCACGCCAAAAAGATTCTTGTACAAATTTTAGCTCACGTTTTTCGCCCACACGAGGGTAACCTAAAATATGCGTTTTTATTGGTTGTTGTGTCATTTCTATTCTCATCTCAAAGTAAGGCGTGCATTTTGTGATGACAAAATAATTTAATAAAGCGAAAGTTTTTGTGATAAATTTGAATTAAATTCATACTACAGAACAAAGCCTATAAGCCATGATCGAAATTCGCCATCTAAAATCACTCAAAGCCATTGCCGAAACGGGTAAGCTTGGCTTAGCTGCCGAACGTGTTTTTCTAACGCAATCTGCGCTGTCTCACCAAATACGTGCACTAGAAACACACTATGAAATAACTCTGTTTAAGCGCAATGCGCAAGGCCTACGCTTTACCCCAGCAGGGCAACGACTTTTAGATTTAGCCAATGAGTTATTACCACTCATTGAAAAATCTGAGCGTGATTTAATTCGTTTGAAAAGTGATCAATCAGGCGAGCTTAGAATTGTTTTAGAGTGCCACACCTGTTTTGACTGGCTAACACCTGTGATGGATGCCTTTCGGCGCGCTTGGCCAGAGGTTGAAGTTGATTTAGTTGCAGGTTTTCATAGCGACCCTTGGCACCTATTAGGTGAAGGTAAGGCCGATTTGGTTATTGGTGGCTTACCTGAAAAAGTACGTGACTTACAACATCAAGCATTATTCAAATTTGAAATAATGGCCGTTTTACCCCCAGATCATCCTAAGCGCAATAAGGCGCGATTTTTAGCGGAGGATTTTAGTAGTGAAACGTTGATCACCTATCCAGTGCCTGAAGAACGCATCGACATCATCCGTAACGTGCTTAAACCAGCCAACATTGTGTTTGAAAGGCGCGCGGCAGAACTCACGGTTGCCATTATGCAACTGGTGGCTAGTCGTAGAGGTGTCGCCGCGCTGCCCAGTTGGGGTATTCAAAGCTATGTAGATCATGAATATGTGATTGCAAAACCAATTGGTACAAAGGGGCTATGGTCTGAACTGTATGCGACAGGTACGCAAGACATGATGACAAAACCATATGCGCTAGATTTACTACGCATTATTAAAGAAGTCTGCGCGAATAGTTTGACTGGTATTAAATTGTTTTGACTTGTTGGATAAGTGCTTTATGAAGATTGCGCAAATGTTCCTTTGCGCAATCAAAATTCACTTCACATAAAACCAGGGCTTGCGCATTGCATAAATGTATTGCACAATGAACATCATTGGCAACAGGTTTTTGCAATCATGCTCATCGGATACGCTCGCGTTTCAACTCAAGACCAAGACACAGCAGCACAAATTGGTGCGCTTACGTCCGCTGGCTGTGAACTTATTTTTCAAGAGAAGGCTTCTGGTGGTCGCTGGGATCGCCCTGAACTGCATCGACTTCTAGGTCAGTTACGCAAAGGTGACATAGTTGCCGTCTGGAAATTGGATCGACTATCGCGATCACTGAAAGACTTGCTACTGACGCTGGAAAAGATCGAAGAAGCAGGAGCGGATTTTCAAAGTCTGACCGAAGCGATTGATACATCCACACCTGCTGGTCGGATGATGATGCAAATCGTTGGCTCATTTGCAGAGTTTGAGCGTGCTATGCTACGTGAGCGCACCAAAAATGGCCTTGAAGCTGCACGACAAGAAGGCAGAATTGGTGGGCGGCGACCTAAACTTACACCACAACAACAGAAAGAAATCATCACATTCGTAACATCCGGCCAAAAAACAGGGGCTGATGCTGCTCGATTGTTTCAGGTACATCCATCGACGGTGGTGCGTTTACTAGCAAAAAACCGATAAAGTGTGATGAATTTAGCTTAGCGTACAATTTTTTCCGTTTTCTGCGTTCGCCCCCGATTGGCTAAATAAATCATTTTGTACACCTTGCGCTGTTACCAGTTCACTCAGCATCACGCCAGCTTTGGCATAGTCATAATTAGGCCTATAAATTTGTTTTAAGCCCCACAGCGCAATGTTTACCAGCTGCATAGTATTGTCAGTCGCGCTAGGTAATGGAATTGTTATGCCGTTGCTATATTGCGGAGCATCTTGCTTAAATGGGCTGGTTCTAATAAAAACGTGCACCGAGCCTGCAAAAGACTGCTGCCTACGTAACTTCACCGCTGCGCTGCTCATGTAAAGCGTAATCGACTCAGCAAGACTGTTGTAATCGCGTATAGGCTGTCCAAAACTGCGTGAACTCATAATCTGCTGCTTTGGTGGGCTAATCTCTTCTAAGTCGATACAAACCGTACCGTTAAGCTCATGTATGGTTTTTTCAAGTACAACACTGAACTGCTGCCTCAATCTATCAGGGTTGGCACGTTTTAAGTCTTGTACGGTATTAAAGCCTAGAGCCTGTAGCTTTGGCGCAAGTTTACGGCCGATGCCCCATATCTCACCCACATCAATTTGACATAGTAAGTGTTCAAGCTCAGTAGGTAACATGGCGTTAAAATTGCACACGCTATTAAATACAGGTCGTTTTTTAGCGCAGTGATTAGCGAGCTTGGCTAAGGTCTTGGTTGAACCAATACCTACACACACAGGTAAGCCAGTCCACTTAAGAATGCGCTTACGCATATGTTGGCCATAGCTGATTAAGTCGCGTGACTGAAAGCCTGTCAAATCTAAGAACGACTCATCAATCGAATACACTTCTTGGTCTGGGCTGTATTCGCGTAGTATCGACATCACGCGGTTGCTCATGTCCGCATACAGCGCGTAATTGCTAGATAAGCCAATAATGCCATGTTGTTTAGCCAAGTCTTTCAATTTAAACCAAGGCTCGCCCATTGGTACACCCAATGCCTTGGCTTCATTGCTGCGTGCGACTGCACAGCCATCGTTGTTACTTAATACGACAACTGGCACACCGACAAGCTTAGGATTAAACACGCGCTCACAGCTCACGTAAAAGTTATTGACATCAATGAGGGCAATACTGCGGGTAGGGTGGGGGAGTGGCATGTCATTTTCTTTCATGATTTTACTTAGTCGTCATTCATGAACAGTAATAGTGTTGTAATTTTTGGCAGGTGCATAATGAACTCACTCGAACAAGACACGATGTCAGTTCAAAACAGATAAATACTTTGGAGAAATATTATGTGGACTAAACCAGCAGCTACAGAAATGCGTTTTGGCTTTGAAGTAACAATGTACGTAATGAACAAGTAATCACTTCATTAGCAAGAACACTAAGCCTAGTCACTGACTAGGCTTTTTTGTATCTAGCGTCCGCCGACTAAAATCGCCTAAACGAGCCAGTCACCACACCCCAAATCTCAAAATTCATTTCTTCAGTAATCTCGATGGGCTTATATGCACCAGTTGAGTTGGCAGGTAACAATCTAACTGCCCCTTCTTTGTTACGACCCAGCGTTTTAACCGTAAACTCACCATCCACTACCGCCAATACAATATCGCCAACAGTAGGCGTTTTAGATCGGTCTACTACCGCTTTGTCTTTAGGTAATAGCCCCACATCTACCATTGAATAACCTTGGATGGTGATGAAGAAGGTGGCGTCTTTCTGGTCAATTAAATAATCATTGGTATCTAAACGCTTCTCTACATACTCTTCCGCAGGACTTGGAAAGCCTGCTGATACTTTTGAGGCATACAACGGCAAATTGATTGCTGGCGCATTTAGTCTAGGCAGTTGAAATACGCCTATTGTCCCCAAACCAGTGAGGCAAATAGGTGGAATGGATTTGCTTGTTTTTAATTTAGTGGTTTTTAACATTTAATTATTGTAACAATAATTATTGAAGTTAATTGCGCATCACTCAAAAAGAATTTTATGAGTCATAATACGGTCAATAATAACCTATAAGAATTTCACACAATGTCAGAAGAACAACGCCGTCAACTCCAACAGCAGCTTTGGAATATTGCCAATACACTACGTGGCAAGATGGGTGCAGATGAATTCCGTGATTACATCTTAGGCTTTATTTTCTACAAATACCTCTCTGAAAAAATCCAGCGTTTTGCTGATGCAGAACTCGCACAAGAAAATCTCAAATTCGCAGAACTCAACGAAGCTACTGCCGCTGGTAAAGAGTATATCGAAGCCCTAGAAGAAGCTGCCTTAGATGAACTAGGTTACTTCTTAAAACCCTCTGAAATGTTTCATGCCATCGCCATGAAGGGTAGTAATCAGCAAGATGCTTACAACGAAGGTGCAAGCCACAACTTCATTCTGGGCGACCTAACTAAAATACTCAAAAACATTGAACAAAGCACATTAGGCACAGACAGTGCCGATGACTTTGTTAACCTATTTGAAGACTTGGATTTAACCTCATCCAAGCTTGGCAAGACCGAAAAAGAGAAGAATGACTTGGTAGCAAAAGTGCTGGTGCATTTAGATAAGATTGATTTCAATCTGAGTGATGCCACCGCAGACGTACTGGGTGATGCTTACGAATATCTAATTGGTGAGTTTGCCAGTGGCGCAGGTAAAAAAGCAGGTGAGTTTTATACACCGCAACCAGTATCAACCTTACTGGCCAAGCTAGTTACAGCTAATAACAAGAATCTCAAAAGCGTATATGACCCTACCTGTGGTAGCGGATCACTATTGCTACGTGTAAAGCGTGAAGCCACCAACGTAGATAAAATCTATGGTCAAGAACTCAACCGTACCACCTACAACTTAGCGCGTATGAACATGATTCTGCATGATGTACATTATGCAGACTTTGATATTAAGCAGGAAGACACCCTAGAACGCCCGCAGCACCGTGATTTACGTTTTGATGCCATAGTAGCCAATCCACCATTTTCAGCGCAGTGGAGTGCCAGCCAGTTACACATGAATGATGATCGCTTCAGTGTGTATGGCAAACTTGCACCAAGTAGTAAAGCTGATATGGCGTTTGTGCAGCACATGGTCTACCACTTGGCAGAAGAAGGTACGATGGCAGTGGTATTGCCGCATGGTGTGCTATTCCGTGGTGCGGCTGAAGGACATATTCGTACCTACCTGATTGAACAACTCAACTGCCTAGATGCCGTGATTGGTTTACCAGCTAATATCTTCTACGGTACTTCTATCCCTACCTGCGTGCTGGTGTTCAAGAAATGCCGTAAGCACCCAGATAATGTGTTGTTCATTGATGCCAGCCAGCAGTTTGATAAGGTCAAAACGCAAAACATCTTGCGCCCTGAATACATTCAAAAGATTGTTGATACCTACCAAGCACGCACTAATGAAGACAAGTACAGCCATGTAGTCAGTATTGAGAGTATTAAGGCCAATGATTACAACCTGAATATTCCACGTTATGTGGATACGTTTGAGGCAGAAGATGCGATTGATTTAGGTGCTATTTCTGCACAGTTGATTAAGCTGGATAAAGCAAGCCAAGCCACTGATGCAACCATTGCGGCTTTTTGCAAAGAGTTAGGTATTGAGCCGCCATTTGCAATGCAAGGGCAAGAAGCATGAATGTGCCAGCAATAAGTTTTAAAGATGATGATGGAAAAGTCTTTCCTGACTGGGAAAATAAGACTATTGGTAGTGTTTTATCCATAGGAAGCGGTAAGGATTACAAGCACCTTTCAAAGGGTGATATACCAGTTTATGGCACTGGTGGTTACATGCTATCAGTAGATAAATATTTGTATGATGGTGAAAGTGTTTGTATTGGTAGAAAAGGCACTATTGATAGACCAACATTATTGAATGGCAAGTTTTGGACTGTAGACACACTTTTTTATACTCACTCTTTTAAGAATTGCCTCCCAAAGTTCATTTATGCGACTTTCCAACGGATAGATTGGAAAAATTATAACGAGGCTTCAGGAGTACCCAGTCTATCTAAATCTACCATTGAAAAAGTTGAGATTTCATTACCCTCAATTGATGAACAAACCAAAATCGCTAACTTCCTCACGGCTGTTGATGAAAAAATCTCACATCTCACCCAAAAACACGACCTGTTAACCCAATACAAAAATGGCGTGATGCAACAGATTTTTAGCCAAGAACTGCGCTTTAAAAATGATGATGGGGGGGATTTTCCTGAGTGGGAAGAAAACAAGCTAGGTGAAGTCAGCTCGTTTTTCTCAGGCGGCACCCCTTTAACCACAAACAAGGGTTTTTATACTGGTGACATACCGTTTATTAAATCAGGGGAAATTGGTGCGAATAGAACGGCTCAATTTATTAGCGAATCTGGCTTGAAAGGTTCATCAGCTAAAATGGTATTAAAGGGCGATTTACTTTACGCGTTGTATGGTGCAACAAGCGGTGAAGTGGCTATATCTCAAGTTGAAGGCGCAATAAACCAAGCTGTGTTATGTATTCGCTCTAAGCTAAATACTTACTTTTTACTTTCATACTTCTTATATAAAAAAGAAAGCATTTTGCAAACTTATTTGCAGGGTGGGCAGGGTAATTTATCCGCAGAGATTATTAAGTCATTAATGGTGCCAATACCATCAGAGCAAGAACAAACCAAAGTCGCCAACTTCTTAACTGCCATTGACGATAAAATCACTGCCACCCAAACCCAACTCCAAGCCGTGAAGCAATACAAACAAGGCTTATTACAGCAGATGTTTGTTTAAGTGCCAAGAAAGAGATAAGTTACCTTGAGTACACAATCCGAGTTCGCCCTAGAAGCCGCCCTAATCACCCAACTCAACGGCATGGAATATGCCAGCGTCACTATTGACGATGAAGCGGCCATGTTGGCAAATCTCAAGCATCAACTGGAAGTCCATAACAAAGACATTAGCTTCACCAGCAACGAGTTTGAACGCATTCTCAACCACCTCAATACAGGCAGCGTGTTTGAGCGCGCTAAGATTCTGCGTGACAAGTACGCCCTCAAGCGTGACTCAGTAGCAGGCAAGCCCGATGAAGTTGTTTACATCAGCTTCTTAAACTGCGATGAATGGTGTCTGAATGAATTTCAAGTAACGAACCAAGTCACAATACAAGGTAAGCGTAAAAACCGCTACGACGTGACCATTCTCATCAATGGCTTGCCTCTGGTGCAGATTGAACTCAAGAAACGCGGTGCAGAGCTTAAAGTAGCCTTCCATCAGGTGAATCGCTATCAGCATGATAGCTATGATGCGGGGGCTGGGCTGTTTCAGTATGTGCAGTTTTTCATCATCAGCAATGGCGTTAATACCAAGTACTTCTCTAACAATAAACAACAGAGTTTTCAGCAAACTTTCTACTGGGCAGACAAAGACAATAAGCGCCTGTCTGACTTACATGAGTTCAGCAGCGAGTTTCTAAAACCCTGCCACATTGCCAAGATGATTAGTCAGTACATGGTGCTGACTGAAGAGCAAGTTATCAAGGTGCTCAGACCCTATCAGTTCTATGCGACTGAAGCCTTAGTGGATCGTGTTAAAAACAGCAATGATAATGCCTACATCTGGCACACCACTGGCTCAGGCAAAACCCTGACTTCGTTTAAGGCCAGCCAAATCATCCAGCGTATGCCTAAAGTGCATAAGGTGGTGTTTGTTGTTGATAGAAAAGACCTAGACTACCAAACCGCCAGAGAATTTAACGGCTTTGTAAAAGGCAGTGTGGATGCCACGACTGACACGCGTAACCTAGTTAAACAACTGAATGACGACAGCACAAAACTGGTACTCACCACCATTCAAAAGCTTAACAATGCCATCGTTAAAGAGCATTACCTGAGCAAGGTCACACACCTGCAAGACAAGAAATTTGTGTTTATCTTTGATGAATGTCACCGCAGCCAGTTTGGCGATACCCACCAGAACATTAAGCAGTTCTTCAAAAACGCCCAGATGTTTGGTTTTACCGGTACGCCTATTTTTGCCGACAATGCACAAAGCGGCACAGCTCCTAATAAAACTACGTATGACCTGTTTGGTGATTGCTTACACAAGTATGTGATTGTGGATGCCATCAAAGATGAAAACGTACTCCGCTTTGCCGTAGAGTATGTAGGCAAATACACCCGCAAGGCTGGCAGTAAATTTAGCCAAAATGAATTAGACATTGCCACCGATGCTGATGTGGCAGAGGATGTTCAAGTCGAAGCGATTGATACCAAAGGCTTGCTAGATAGTCCGCAACGCTTAGAAAAAATCACCGACTACATCCTAGCCCACCATCCACAGAAATCTAAACGACCAGATTTCACCGGCATGTTCTGCGTCAGCAGCGTACAGACCTTAATCAAGTATTACGAACTGTTCAAACAAAAACAGGTGGGTGTTGCCAACCCACTCAAGATAGCGACTATCTTCAGTTACGCTGCGAATGAAGAAGACCCAAATGCCAATGGCCTACTCAACGGACTCATTCCCGAAGAGAACCCCATGCCTGAGGGTGCAGTTAACCCATACAGCCGTGACAAACTCGATGAATTCATTGTCGACTATAACGCAATGTTCAATACAAACTACTCCACTAAAGACAGTCAAACATACTACAACTACTATCAAGACATTGCCAAGCGTGTACGCCAAGGCCAAGTTGACATACTGCTTGTGGTAAACATGTTCTTAACAGGCTTTGATAGTCCACGTCTTAATACGCTGTATGTAGATAAAAACCTCAAGTTTCACGGCTTAGTACAAGCCTTCTCACGTACTAACCGCATCCTCAATGACAGAAAATCACAAGGCAACATTGTTTGCTTTAGAAACCTAAAAGCCGCTACCGATGAAGCCATTGCATTGTTCTCTAACAAAGACGCCAGAGAGACTGTACTGGTTGAGCCTTATGAAGACTATATAGCTCAGTTTAATGAAGCAACGAAAGCCCTATTAGCCATTACCCCCACAGTGGCGAGTGTGGACGAGTTGCCCGATGAAAATGCTGAGCTAGCCTTTGTGGTGAAGTTTAGAGAGCTGTTACGCATTAAAAATATCCTCACCACCTTTGCCGACTTCAGTGAAGATGACTTGAGTCTGCCAGAGCAAGACTTTGAAGACTACAAGAGCAAATACCTTGATGTGCATGACAAGGTTAAAAAACAATCTGACCCAGAAAAAGTCTCTGTGCTGGAAGAAGTCGACTTCGAGCTAAGCCTGATTCACCGCGATGAAATCAATGTGGCTTACATTCTGCAATTGTTAGCCTCACTCAGTAAGCTCAACCCTGAAGAGGCCAAAAAACGTCAAAAAGAAATCATCGATTTGGTCGCAGGTGAAGTGCAACTACGCAGCAAGCGCGAACTGATTGAAAAGTTCATCGCAGAAAACCTGCCTAAACTTAAACCAAACGACAACGTGATTTGCGAGTTTGAAGGCTACTGGTCTAAACATAAGCAGACTGCCTTTGAGCAATTGTGTGCTGATGAAAAGATTCAGCCTGAACAACTACAAAAGTTACTGCAAACCTACGAGTTTGCTAGCCGCTTGCCGCGACCCCAAGAGATTAAAGATGCACTGAACTACCAGCCTAAAGTGTTAGAACGTAAAACCATTTTAGGGCGTGTGGCTGAAAAGATTCAAGCGTTTATAGATACGTTTGTTGAGGGGATGGGGGGAAGTGTTTGATGAGGGCAATAGCATCTTATGACGGATTGGATATCAGATATGCGGCTGGATTTAGTTAGTCCGAGTTATAGCTGAGGAGACGCCGGACTTAAAAATGGTTGCTCTGGACAATTTGCATATTCTCATATCAACTGACCATAGATTCTCATCATGGATGACCAGCACAATTATTCTAACTAACCAGTGATTCTAATGGGAGCTGACAACTATTAAGGATAAGTGCCTTGATCAGTCAATAACTAACTCTTCAACAGTCTGCAAACTTCAGCTAATATAGTTTCAAGCTCTCGTGAAAAATTGACTTCATGCATGTCAGGCATCACTTCTTTGTCTCTAATTTGCATATGTAAAAATTTGTCCGCTACAAATCTCATTTGTTTATTTAAATGATCTGAAGATAATCTAAATGACTTTCCACCTCCACCGTAATTTGATGCCACCTCAGCAAAGCTCTTAAATCCAAAAATTGGAGGAATGTGATCGATTATCGTACGCGTCAGTACAGCAACAGCATAGATGTTATTTCTTGATGCGCAATCATTTATTTCTGTGCAAAGGCATACTAATCGAGTGCAATCATATGAAGTGTTTTTGAGTTCCTTTAGAGCTTGTACTCGAGTGTGACTAATGAAAGTCTGCTCCTTCATACTTACATTATTTATATTTTCATTGGCATCGGAACTTTCAAAATAGTCCATTACTGTTGCTTTTGCAGGATTATTTAGTTGTGATATTAGTAGGGTATGAAATTCCGTAAGTCGTGTACTTAAATAAACTTTTGAGTCACTAAAATTCCAAAACTCGATAATCTCATCCGAAATATTAATAGACCAGTCTTTGGGAGATGACCATCCACTCAGACTGAATGCTACATTGTATAATCCATATAAACTTATAAGCTTGAATAAAGCTATCACTTGAGTTTCAGTCAGCTTCAGTTGTTCTTGTAAAGTTGCACTTGTAATATTGCTTAACAGAGGGTCTTTTATATATTCTTCTCTAATAAAATCCAATAACCGTAACAACAAGTTTGCAAGGTTTAAGCCTTTTACTGAAAGTAACGCGCCGAGAACATTCAGTTTCAAAACTCGATTACTCGAACTCTCGACTTCATTAATATAAACCTTATCAATTCCTTTCAGTGCATCCGATATTTTTTGTTTTCCAATTAGCTTGGGGAGCCCTCGTATTGGGTAATCTTTGTTAAAGAAAAGATATTGTTCCCATACATTGTCTAGAATATTTTGTTGAGATACAGGTAACGATTCTCTTAATGATGGAATTAAGTCTATAGAAAAACTTTCTTCACTATGCTCTTCATTTGATGTTTTCATTATTATATTTTACCTTAGGATTAAAAAGTGGAGAGCACCTCACTCCACTTAGTCGTATAGCTAGGGCTTTTATTGCCTTGCTTCATTTTCCAAGGACGTTTAAAACCTTCGCTGGCAAGTTTGATTGATTCCTTGCCCATTTTACGGTTGATGCCGTCCATAGCGGACATTAGCGCGGCTGATCTTGGTGAAGCTTGCGCGGTTGTCAGCCTTTAATCCAAGAGGTATTTATCTGTAAATTTTGATGCATCTTAATAATGCTTGTTAACAGCTAAATGCCATGCTATAAAAAGTTACTGCTAGAATACTAGTCAATTACTTAAATTAAGAATAACTTTAACCTCGGAGTCTGAACGATGATTCTAGCTGAGTATCGCCGTTTTTTACAGACGCTCGCAAACGCTCATTCACAAGAGTTACGCAAAGTAGCAAATCTTGTGTTACAGCATTTTGATGATTTGCTACCTCTCACTACGGCACAAGGTCAGCGAGTTAGGAAGTTGGTCGAGTTATCGCAAGCTAATTGGGAAACCATTAATGCAGATATTCAACCGATGCTTGTGCAAGCAGCAGCTTCCGTCAACCCGATATGTCAGTTAAAAAGCCTTCATGTCGGTCCCTTTCGCGGTTTTTCTAAACCAGAAGATTTCGACCTTGCAAGTTCATTGGTACTGATTTATGGACCCAACGGCACTGGAAAATCGAGTTTTTGTGAGGCATTGGAATACGGATTGCTGGGCAGCGTTGCTGAGGCCGAAAGCAAACGCTTTCGCGAACAAACTGACTATCTGAAAAATGCCCATACCAACACTGTTACCGTTCCAATAATTAGGGGAACGGATAGCCAAGGGCAAGAAGTGGTGGTGCAGGCCAACGAAGCGGCATATCGCTTCTGCTTTGTAGAAAAGAACCGTATTGATAGTTTCTCTCGTATCGCTGCTCAAACGCCCGCAAAGCAAACAGAACTTATTTCCACTCTGTTTGGTTTGGATTCCTTTAGTGAATTTGTACGCAACTTCAGCGCTGAAATTGATGTTAGATACATTGATCTGATTGGTGCAAAGGCAAAGGCATTGGCATTAAAACGTCAATCACTTGTGGGTTTTGAGCAGCAACGAAAATCCAATATCGAAGAATTGCAAAAACTGGATGCTGAAGAAATTTTGCTAGCGAGCCAATATCGAGTGGGCGCCACCTTTGCACAAGTAGTGATGGAGTTGCGTGGTGATGGCGAAAATGTAGGTCAAATTAGAAGCATTGAAAGCGAGTTGCAACAGCCGCTAGCCACAAAAAGCCAATTGTCCAGTGCAAGTTTACATGCGCTACAGCAAAGCATTCGCAGCAATCTAGAGAGCATCAGCGCCAAGCAGCAAGTGCTAACAACAGCTGGGCAACAAGTATCGTTTAAGCAGTTGTATGAGGCCGTTAGCCAAGTGCAACTCAGTAGCCCAGAATATTGCCCAGCCTGCAAAACCTCTTTGCAGCAAGTCGCGGTAAATCCGTACACGCACGCCAGCGATGAGCTAAAAAAACTTCAGCATTTGGCGCAGTTGCAACAAGAATTGCAACAACTCAATAATATAATCAACCAATCGTTGAATTCACTTTCACAAGACGTGGCAGCTTGTACTGCGCGCTTTGCATTAAATAACGAACTATCCAAATATGTTGTCTCATCAGGCTTGACTGCCACTGTTGATTGGTGGAACTCTCTGCATCAAACCTTGAGTGATGGTTTTACACCATTGCAGCACTTGGAGACGCAGGTTCGTCAACTCGAAGAAACCGACCAAGCGATAGAGCAAGCCACACAGCAACGCACAATTAAGCAACAACAACTTACTAAACTGCGTGAATTTGACACTAAGATTACACAATTTCAGACACGCCGAACCACCGCTAACACTGTTATCACTTCGGCGAATCAGACTCTCGCTAACTTTGAAACTGAAAATGCGCAGCTAATTACAGATGCAGCAGCAGAAATTGTGGTCGTTATAAAAAATAATGTCATCGCCAATGCCTACACCAGCTTTGTTGCCAAATTAAACGACTACAAAAACAATTTGCCATCGCAGTTAGTTGCTGATTTGGGTGATAGAGTTGTAGAGCTTTACAACTCCTTTAATCGAAATGATTTGCCCAGCGAAAAGTTGGCATCTGTTCGGTTACCCTTGTCGCAAAATCAGCGCTTACAAATATCATTTCAAACTGACGCAACTCGTTTTTTTGATGCCCTGCATGTTCTAAGCGAGGGACATATTCGCTGTATCGGTTTGGCGATACTGTTGGCGAAGAACATAAAAGAAAATTGCCCTGTTTTGATTTTTGATGACCCAGTAAATGCCATCGATGATGATCATCGTGAATCCATAAGACGAACGCTATTTGATGATGTGTTTTTTGTGAGTAAACAAATCATCCTCACCTGCCATGGCGAAGAGTTTTTTAAGGACATACAAAACCTGCTGCCTACTGTGCGCGCTTCTCAATCAAAATCATTTACCTTTTTGCCACGTTTAGATGAATCGCATATTCGGGTTGATTTCAATTGCGCTCCTCGGAATTACATCATTTCGGCCAGAAACCATTTAAATAACGGCGAAATAAGAGATGCACTCAGCAAAGCAAGGCAAGCCTTGGAGTCGCTCACTAAGGGTAAACTCTGGCCCTATGTAAATAGACATGGTGATGGAAATCTCAGTCTGAAATTTCGTTCAGTAACTGCGTCAATCGAGCTGCGCAATTTAACTGAACAGCTTAAATCCAAAATTGCAAGAACTGATTTTGGCGATGTAAATAAGGGGGCTGTATTTACATTAATTGATACGCTTCTTGGCACAAACGGTGACTCTCGTGAATGGCGTTATCTAAATAAAGGCACGCATGAAGAGGCAGACCGATCCGAGTTCGATCGGCAATCAGTTCAGCAAATCGTGACCACTCTTGAGCAACTTGACGCTGCTATTTCGTAGAAGCGTTAGTCACGTCATGACTAACAAAAGCAACAAACTGATTCGCACTATTGTGTAATGGTGTTGAAGAGTGGTATATAGCAAAGTGCTTAAGTCCCGATGTAAAGGATTGGTTGGAACAAGCTCTTTTTTGTCAAATAGAGCGCTACAATTAATTTTTTGGTTTCGTAACTGGATTAATCACTTCACCGTTATAAAAAATGCTCGTCTTGCCTTCTTTTTTCACCGTTAGTTTATTGCCTTCTGCAAGAGATTCTACTGTTTCAGCGCAGCCATCTATTTCAGTTTTACCTGTTACAGCTTCTGTTTTAGGGTTAAAAGTAAAGGCGTAAGTGGTCGCAGGGCAAGCGTTCCCATATTCGCCTGTAGACACAACTAGTAAATACTTATCACCAAATCGATAGGCTTTTTCAACGGCAATGTAACCTACTGCTTCTGGGTCACCTACAACATACTCCATTACATTCATTACGCCAGCACGTGATTGGTAATTTAGTTGGTTGCCCCCACTTTCTCCTTTTGAAGCATCTGGTGTCCATAGTGTAAATATGTCTCCAACACCACTATCTGAAACAGGTAACACTTCATATTGCACGTTTGGTGCGGCTGGTATTGCATCAGCCACTGGCAACTGTGTTTGCGGTGTTTTATTGCATGCTGCTAAAGCCAAAAGTATTGCGACTAATGAAAGTTTTGCTTTCATCATAATTCTCCAAGTTTTTTAAATATATGCTGCGGAATATGAGCGCGTCAGTACGCTCGTCTGTATCCTACGTGCTACCTAAAACAGCTTGCGATGCTTCATATTGTGGGCACGTCATTGCCGTTTCTTCCAACCATTGACTAATGGAGTTAGCTTTTAGGATCTGCACCATACTGGTTTGATCCTTTTGTGCCGTCCTGTGCCAGAAATACAATATTTACTATTGGCAATAATAGCCACCATCCACTTCTATTGGTGTCATGTAGCCTGCGAACGCCAACCGCTAATAGCGGCAGTAATAAAGCTATATTTATCAGTCCTTGCATAATTTGAACAGTGTTTAAATCTAATTCCAACATTGCACAAACTACGCCAACCAATATCAATGCCAATAGATATGACAGTTGTGAATACCAAAACTCTTTCCTGCGAGAGCGACCATCAAATTGTGCATACTTTTTCATGGCAAGCATAAACCAGTAAACAGGAACATTTGAATCTGTCGGTACGTCATTAATTGCATTTTCTGATTTAGCAATATTGCCTGACGTGACAACATTCGCTTTCTGAACATTATTTTGAACAAAGCCACAATGTGGACATGTTGGTGCTGTTTCATGAATTTCTTTACCACAACCACGACAAAAAACCATTCCCATAACAACTTCCCCTAATTAAAAATTACGTACTACCTAAAGACGCTAACAACACAATAATCCCTATCAACACTCCAGTTGCCGTCATCCAACGTGGTGACTTAGATTGATTTAATGCGAGTATTCCAAAAAATATGGGAATTGCAGCAAGTAAAATTCCTCCTGCAACCGTATCGCTATCCCACTTGCCAGAAGGCTCCGTCGACATCAAAATAAATGCAATGATGCTACTGATGAATGCGGTCATTGAAGTCCAATGATAAACATTGGGTTCAGGAGTATTGCCTGATACTGGTTGCAATGCCCCACATTGCGGGCATGTTATCGCCGATTCATGAATCTGTTTACCGCATCCATGACAAAAAACCATGCCCATTTTTATTTGCTATTTTGTAAACACGCCACAAGTGCTTGCGGTGCATTCTTATTGCCAGCAGATGCTGCCGTTGTTTCTGCCATGGATGCATTACCTATAATTGAGCTGCAGTTGTCCTGAGATAGCGCTTGTTGTGGAGCATCATCACATCCAGCTACAAACATAAGCAGCAGTACTGGAAGTAAATTAAGTTTTTGCATGGATATTCCTTCTGGTTTGAATTTGAATATGGTTGGCACATAAATCCACCAGTTTATTATCGCGTTTGACTAACACTCGACAGTAGTGCGCCATCAATCATTCTTGCACTTGTAGGTGGATTTCATCGCAAATTCAGGAAAGCCTGCTGGTATTGCGCCAGCATTCATTTGTTTGAGTTGTTCTGCGCTGTACTTTTGCTCAACCTCATCAAAAATACAGGAGCAGACGGATCGGCTAGCCCCATTTTGTAGGCAGCCTGATACAAAATTATTTCTCATTTTTGAGGTTTCGCTATTTGAACAAGCGGTTATTGCACACATAAAAAGAATGGTTATTGATATTTTTATTTTCATAGATAATTTTTATGCGTTAGAGACAAGACCAAGAAACACCAGTATTGAAATGATCCCCAGTACCTTACTTAGCTTAAATACAGCGTAAGGCCAAATAATGGCGTTAGGTAAGTTGTATCCAAAGTTATAGAAGGCACTACTGGATGGATTGCCCTCGAAGAAGGTGAGATATAAAGCAAATAGCAACGCAAACGTGATGTACCAACCTTTAAATTTCAAAACACCATCTCCAATAAATTATTCAGCCATCTTTACAATGATCAACAAAACTCCAGCACCTAGTAGCCACCAAAAACCAATTGCACTCAGCATGAAATAAGCGAGAACGCAGAAAAGAATGACTTGAGCGATGAATTGCATTTATATCCCATAAATTCCTACTATAGTAGGATGAGTAAATCATACCACTAGACAAAAATTCCTCCAATAGGGGGAATTATGGAAATAGTGCATGCTTTTGGTAAAGTGATTCGGCAGTTAAGAAAGGAGGCGAAGCTCACTCAAGAGCAACTTGGTTTTGAGGCTGATTTACGTAGAACTTTTGTAAGTTTATTGGAACTAGGGCAGCAACAGCCCACTTTGACCACTATTTTCAAGCTAGCAAAAGCACTTAACGTCTCGGCTTCTGAAATTGTGCGTTTGATTGAAAATGAGCTAAATAGTGAAGGTGCATAAACAAAGAAAGATGAAAACCTAGGTCTTCATCTTTTAATCACATCAACAGCAGATCAGTAGGGTCTAGCAGTGTTGAACAATTACTGCACTGCAATTGGTGTGTCGGCAGTAGCGTTGTTATTTGCCAATCGTTGCGTTAGCTTAGTTTTCCTTGGCACCATTCTCTGTTGCGGTAGGTTAGTCTTTACAGCACTATTTTCTTGGCTAGAATTTACTTGAATAGCAGGCACTGGTATTTGTGCGCCATTCATTTCACCAGTATCTGCCTGACTATCCTCAGCCTCCGAATAAAACTCCTCCACAATCGCAGGAATTTCATCCTCTGACTCTTCAAATGCGCCGTTACTCAGCCCAGTTCTAACCGCTTGCTCTAAGGCTTTGATACTCGCCCCTGATTGATTCACCTTTTCTGCTTCAGCAAGTGCCATGCTTACAGCCTCATCTAACGTCAGGCCATCACGCAAACACAGATCCACGTAAAACACTGGGGCGCGATGCGATTGCGTAGTGGATTTAGCTCTGAGTTTTAATTGCAATGGTAAATAACGCGTATTGCCACCACTCACTGCCTCAAAGTACTGCAATCTGGCCGTCAATGTGCGTATGGAATTAAAGCCAGTAGTACGAAACACAAATGAAGCTAACTCTTCCGCTTGTCCTTCAATCGCCACATTTAAACGACCATAAGGCTTACAACCGTTATTCTTGCCTAGCTCACAACCATCAGGGCTAGGGCAAGTGGTTTCCTGAATCCCATCATTCCCTGCATAGCGTGCTGTCTCACCATTGCCTACACACATGGGTCTGCCAGTCTTCTTATCAAACAAGCTATATTCTGCACGCAGGTTTAAGTCACTACAGTTAAACAGCAACTTAATAGGAATCGCTCTAATCTTTTCATTAGCGGCTTCTGCTTGTAGTTTTGCATGTAATGGATGCAAAAGCCAGCCATCCTTGTTTTGTACTTGGGTGGTGATGGTAAAACTATCATCCTTCTCAGGTAATCGCTTACCGTTTTTCTCAACCATCTTGCCGATGGAAATACGCCCAATAATTGGCGGTGTGATTGCAAGACCTTTAATCATGGTATGACTCCTAAATAATAAATACGTACAATAAAAAAGCCTCCGTTAGTCATGACCCTATTGATGAGTCGTACTAACGAAGGCTATTGATTACGTGGTTTAAACGTGTTGCTTAGCGCTACTTAAAGCACCAGCTAAACAAACCATGTTTGATTACTGACCAATCTGTACCAAGAAACGACGACTACCAGGCTTAGTCATTTCATACGGCTTTACCCAGTCTGGATGTTCTTCGCTGAGTCTATTTAAATTGGTTGTGGTGGAATCTTTAGATTGTCGCCAGCTGATTTTGGCATTCTCTAACACAGCGCCACTGGCAAACCCAAGACGTGCTTGCAATTGCTGCTTGAGTAGCTCCTCTTGGTTTTCAAAAAGTTCGCGTTGTTGACGATGTTCCCAGTAATTGGCAAACAATCGGTTCATCTCGGTATCTTGGCTATAGTCCACCATATCGCCACGATCTCTTGGGTACATATTGCTTAAGGCTCTGGCACTTGACTCAGAACCATCCACTGGGGGAGGTACATCATCAATCACGTATTGCCAGAACTTGATTTCACGGCGGATTAACTCAGCAATCTTGTCTTCATCGCGCAATATGCGATATACCCTGAAGTCCTGACCACCAATCAATACCGCCACATCACACCAAGACTTACCTGTCACTGCGAGTTGATGCAAAACCTGGCATTGATAGCTGTCTGGCACACCATCTTCCCAGAACTTTGCTGAATTGACGCCTGCAGTTTTAACTTCAAGAATGCCATTGCCATCAGAGGGGTGTTGCACCACACGATCTAGGTTAGCCAACATAAACCGGTGCTCAGGATGCTGTAGCACTGCATTCAAACGTCTGACCTTCACGCCAGTACGAGTGGCATAGACATTGGCAATAATGTGTTCTAGTGTCGTACCCCAGAATACGGCATCATTGGCTGCTAGGTCTGGTGCTGCCTGACGCTCTGTTTTTTCTAGCCAGAGTTCTAGGGGGCTTTTGTACGGCGAGAAGCCGCATGCGACCGCAGCGTCACTGCTACCTATGCCTTGACCACGGACTGCCAGCCATTCAGCGCGGCTCATGTTTTTGGTTGAAACCAATCGTACTGCTGCATTGTTCTTGCTCATTAGTGTTCTCCTGATATACCTGATATAAACGACAACACCTCAGACAAATGCCTGAGGTGTGGTCTGTTGTGGTCAAGTGACCGAGTGTTGCCTTGGGTGTTGTTGCTTGATAGCTTGTTAAGCCGCTAAAGCCAATGCCGCTTCAAACCCTTTCTGTTTGATTTGTGCACCTTGACCAAACCATGCGGAATCCAAGCGATTGTCTTGATTACGCGCACGGCGATGTGCATCAACAAACTCCGTTACACCATTCATCAAGCCCCACACCGTACCATTGGCTGAAGCCATCTTGCTGCCTTTGCCATCACCTGAGTACAAGCCATAAGCCATTTGTATGGCTTTCTGGTTAGGTTGCTCTTGCAGGGGTAGGTCTGGATTACCCAATACATTCACAAAGTAGTTCATGGCTTCAAACTTATTGACTGGTCGATTCGACATATCTTTAATGGATTGTGAGAACGTATCCCAAGCGGTAACACCTAAACCTAACGATTGCTTGACTGCCACTGGATCAAAGACGGTAGAGTGGGGCACACGTACTGCACCAAGATTGTCACCAACAGCCATTTGCAGCGTGTTATTACACACCACACGAATGCTGGTGAATTGCGCAGTGGTTGCTAAAGAACCATCACAACTGGTTGCCAGTAATAGATAGCACTTCACTTTATCAATGCCTGACAGCATGGTTTCTTCACCAGTACGTGCCAAAGCCCACAGTTTCTTTCCACCTTTTAACACGCCAGCAGTTTCCAGCTCGAAACCACTGACGGAAACCAAGTCACGATAGAAGCCCAGCACGTCACGTGGCTGAACGACTTTGTAACGCTTAGAAACGACAGACAATGCTTCGTTGGTGTCAGAGCGATAGAGTACAGTGGCATCTTTGTTACTGCGCAGATTGAGCATGTTGCCATTCTCTGAAGCAGCATTGAATAACACTTCGGTCTGTTTGATTTCAAAGTCCATACCTGCGGCTTTTTGCCAGACTTCGATAGGTTGGTTCTTAGGGAGTTGATTTCCTAGGCCATGCCAAGGGGTCTCGCCGATATAAGCCATATCGGATGCATTTTGTAATTCGTGTGCCATGATGATATTTCCTTTAAATGAATAGTGAACGCGCACCACAAATCCGCTGGGTTAAAGAACAGCGTTTGTATGAATGGTGTTAAGTGCGTGATACAGGTACCTGTATGGGTACGTGGTATTGGTTAGAGAGCTGAGTTACTGAAGCACTGGATGCTGCTGGAATTGCTGAGGTTTGCTGGTATTGGTGATTGCAGGGTATTGCTGAAATGAAGATGTGTGTTGCAAATTACTCGTTGAATGTGTGATCGCAATCTACGCAACGGTAGTTCTCTAGTAAGTGGTCATCGGCCATTTCACCGACATTTTCACCTAGCTTACTACCAGTAGCAGCACCGATGAATCCACCAATAATGGCACCAAGAATGCCGCCGATAATAACGCCTGCAGGTCCACCTGCGATACCCAGAGTTGCACCAGTTTCTGTGCCAGCCATCATGCCTGTGGCACCAGCTACACCACCTACAGCACCGCCAATAGTACGACCTGTTTTCTTACCAATGTTTCTGGTTTCTATATGTGTGGAATGACAATGTGGACATCTGATGATGGTGTTGGTATTCGATGTAAACGGTAATTGATTTGTGTTGTGCATGTATAACTCCTTTGCGTGAATAAAGTGGATGTTTAAATTGCCTGAATCAGCATGTACAGATTTCCGCTGTCTGATCGCTAGGCTGAGGTGAACAAGCGTCAGGCTTATACTTCAGCTGATCTAGTCTGCAAGCACTCAAATCAAGATCTGTGCGTATACCGCGATACACAGGCTGATAAATACTGCCACCTTTGTAAGCGTACAAATACTCCACCTCTACAACATCCCCAGTTGCAGGGATATCGTAGTTAGGTGGAATAGTGACGTTACCGACAGGGATGATTGAGGCTTTATTGTTAGTGCCATTACTGGAGTCGAATAAGCTGATTTTGATACTACGTTTATTAGGATTAATGCTTGAGACATAACAACTGGCAGATTCAGTGAACTTGAACTTAAGCCAATCACCTCCTGAATTAGGACGACCTGCTGTGACCGGTGCATTGATGCGTTTAAACACCACACCTTCAGCTTGTTGTACATTCACCTGATACCACAGCTTGCGTTTATCCTCGGTACTCGCTGCAACAGGAATGGCTTTAATGTGTTGGCACTGACTGATCACCATACTGGCAATACGCATACGTTCTAGCCAAGGCAAGGTATGTAGATGTACACCTTGATGAATGAGTAGATCAAAGATATGTAAAACTTCACCAATAATCTCACCATCGACACGAATGGTGCCACTGCTGTTAGCAATGCTCTGCAATTCATCAGCGATACCTTGTGGTAATGCTACAACCAGACCTTTACGGTTCATACCGATGACATTACTTTTACCATCAGTACATTCACCGGTTACTTCACCAGTACCTTCACTATTAACTGTATTAATACTAGCCTCTGCATGAGCAGCACGTCTTTCACCATCCATCTTTTGTTGTAATGCCCAATTGTCATCTTGCATTAAGTCTATGAGTGCAGTTGTATTAATCGGGTTGCATAGTTGTGGCGTAAAGTCAGATGCCAGATCATGGCTTACACCATTACATTGTGTATGTTGATAAGCATTCCCAGACAAATCAGAATCAGGCAGATAGCCTTTTGCGATCTTGGCTTGGATGAGCTTAGCGTAGATGCTTTGTGCTTGTGCATGATCTACTGGTGTAACAGTCTTAGTGCCAGTCGTTAACGTACCACCACGTCTACCATATTTAAAGTTGACGACATAACCACCAGTGACTTCAACTAATTCAGCGTGGTACTCCTTGTTGCTACTGCCTTCGGTGTAATACAGACTACTTTTTAACAGTGATTCTTGCATGAGATTCTCCAGAGTCAATGACCAATAAAAAATCCACGTCTGTTTGAACAGAACGTGGACTTGATTTGAATTACTTGAGCGATTAGCTAAGCAGGGGCTTAGGCTCAGTTATGTAATATGTGACTGAGAATTTCTAGGATCAGCGTGTATGTCATTACAACGTAGGTTTAATAAATTACCTACGTCTCATGTAGTGATGAGTAGATTATTGATGATGAATATTACTCAATAAATAAAAATATACTGATGAATATATCTTATGGAAACTAGAGGTAAGTTAGTTAATGATGACTTAGTGAATACTAGGATAGTAAAGAAAGGATGCGCACTTACCCTTTCTGCTTTTTTAGTTGAGCATCGCTAAAACATGCTGCAAACATGCCAGGTTACATATCAATAAAAGATCCTACTTCTAATTTCTAACAACCGCGTACTTAACAAAACAGTACGGTTAATTTGAAATTACTTTAAGGATTAAAAAATGGCAACTTATCATTTCTCAGTTAAAAGTGGAAAACGTGGTAGCGCTAACACCCATGCGTCGTATATTGCACGTCAAGGTAAATTTGGGAAAGATTTACATCAAGATGAGGTGGTTGTAATGTCTAGCGGTAATTTACCTGCATGGGCAAACGGTAACCCTTTTGCGCTGTGGAGTGCGGCAGATAAATATGAGCGTAGCAATGGTTCTGCATATCGTGAATTTGAAATGGCTTTACCTGCGGAATTAACAACCGAGCAGCAAGTGCAGTTGGTGGAAGAATTTGTTGCATTAAACATCGGAGATAAACCTTATCAGTACGCTATTCATGCACCTCAAGCTGCAATGGGGGAGGTTAGCCAACCACATGTCCATACGATGTTTTGCGATAGGAAATCTGATGGTATTGAGCGCAGCCCTGAACTACACTTTAAGCGACATAACGCTAAACGACCAGAATTAGGCGGATCTAAGAAAGATAGCGGTGGAAAGTTGCCTGTAGTCTTAAAGGGAGAGCTCATTGATACTCGGGAAAGTTGGGCTAATCTCCAGAATCAATATCTTGAAAAATATGGTCATGAGCAAAGAGTAGATCATCGTAGCAATCGTGATCGAAATATCAATAAAGAGGCTGAGCGGCATCTTGGTAAGGCAACTATTCAGAAAATGACTGATGATGAGAAAGCTCGATATAAAAGGAATCGACAATAGTATTAGCAATGGCAGTCCATAGGGATTATTGAAACATCATCTCATTCAACCAGTTGTGGTAACTATTTGACTAAGGTGGAGCAACAGCCACTAGAATATTATTAAGCATCTGGGCATGATAGGTTGTTTTCAATGGGAGTGATGCCTAAGGAGCGTATTGGCAATGTGGGTAGGCCTCGTTAGGGGAGTGATGCACATTAAGTCATCTAAAACGACATCAACTATTTATCTTAAATGCTGTTTTGTGGATTGTCATCTAGGTTTCATGAGCATGTAAGATCGCCATATTTTTTAATGTACTAGAAAAAAAATACAAAATATGAATAGGTTTTATGTAAAAAATTTAATATATTAAACATATATTTATCTTATCTTGTATGTAAATTAGATGCTAATATTATTCGTTGATGGTAATTTTATCGATAGTTAAATAGGGTCATAGAACTTGCGTACTTTCAAAAATACACCACTTAGTTATTTTCGAGATTTTGATGCTCGTCATGAATACAGCTGGACATACAAACTAAATGATTTTGAGTATTTCTTTGAGCAAGTATTATCAGTTGAAGGCCCCGCTTATTGGATAGAGGACAATCCTAAAACAGATAAAAACGAGCTCAAAGAAAATCCAGCGTTATCTAAGTTTTTCTTTGAGATTCACAGGAAATTTCAAGTTCAGTTTGAATTTTTGAATGCTAATTTTTTTACCGAGTATTTTGAGTTGTTTAGTAGATGTTTCTCGGAATCTAAATTGAGTGATGAGTTCTTTACAAATCCTAGGCATGCATCAAGGCAGAAGGGAAAAAAACAGTACGAAGTATTTAACGATTTCATAAGTTCTATTCGTGCCGTAGCTAAAATTGACCCATTCAGGAGGATGCTTGGTAAGAGACAGGATCGAATTGATAAAAGAAAGAAAAGTGCAATCAAGTATATAAAGACAATGCTTGATAATTGCTCTTGTTTGTTTGCAGTTCGTCTCACGCTTGCATATAAGCTTGAAGCTGATATTACCGTTGAAGCCGCCATAAATGACTTCCTTCGGTTCAAGAATAACTGGAGAGGAAAGCCTGCATTATTCCATGACCTTGAAGGGTTTTTATGGAAAATAGTTTGGGATGAACCAATGTTGGGATTTCATTTTCACTTGGTATTATTTTTCAATGGCACTGAAACGCTAAAAAAAGAGGATATTGGCAATCAAATAGGGCTGTATTGGATTGCTTGCAGCACCAATAAGTTGGGTGCATATGCGCTGCGAGATCAATCAATTAATTCTGGAAGATTTAAAAGTGAAAGGCTTGATGTTGGTGCGATATCAGGAAGCAGCACTGAGCAAAGAGAATATATATTCAAACATACCGTTAATTATTTGTGTGGGATTGAGCCACGATTTAAATCAATCCAGTTAGGATCGATTAAATTTTTTGGTCATGGCGAGCATGCTAATTAAAGCCAAAAATTAAGCAAGGGTAATCAATTGTAATCAGTAGGTTAGGCGTGCGTAGTCTTATTCGGCTGTGCTGGACTGCAGTAGTTACTCCAATCTGACATAAGCGCCACTCTTTTAGAAAATTGAGTTCCGCGTTGATATGCGCGTTCCACAGCATCAGGTAATTGATGCGCAAGTGCATGTTCAGCCACTTCACGTGGATAAGTTGTTGTTTCAGCTGCCCACATACGGAACGTAGACCTAAAGCCATGTACGGTAATGCGATTCCCATCAGAGTCCACCCAAATGGATTGATCGTCATCACTCATTCGCCTAATGACAGCTGTCATTGACATGTCAGATAAGATTTGACCTTTAGTCCCAGCAAACACAAGTGCATTGTCATGTGGCATGGACTCTAATAACTTGACAGTAGCATCAGACAGAGGCACTTGATGTTCTCTGTGCGCTTTCATCCTCTCTGCTGGAATGGTCCAGACTTTATCATCTAAATCAAACTCAGACCATTTTGCACCACGCACCTCGCCAGAACGGCAGGCAGTCAGAATCGTAAACTCAACAGCTCTGGCTGAGACCCCTTCACGCGCTTTTATGGCGAGCATAAACTTACCAATATGTTGCCAAGGTAGAGAAGGGTGGTGTTTAGATCTGCTGGCTTTACTGATATTCGCTAACAAATTATCAAGATGTCCCTTCCAGCGAGCAGGATTCTCACCAGTGCGATAGCCACTGGTAATTGCCCAGCCTAGAATAGATTCAATTCGGCCACGTAGGCGAGACGCTGTTTCATTCTTGCTTTGCCAAATAGTGCTGAGGCATTTAACGACCAATGCAGTATCAATGTCGGCAATAGGTAACTGACCAAATACTGGACTTGCGTAAGTTGCCAATGTGTTCGACCACTGGCTAGCATGCTTAGCATTTTTCCAGCTAGCGATATGTGCTGCTATATAAGCATCAGCGCACTGATTAAACGTCATCATTTTAGCGCTTTCCAATGCAGCAGTAATTTTGAGCTGTTTTTTTGCAGCCAATGGATTAATGCCCTCAACAAGAAGTTTTCTGGCTTCGAGTGCTTTTTGTCGAGCTTCTTGTAAACTAACAGTATGCGTTGCACCAAGTCCCATACCGAAAGCCTTACCATCTCGCATAAACCTAAATAGCCAACTTTTTGCACCAGTCTTGGTAATCTGAAGGGTCAACCCACCGCCATCACCATACAAACCTGGTTTGTTGAGTTTTGTGACTTGAAGTGCAGAGAGTTTTCCTATTTGTCTTGCCATGGTATAATCCAACTATCAAAATGACTATCAAATTATAGTCGGATTTGATCAGGTTGGATAGGATTGATTTGGATGATGTTATTGTCTAACTAATTGTTTTATATATTAACATTGGATTGTATCGGATGGCATCGGATAGCTTTATAGCGGACACCTCTTCCGCCAGATATTTAAAAAAAGCCCCTTTAGGGGCTTTTTATTTTTCTAAGCATAGTTATGTACCTCCTCCCATGCCAATTAGTTGGTAAGTCATGGCGAAATCTTAAGATGTATATTTTGAATATACTTAAAACGATAGGCGGTATATTTCTCATCTAAATTTTACTGGTTTTGGAAATCAGCTTGGCTTTCGACCATACCGGCATGCTGTTTAGTTGGGCTTAATCAGCAGGGCATATTCTGCGCGAATTTTAGCGGCTTTTGGTGCTGCCAAGGCCATGCAATAGGGTTGGTTTGGGTTGTTGGAAAAATAGTACTGGTGATAGTCTTCCGCTGGGTAAAAGGTTTTCGCACCGTTAATTTCTGTGACAATCGGTGCGCTAAATGTAGAGGCATCATTTAATGAAGCGATCATTTTTTCTACTGCAGCATGTTGTTCTTCATTTTGGCAAAATACGGCTGAGCGATATTGTGTGCCAATATCATGTCCTTGGCGGTTAGGTGTCGTTGGGTCGTGCGATACAAAAAATATTTCAAGTAAAGTTTCAAAGCTAATCTGGCTAGCATCAAAGTAAATTTGTACGGCCTCCGCATGACCGGTGTCACCATTGCAGATAGTTTTGTAGGTTGGGTCGACGGTGTGGCCGCCTATATAGCCAGACACAACTTTGCTCACGCCTTTTAATTGACTGAACACGGGTTCAGTGCACCAGAAACAACCCCCGGCAAAAATTGCTATTTGTTGATTGTTCATTATTATCTACCTTTGAATTCACTTAAAATATGGATGCATGCGAGACTTATCTTAGTCAGCCTCTCGCACAAAAACTTACATTCAATATCAGGTTTCTCTTTTAATGCTTTTCTCTTGCCAATACGTTAGCCATGAGCCTAAACGCCCTTTACGTTGATTTTAACTCTTACTTCGCCTCTGTGGAGCAACAGTTGCGGCCTGAATTACGAGGCAAGCCAATTGGTGTGCTTGCTGTGATGGCAGAAACGACTTGTTGCATAGCAGCGAGTTATGAAGCTAAAGCGTTTGGTATTAAAACGGGAACATTAGTGCGCGAGGCGCGTAAGTTATGCCCAGAGATGGTGTTTGTCGAAGCGCGCCCATCGGTGTATGTAGAGTTTCATCATACGCTCATTGAACTGGTGGAAAGCTGTACACACGTAGAAAAAGTGCTGTCAATTGATGAGATGGTGTGCAAACTGACGGGTAGTCAGCAGTTACCAGAAAATGCACTGAAGCTTGCTGCGAAAATTAAGCGCACTATCGCTAAAAGTGCTGGTGATTTTATGCGTTGCTCGATAGGTATCGCGCCGAATACTTTTTTAGCCAAGGTAGCATCTAATATGCAAAAGCCAGATGGTTGCGTGCTGATTGAACAGCATGAGCTACCTGAGCGGCTTTATGGATTGCAGTTGCGTGATTTAAATGGCATAGGCAAGCAAATGGAAGCGCGTTTGAGTCGTTATCGAATCAAAACGGTAGCAGATTTGTATGCCGCTAATCGTCAGCAACTACAAACAGCGTGGGGTAGCATAGAAGGTGAGCGCATGTATGACAAGTTGCGAGGTTTGGAGCCTTATTACGTTAAAAATGCACGGAGTAGTCTTGGTCATTCGCATGTAATGCCGCCAGAACAGCGGAATCTGGTGGGTGTAAAGGCGGTGTTGCATCGACTACTTCAAAAAGCCTGTATGCGCATGCGTAGCTACGATTTACTCACTTCAAAAATTAGCATTAAAGTTAAATTTAGGGGCGCGGTTGGGTATACGCCTATACCTAGCTGGAATATGGAGAGTGCGATTTCACCCACGGATAATACGCTACGCTTGATTGAAGCGCTGGAGGCTTTTATGCAGCATTATCCAGTTGAGAATGCTGAACCTTATGCCGTAGGCGTGTCTTTTTCTGGGTTAGTCACTGCGGATGAGGTAGCGCGTGATTTGTTTCAAGTGGAGCCGTTAGAAAATGAAAAGAAACTGAATCAGGCTATTGATACGCTTAACCTAAAGTTTGGCAAAAATACGATTTATTTCGGTGGGGCACATGAGGCGTTAAAAGATGCGCCTATGCGGATTGCATTTAATCATATCCCCGACTTAGTAGTAGAGGGTGATGGCGATAGCTAATGGAGTTGTGTTTGTATTTAAGTTTTGGACTGTTTAGCGATGAGCAGTTGGCAAGCATTTGTAATCAATATCAGACTTTTACATATCTTAACAATTTTTACGTATACCTAATTTAAAATTGCCGCGTTGAATGACCATCTGCTAACAAAAAAGCAGAGTTCTAAGGGTTAATAAGTAACGATGTCTCACTATAGAAATACTTTATAAGAAATACAGGAGAAATAAAATGCACGGTATCAAACTAAATGTTGCTACAACGATGCGAGTAACAGTGTTGGCTTCAGCACTAGTGGCTGCTGTATTTACGGCACCAGCGATGGCAAATGATCAATATAGCGATACAGCACGAGTCCTATCTGTAACGCCACAAACAGAACGCGTGAATATGCCGCGTCAAGAATGCCGTACTGAATATGAGCAACAAAGTTATAATAATGGCAGTGATCATTCTGTAGCTGGTGCTGTGATTGGTGGTATTGCAGGTGGATTGCTTGGCAATACGATTGGCCGTGGTAATGGTCGCGTTGCAGCTGCGGCAGTTGGAGCCGGGGTGGGTGCTATTACTGGAGATCGCATTGGTAGCAATCAAAATAATGTAACTACTACACGATCTGTACCAGTGCAAAATTGTTATCAAGTCGATAATTGGCAAACAGTGAACTCTGGTTATTTGGTAACGTATGAATATAACGGTAGAACTTATTCAACAGTGACTAATAACCGACCTGGTAATACTATAGGTGTGAATGTGTCTGTGTCCCCCGATATTCATTCATCATCACAAGCCGCCTATGCCGCACCAATACGTTATGTTGGCTCTGCTGCTTGGAACGATGATCGTGAACATCGTGATTATGGCAAGCAACGTGGTTGGGGTAAACATAGAGGTGATGATAATTATGAAGAGGATCGTTATTACTAATTACTAGGGTATAGTTTTGAGACTGGTATTTTAATAGTTTTCAGACACTTCCTTTGTACGAAAACCTAGCAGCCATCTGAGTTAGCTAGGTTTTTTTATGGCAGTTAAGTTATTGAAGAGGTTGAGTTTTTATGAATAATTGTAAAAAAAATTAAATTAATTCTAAAATAGTACTAAAGTTTATTGATAAGCTGCCGTTACAGGGTTAACAAGTAAGTGTAAGTTGATGTGTTAATTTAATCGTGGAAGGGTTATATCATGGCTGTAGATTCAGTTTCATCAAATGTGCAAAACACTAATATTTTTCTGCAACAGCAACAGGCGAGCCGTGCTAAAGATGTAGAAAATGACAAAGATAAAGATGACGTTACTTCTAAATCTTTAACGCAGAAAGTTGATGTGCAAAAAGCTGTAACTCAACAGGTGGTAGTAGAGAAGTCTGATGCTCAGAAAGTGGATGCGCAAAAAGCAGACGAAAAAAAGGCTGTAGTACCTACAGCAACTCGCTCATCAGTTAACACCAGTGGTCAAATCGTAGGCAGCATCATTGATACGCAAGCTTAATTGAATATGCAGGTGAATAACCTGAAAGGTTTATATGCAAGTTAGTTCAATAGCCTCAAAAGCTGTAGACACCTCTGTTAGCAATAGCGGTAGGAATTTTGTGCAAGGCACTCCTTCGGAACCAAGTCCTGTAGCGAATAAAGCCACGTCAGGAGTGGGGGAGGTAAGTTCTAATGTCAGTGCTAATACAAAAACTTCCCCAGAACAAGTTGATAAAGCGCTAAAGCAAGTGAATGATGCATTCACTCAAAAGAACCTGAATCTTCTCGCTTCGGTAGAAAAAGACAAAGAAACAGGTATTAATGTGTTGAAAGTAACAGATAAAGATACTAAAGAGGTGATCCGCCAGTTTCCAGAACAAGCGGTTATTGTTATGGCGCAAGCCATTGACCAGTCTTTGGATCCTAAAGGACATCTAATTCACGTTAAGGCCTGAGTTTATCTCGAGGCCCTATCCAGTTCACTTGATTGAATCTAGTTCGGCGGATAGACTGTTATTTTTTTAATAAGTATGCAGTGTGAAAATAACGGTAGATTGCGTTTTAACTCATCAATTATCCACTTTACCGAGTAGTAGCGCTTTAGCGCGCTTGCTAAGCGCTTCCCAAGTTACACAGTATGAAATTCCGTTAGAGGCCTTAGTCAGCACACAATATTCTTTGCACGCCACGCCTGACTTCCCTATTGCTGCGATTTCTGCAGCTGCAGATGGGCTAGATGTCGGTACTGCATACTGGCTAAGGGCAGATCCTGTCCACCTTGTCATGCAGCGAGATTGTTTTAGTCTAAGTGCTCCGGTTCCCTTGGTTGTTGATAGTAGGCATGCAACTAGTCTGGTTGATAGTTTGAATCAGCACTTTAGTCAGGATGGTCTGAAGTTTTTTCTTGGAAAGTCTGGTGCATGGTATTTGCACTTGCAACAAAAGCAAGAAGTAACAACCACACTTCCAAGTATCGCATTAGGAAAGAATATTCATCACTTTTTACCACAAGGTGCAAATGCAACGAAGTGGATATCAATGCTTAATGAAGTGCAAATGTTATTGCATGAACATCCTGCAAATTTAGCGCGTGAATCTGTAGGTGATGTAGCTGTAAATAGCGTGTGGTTTTCTGGTGGAGGGGTAATGCCTGCTACTTTCAAGTTTTTAATTCCGCAATCTTCATCAGCAGATTTACTGCAAACTAAAGCCGCTTTAATATTGGCTAGTAATATTTTTTATCAAGGTCTGGCAAAGTGGACTGGTACAGATTTTAAAGTAATACCAGAAAGCATGGATGATTTTTTTATAGATAATCCTAACCTCGAGAATATGTCTCATGTAAGGTTGCAATTACCTGATACGGATGATTTGGATAGTAGTTGGTTTAATGCCTTATTATTGCTAATTAAAAAAAGAAGAGTCAAACACTTAGTCTTGAATTTAGGTTTTTATGAAAAAAGCATCATTGCCGAGATTAAGCCTTTGGATATTTATATAGATAACTTCAAATTTTGGCGTAAGCCAAAGCCAGTATTGCATTATCTATCATGATTTTATTTTCAAAATGACATTAATCGTACACCGTAGTTTCCCTACATCAACTGCTGAGCACTTAAAGTCTGGCGGAGTGATGCCGCTTCTCGCGCGCTTATTGGCCTCACGAGGGGTTACTGAGGTTAGTCAACTTAGTGCTAATTTAAGTGGTTTGATTCCGCCTAATTTACTTACCAATAATCAGGCGATGGCTAAGCTACTGGCGGATGCGATTATCACCAATAAAAAACTATTGGTAATAGGTGATTATGATGCCGATGGTGCTACAGCTACGGCGGTTGCCATGAGGGGGTTGCGAGCCTTTGGCGCAGATGTGGATTTTTTGGTACCGAATCGCTTCGAATACGGCTATGGATTAACGCCAGAAATTGTCGCGCTAGCTGCAACACTTAAGCCAGATGTAATCATTACAGTAGATAATGGTATCGCTAGTGTAGATGGTGTTGCTGCAGCCAATGCGCTTGGTATACAAGTGCTCATTACTGACCATCATTTGCCGGGGCTGGAAACACCGCAAGCGGCTTGTATCATTAATCCTAACCAGCATGGCTGTACGTTCTCAAGCAAGAATTTGGCGGGCGTAGGTGTAATGTTTTATGGCCTACTTTGTTTACGTGCCGAGTTTCGTGCGCGTGGTTTTTATACGCAGCAGCCAGAGCCTAATTTAACTGAATTGCTTGATTTGGTTGCTCTAGGCACTGTGGCTGACTTGGTCAAGCTAGATGACAATAATCGCATTCTAGTTGAGCAGGGCTTACGGCGCATCCGCGCTGGGGTTTGTTCACAAGGGATTTTAGCCTTATTACGCGTTAGTGGCCGTCAACCACAGATGGTGAATGCGCAAGATTTAGGTTTCTATGTTGGTCCGCGTTTGAATGCTGCTGGTAGGCTGGATGACATGGCACTTGGGATTAAATGCTTACTGGCTGAGTCTGAAGTTGAGGCTACACAAATTGCACAGCAATTACATGAGTTAAACCAGAAGCGGCGCAGTATAGAAGCTGACATGCAAGATAGCGCCAATATTTCACTTGATGATATTAACGTCACCGGTCAATTTACAATTAGCATGTATCAATCTGATTGGCATCAAGGCGTGATAGGCATTTTAGCCTCGCGAATTAAAGAGAGATTTCATCGTCCAGTCATTGCGTTTGCTGAAGCTGGAGATGGCTTACTAAAAGGCTCTGGTCGTTCTATTTCCGGATTGCATTTACGAGATGCACTGGATTTATTAAGTAAACATCAACCAGATTTGATTGTTAAATTTGGCGGACACGCGATGGCGGCAGGCTTATCTATCAAACAGGTGGATTTTGAGCGTTTTCAACAAAGTTTTGAAGTGGTTGTACAAAGCTTGATTACAGAAGCTGATTTAGAGTCTGTCCTTGAGGTTGATGGTGGTTTAAGTAATGCCGATATGACCTTTCAAATGGCGCAGGCTTTAGAAAATCAAGTATGGGGACAGGGTTTTCCACCACCATTATTTTATGATGAGTTTGAGGTACTTAATCAGCGTGTGCTGGCAGAAAAGCATTTGAAACTCACCTTAAAATCTAGGACACAAGGTGCCTCAGTGGTTGATGCTATTTACTTTAATCATGCAGATTTTTTAGCTGAAAATGTGCAGCTTGCTTATCAGTTACAAACCAATAGCTATAATGGCGCACAAAAAGTGCAATTAAATGTGCGTTATGTTGCCTAATAGCTTACTGAATTAACTTGGGGCTCATCATTAATACAGAACAATCTCATTTGTTAGTGCGGAGCATGTTTCAGCCAGCTTTACCGCCGCGAGACCTTGTTTCGCATAAGGGCTCATTCGGTAGTATAGCTATCATTGGTGGTAGTGCTGGTATGGTCGGTGCCGCACTTCTAGCTGCTCGAGCCGCCTTGCAGACTGGTGCAGGGCGCGTATATGCGGCACTACTCTCTAATGATGCGCTTAGCGTTGACTTGTGTTTTCCAGAAATCATGTTGCGTTCGCCTGATGCGCTTATTAAGTTGCCGCAGCTCAATGTTGTGGTGATAGGTCCAGGATTAGGACAAGAAGATGTTGCGATAGACCTGTTAACGTTTTGGCTGAAACAAGAAGTATCAATGTTGCTGGATGCCGATGCCCTTAACTTGATTGCATCACATGCGCATTTGCGCGAAATAATGCAAAAACGCCATGCTGACACAGTTATTACACCTCATCCCGGGGAGGCTTCAAGATTACTCAATACTCGTGCATCACATATCCAGAATCATCGTATTGAATCTGCGCTCGAATTAGCGCATTCGCTTCATGTGATTTGTGTACTTAAAGGCGTTGGAAGTGTTTGTGCGCACTATGACAGTAACTATTTTATTAATACGACTGGTAATCCGGCACTTGCCAGTGGTGGTACTGGTGATGTGCTGAGTGGTGTAATCGGCAGCCTAATGACGCAAGGTTTAAGTGGTTTAGAGGCCGCGAAGCTTGGTGTTTTTGTGCATGGTGCGGCGGCAGACGCATTGGTGGCGAGAGGTATAGGTCCGGTTGGACTGACTGCGTCAGAAGTGGCACATGAAGTCCGTAATGTAATCAATCAGCTCAATGCACATAGTTAATAAATCTATATTGCTACCGACTTAAATTGACGGTGATAGCGCTCAACCGCTAGAATTGCGCCTGTAAAATTAAACCTAGGGATAACATGCGTCAAAAATTAGTAATTGCCAATTGGAAAATGCATGGCAATTTAGCTTTAAACAAGCAACTATTGGCTGCATGTACTGAAAAACTTTCTTCGCTCAAAAATGTCGATGTGGTTGTGTGTGTGCCTTATCCATATCTCGCACAAGCGCAGTCTATGTTACAAAATACCAGCATTGCATGGGGTGCTCAAAATTTAAGTAAAGACTCCGATGGCCCGTTTACTGGGGAAGTGAGCGCCAATATGTTGAAAGACTTTGGTGCAACCCATGTAATTATTGGTCATTCAGAACGTGCAACGGCTTATTGTGAATCTGATGAGAATATAGCCACAAAGTTTATGCAGGCTAAAACACATGGCTTAATTCCTATTTTATGTGTAGGTGAAACGTTGATAGAGCGTGAAGCGGGTGTTATGCAAATGGTCGTTGCCAAGCAATTAGACACCATTATTAATACATATGGCGCATCTGTATTTGCAGGCACTATTATTTCATATGAGCCGATTTGGGCGATTGGTACTGGATTAGCTGCAAGTGCAGAACAAGCGCAAAGTATGCACAAATTCATACGTGACAAGGTCGCGGAATATGATCAAACTGCAGCAAGTCAATTGAAAATCCTCTATGGGGGGAGCGTAAATCCCCAAAATGCGGTACAATTATTCTCTATGCAGGATATAGACGGTGGTCTTATCGGTAAGTGTTCGTTAAATGCGCAAGAATTTGAAGGAATATGCCAAGCTGCAGTGAGATAATTGTCTGTAGTTACAGTGGTATAAGGTAAAAAATGGAAAAATTGGTATTAGTAATTCATGTGTTAGCAGCAATCGGTGTGATTGGATTGGTACTTCTGCAACATGGTAAAGGCGCTGATATGGGCGCATCATTTGGTAGCGGTGCATCTGGTAGTTTGTTTGGTGTATCTGGCTCATCTAATTTTATGAGTCGAGCAACAGCTGGTTTCGTACTGGTGTTTTTCTCAACAAGTTTAACGCTCGCTTACATGTCTAGCCATAAAAGTGGTAACGGTAGTGTAGTAAAAGCAAGTGTGACAGAAAGCGTTAAAGTACCAGTTGTAAATGTTGATACTGCTAAGTCTAAAGCGCCATCAGCGGCAGAGGATGTGCCAAAATAGTTGATATTTGAGCCTAGCTCAACTAAATGCCGTCGTGGTGGAATTGGTAGACACGCAGCCTTGAGGTGGCTGTGACTTCGGTCGTGAGAGTTCGAGTCTCTCCGTCGGCACCATTTAGTAGTTTAAAGAAGTATCAGAACATGTCGAGAGCCTAGTAAATTCAACCTTCTAGGCTTTTTTTACGTCTATTGGTAACGCATGGCGTGTCACAAGGTTGCTTTACTATATGTACAAAAAAGCGTACAAAAGCATATCTGAATAATTTTTTGTACGTTTTTGTACGGATTGATATGGCAAAGCTAAACGCTGACTTATTGGACGACCTTACAATTAAAGCTGCAAAGCCGCGAGAAAAGGAATATACGCTGCGTGACGGTAACGGCTTATTTCTACTTATCCATCCTAATGGAGGTAAATACTTTCACCTCCGCACCACATTGCATGGCAAGCCTAAAAAAGTACAGTTAGGCACTTATCCTGAATTGTCATTAAGTGTAGCGCGCGATCAATCGCGTGAAAAACGTAAGCTAGTTAAGCATGAGCATATAGACCCTGTATTTGAAGCAAAGCAAGTTAAGCATCAAAAAGCTAAAGATGCTGATAGCACCTTTCAGAAAGTAGCCGAAGATTGGCTGGTGATTAAAGAACGCACACTGGCACCAACCACACACCTAAAAATAAAACAGACTTTTAACGCTAATGTTTATGGTGTCATTGGTAAGCACCCCATTAGTGAAATTGATAATCAGTTAGTGCGTAAATGTTTATTGATTATGCAAAAACGCGGTGCGCTTGAGTTTATGGAAAAAACACGCGGCTGGATTAAATCCGTGTTTGATTTCGCATTGAGCGACAGGCTTATATCTGAAAATCCAATTCCGTTAAAAGACGAACGCCTAATAAAACACGTAGGCGGTAAATTCCCTCACCTAGAATCAATGGCAGATGCTGGCAAGCTACTACGTAACCTAGTTGAATATGCTGGTAGCTTTGAGGTGGCATCATGCGTTTATCTACAGCTAAGTTTTGCACAGAGACCAAGTGAGCTACGTTGTGCTAAATGGGCTGAGTTTGATTTAGATAATGCCGTGTGGACATTGCCATTAGAGCGATCTAAAACTCGCAAGCACATGACCAAGCCGCACACCATCATGCTATCAAAGCAAGCCATAGAGGCGTTAAAAGCCTTAAAGGTTTATACAGGGCATAGCGAGTATTTATTTACAGGTAGGCTAACCAGTAAGCCCGTTTCAGATAAGGCGATCAGTAATGCTTATGATGCGGTGTTTACTGATTACCACATCGTGCCACATGGTTGCCGTCACTTTTTCAGTACGCAAGCCAATGAAAGCGGATTGTTTAGAAAAGAAGCGATTGATTCATTTTTGCAGCATAAAGATAAAAACGCTATTAGCGCAATTTATAACCAAGCTACTTATGACAATGAACGTAAGCAGATAGCCCAATGGTGGAGTGACCAATTAGACATTGCTAGAGATGGCGCAAAGGTAATACCGTTTAAACAAGCCTAACGATTTAATCATTGAGTAGTTGCGCTACGGTATGATGCAGCATTATACTTGTACAACAAATTGAACATATTGGAAAAGCCATGCAAGTGATTAGTTATTCAGAGGCGCGCAACTCATTAAAAAGCGTGTTAGACCTCGTAAATGAAAATGCAGATGTCACTATCATTAACCGCCGTGATGCTGGCAATGCTGTGGTGATGTCACTTGACCATTACAACAGCATTATGGAAACCTTGCACCTCATGCAAAGCCCTGCCAATGCAGCACACCTAATGGAATCAATCGCCCAATTCAAAGCAGGTAAAGCAACCGTTAAGCCGTTGATTAAAGACTAATGGTGCGGCTACTTGTATTTACACCAAACGCATGGGCTGATTATGTGTACTGGCAAGGGCTGGATAAAAAAACACTCAAACGCATTAACGCTATTATTGAAGCCACAGCGAGAGAACCATTTACAGGCATAGGCAAGCCAGAACAATTGCGCGGTGACTTAACTGGCTATTGGTCTAGGCGCATTGATGATGTGAATAGGCTGGTATATCAAGCCACAGATACAGAACTACACATTTTTACTTGTCGTTACCATTACAGGGCATAAAGCCCATTTAACGTGGTTTTTTCTACGGTTAAAAAGTTAAGTTTTGTTAGGGTTGCATTGTTTTACGCAGCAATACTATAAAAAATTGCTGGCGGCTTAACCCGTTCGACTCTTTGATTGACAGCATAGGTCACTATATTCACAAGCATATAACTGTTGGTCATTTTCATATGCCTTTGTGATTAAAAATCACTAATACGAAAAGTATAGCAGTTCGCTATGTTAGCTTGCGTACAGACTTGATTAGTTCTTTAGCTTATTTTAGTCATACTTTATTTTAATATTGTTAATGGGACTATCATGAAAAATAACACACACTTTAAACACACTCTGCTAATTATCACATTAGCTGTAAGTTCAGGCAGCCTGCAAGCCTTCGCTTTGGACAATATAGATGATGTTAATCAAACTACCTATACCGCTTCATTCAAAGCATTAGACACCGACAATAATGACGTTCTCACCAAAGCAGAAGCAAAAAAAGAGAAGCTTTTTTCTAAGCACTTTGCTGCTGCTGATAAAAATAATGACGGTACTCTTGATGAGCAGGAGTATACAAATTACAAATCACAGGCTGAACAAAAAAATGTTAAACGTATAGTTAAAGATAGTGTTGTTACTTCAAAAGTTAAAGGTAATTTGCTAAAAGATGAAGGGCTAAAAAGCTTGAAAGTAAGTGTTAAGACTCATCAAGGTGTTGTATTGTTAAGCGGGTTTGTTGAGACTGAAAATCAAATCCAGCAAGCTGAAAAGGTTGCTGCTGGCACTGAAGGTGTTAAATCGGTTAAAAATAGTTTAGTGCTGAAAAAAGATTGAATTCAGTTTCACCTGAACTAGTTTGTACACTCGGAGATTTATCATGATTAAAAGAATATTCGTACTATTGCTTACTACATTCTTTCTGGCTGGCACTGTTGCGACACTTACTGGTTGTAACACGGTTGCAGGTGCAGGAAAAGATATTGAGCAGGGTGGTAAAGCCGTTAAAGATGAAGCGAATGAGCACAAGTAATCGGTTTAAATGTAGTGCTGAAAGTGAAGTTTGACGCTTCCTTGCTACATTTTGCGTTGTTGTTCGCGATAGGTGCGTGTGCGTATTCGATATTCACTTAAATAAGTTAATATTGCCAATGTACGACGACTTTATACTATCTTGTGCCGTCATATTCTTGTTAGGTGAAATAGTTGCCACATTCATGTGACGGTCGTAGTCAATGGTGGATTAACTGTTTAATAAAGGATAGATCATGAAAAAACTATTAATAATCTTAAGCTTAATACTGATTGGTTTGAGTGGTTGCTATGTTGAGCCTTATAGAGGTCATGATGATGGCTATCGGAGAGATCGGGGTCATCATGAGGATCGTGATCATAAAGATGATCACGGTGAAGAACATGGTGACCGTGATGGGCGTTATTGAATAGCTTCAGCATTAGAATATGCTAAAGTCTAGCGGCGTAAGAGGGTGGCGGCATTTCGGTTGACGTTGTTAATACTGAGCTCATATTACAGTGTATGGAAATGCTGTTAGGTATTGCGTAACTCAAGTGCAACGCTCATCGCTAGAGGCAGAAACGCTCCGATGCACGCCGCGACAAATACGTCAGTCGGCCAGTGTACGCCAAGTACCAGACGCGAAATGGCGACAAGAGATATCCATAAGATCGCTATCGACAGTGCTAGATTGCGCGATGCCGGCCTAATTCTGCCAACGCATAGAACAGAAGCTGTAGCGAGTGTGGCAACGGCTAACGTATGGCCACTGGGAAAGCTGGAGCCCCAATACCACTCGGTTTCCCAAAGCGTTGGCCGAGCTCGGTTGGTGATCGTTTTGACAACATAAATCAGAATCGTACCGCTGATCATTGAGGTTGAGATAAGTAAAGCCTCTAAGCGGTACCTTGTGCACAAAAGTATGATCGTTACCACGGTTGTGAGTGGTAACAAAAACCTTGATGACCCTGTAAACGTAACCGCTTCGAAGAATCCATTTAGCATTTTTGGAGCGTGACTATGGATGAAAAGCAGGATGGCCTTGTCAATCGGACCTGACTCTCCACCAAGCACATCTTCGCTCAGTTTAACTGTGCATGCCGCGAGGACTAGCACGAATATAGTAGTGAAACGACGTTTTCCTAGCGGTTCGGACCATTCAGGTTGCTTATGGCGTACGTACGCGCTCAGGATGTAATAAAGGCTGGCGACAATGAGTGTTAGCTTAACGATATCTTCAATCAGTTCGAAGATCATGCATACCTCTGCTGGCTTAAGCCAAATGCGTCCATGATCATGATGTCATTGAGGTGGCTAATACTCATTTCGCCTCGTCAACCATCTGAATGGTCTTGTCCCACAACGTTGGTTTGATTAAATAGACCAGAATTCTCAATTGCTATCGCCAATCTGTCTCACCAAAACCATCATGACCTAAAAATGTATAGTAGATGCCAAGTGTACCTGTCGACTGTTTTTTATCTCCAAGTCCAGGAAAAGTTGCATCACGTTGGTTCCACAGATACTTTAATGAAATAGCATTTTTTTTATAGACTCGGTAAGTGAATGCTATATCTGCGCGAATGATGTTGTCGTGTCCATTGGTCTTGGTGTTGTCGACATCACTTACAAAATATTCTCGGCCGGTAATGTCGATAGAAGCTTGTTTTCCGAAAATAATACGCAAAGCAGCTAAGCCTTGCGGTGCTACCCCGTAATGATAATCCTGCTCTGTTTTTCCATTATTGGTTCCAACAGCAGCATAGCCTATACCTCCCATTACCGTGCCTTGTAGTGCAATAGATTCGCTTAGCCATAGCTGGCCAGTTGTACCAAGTGACAATGCTGTGCTGGAAATGCGGAAAGTTTGCGGAGAAATATAGTCATAACTGCCATATAAACCCCACAATCCACGATAATTGTCCCCAATTTGATAGTCGGTTCCAACTAATAGACCGCTGGTCATCACATTTTCTAACACATTGACACTTGAAGCTGTACTTTGAAACACGAAATAATCAAATGGCCGTGTGTAGGAATAACCAGGTCTGCCAGGGAGGCCATAGCCAAGTAAAAAATCTAATTGAGCATCGTTACGTTTAATTTCATCTGAAGTACCAGGGTTGCCACTAATGCTATTACTGATACCAACCTGAAGACGGCTGTAATATGTAGCATCATTACTTGCAAAGACTGAGTCGAACCTATCACTCAGTGCATAGCGATTAAATCCTGTAGCAGGAGAGATCATTGCCGCACCTGTCTCACGCCAAAAACTAGGAGAGCTGCCGCCTTTTTCAAGTACTAGATTCGACATTCTAAATAGCGCTTCACCAAGAAAAGAGCCACCAAAACCAGTCGAGATCATATCGTTTTTAGATGGAGGCACTTTTTCTCCGGCTATTTCCCAGAAAGCGCTTCCTGCTACCGTGTAGCCTAATGATTCCCAGTAATTTAGGCCTGCTGATCTGGCAAAACTATGGTACATGGAACCTTGATATGGATGGCCTAGCTGGTTAATTTTGAAGGGGTCTTTGTCGTCTTTCCAACTGCTATGCAGGTTGTGCCAGATAGTAGATAAGTTTGAGTCATAATCTGAGCTTCCGCTGTAGCGTCGATTAAACTGATTTAAAAGGAAATCAAACCCGATAATTTCTACTGCTGGGATTAGATAGCTTTTGTTTGTTTCTCTATCAAATATAAGATCTTCTTTTGTCCTATTGGGCGGTAGTTCAGATGGTACTTCAACTGATTTAACGTTTGTATTTGGTATAGTCAGCACGATAGAGTCATCGGCGAATGCTATACCAGTTGTTGACGCACAGAGCACAACTATCGCGCTAATTTTTATTGTCTTCATACAGTTAAGACTCTAGAAGCTAATAGTTGCTGGTCAAAATCTATGTTTTTCATTTTCATGTTAGTTTCCTATTTATAAAATTTAGTCTGCCTAAATCTACTGGACAACCTGCTGACGCTGATATTCTTTTCTTTTCATATTGAGGTATTCATCCTGCTCTATCTCATGTAGTTGGCGGGCGTATTGCTCACTACTTCTGTACCAATATTGCAAACTCTTTTCTAACTGATCATCATTAGGCTGCGTTAACGAAGCTAGATATGAATCAATTGCTAAGTAATAACGCATGGTGTTGCGTTCTACCAGTCCACGTATGCCTTTAATATAAGCAGGTTGGCCATCGTCCTGTTTGCCTGTGACGGTAAATCCAACCTTGTTTCTGCCTATGGTTGCAAGGTAAGTTTGCATGGCTAGGCTGCCAGCAATACCAAATGAATAAGCATAAGTAAAATGGAAAAAGGTCTGCCCATATTTAAGTGGGGTAGCTTCAATGGAAATATGATAATCATAAGTGCCTAAAGGCCCAGTTCTTGAGTCGAGTTCAGTTGCAAAATAATCAGTAGCTGAAATCATCTTGCTATACTTAAATTCGAGACGATATGTTTGTGATAGCAATTGGGGGGATTTTTTACCGATATTTAGTACTAGGGCATTGCCATCTTGATTGTTAGCGGCATGGCAGTATTTGATATTGATATTTAATATCAGTGCATCACACCAATGTGCAGGATTATTGAGTGCTGAGTTAAATGTTGCAAACGGGTAGTTGACTACTGCATAGATTTCGCCCTTTAAATAGTGTGTAGATTCTTCAGAGTTAAGATAAAGCGCACGCTTAAACTGATTGTTGAGCAACTGATAATTGAGTTCTTTATATTTAGCTTTTAATGCCACTGATGAAGTATTTATGGCAGATAACACTGGCGTAGCGGCAAAGGATTTATCACTATTGAATAACCCAAAGAAAGTAATCACAAAGACTGGCATCCATCGCCTTGCACTGGCCTGTGACTTTTGGTGAAAGTACATATACCAAGCACTCTCTTTTTTAATTTTATGGTATAGGTTCATATGGAGGTTATAAAAGGTGAGCCCACAAACGCGCAGCTCTTTCCTTGATGCGAGCACCGATTGAACGCTTTCTCCATGTATCAAGAGTCACTAGTTTGGATGACGCCAAGTCTTTCTCAAACATTGCTTGCATCTTGTCACCAAAATCTTGCCCAAGAATGACGGCATTAATTTCCTGGTTGTCTGTGAAACTTCGCCAGTCGAGATTAGTTGAGCCTATGGTGGACCATACTCCATCTATGAGCGCAGTTTTTGCATGTAGCATTGCATCTTGTCGTTCATAGATTTTTACGCCTGCATCTAGCAACTCATCGTAATAGGAGCGCGATGCGTAAAACACTAAGATAGAATCTGTCTTTTCTGGTAACAACAACCGCACGTCGACTCCACGCTGAACGGCTTCTTTTAGTGCACTAAGCATTTGAGGGTCAGGGACAAAGTAAGCATTTGTTAGAAAAACTCTTGTTTCCGCACTGTTAATGGCCGAGAGCAATGTTACATATATCTGACTGTATGCTGCTTCTGGAGAACTGCCGATTGCGCGCACGACTTCATTGCCCTGGCTATCTGGTTTAGGAAAGTAATTTTTAAAAGCTAATGGTTGGCCTGTTTGTTCAAGCCATGTTGCCATGAATAGTTTTTGGAATTCACTGACTACAGAACCAGCTATGCGTAAATGCGTGTCCCGCCAAGCCGTATTGCTTTTGGTTGGTTTAGATCTGCCGAATGATCCGCTGGAATATACGCTACTGATATTAATTCCGCCAACAAAGGCGACTTGTCCATCCACAATCAATAGTTTGCGGTGATCACGTCGGCTCACTTGCCAGGATTTACGAGCCTTTAGCGGGTTAATCGGATTGAATTCTAAGACATTTCCACCACTTTCTATGAGAGGCATAAAGAATGCTTTTGGCGTATCCATAGAGCCAACACTATCGTAAATAAGATTCACTTGAACCCCTGCATTTTGCTTACTCACTAATAGCTTGGCAAAACGTTGTCCAATTTCATCATCTTGAATGATGTACGTTTCCATATTGATATGATCTTTTGCATGCTGTATCGCAAGAAACATTGCATCATAGGTAGTTGGGCCGTCTACCAGTAAGTCTACTTTATTGCCGACCACCAGTGGGCTGTCGATAATCTCCGACTCAAGCGCTAAATGCTTATCAAAGATATTAGTATCATCACCATTCTTTTTAAGTCTGGCTAGAATTGCCTTGCTCTGCTGCGCGGTCAGTGGGCCATGCATACCTTCAAGCTGCACCGGATGCGATGGCTGCATTGCCATGTCGGGTACCATGGTGGGTATGGATGTGCAGCCTATGAGTATTGTCAGGCAAAGTACTGCTACAAATTGTGCAGTGCTGACATACTTAAATTTTTTTATATACATCAGTATTTCCCTCAAACACTCACTCTGCTTAGTATTCACAATGAATGAAGGAAGACAACAAACGGTACAAAGATCCATTACCAGCCGATCCTGATGACGAAAGTTGCTAGGAGGAAGTGCTCTAAGTCAGGAGATCAAAGTACCGTATAATTCCTCTGCAGTCTGTTCGCTACCGCACATAAATTTTATTTTTTAGAAAGTAGCGACGTATTACAGGGTTCAATAATTTAGGTTAAATCATGCGTTAGCCAGTCAATGAAGACTTGCATTATGCTGAGATAAAACTGAACGGAGCATTAGCTTATACCTTAAACTATAGAGTCTGAGTCAATTAAAAGTACTGTTTCTGGAAGGATATCGTGAACACTGAATCTAAAACCAAGTTAGAGACCCAATTGCCTGCTGACACTTTACTACCAGCTAACGACTCGATACAGGTCAAAAATGTAGCATTGGTAGTTATAACAACCATCGCAGTCATCTTCGCGTTAGATTGGGCACAGAATTTCGTAATCACTATACTGCTTGGTATACTGTTGTCCTATACGCTTAATCCAGTGGTAAAGTTGTTGGAATATATCAAAATCCCTCGTGTTATCGGCTCTAGTATCGTCATCTTGGTGCTTATCTGTGGCGTCACTTTTGCAGCCTTTACACTGCGAGGACAGGTTCAGTCCATCATTTCTAAGCTCCCAGAGGTATCCTCCAAGCTCACATCTGTACTTACCACCAAGCACGGACAATCACTTACTAATATCCAGAAAGTACAGATTGCTGCGAGTCAAGTTGAAACTGCTACGAACTCTGTTGAAAGTGCTGTTACGACCAAAAAAAATCCTACTATGCATGTCGTTATCGACGAGCACAAGTTTAAGGTTGGCGATTTTCTGTGGCGTGGATCTTTAGGAATTTTTGGTTTTGTTGGCGAAGCGATTACCATGGCCTTTCTCGCTTATTTCCTACTTCTATCGGGTGATACTTTCAAGCGTAAGCTGGTGAAGCTTACTGGCCCTTCGTTGTCTCGCAAAAAAATCACAGTACATATCCTTGAAGACATTAATAACTCGATTCAACGCTACATGTTTATGCTGTTGGTGACCAACGTCATGGTGGGTATTTTGATGTGGATTGCATTTCGCTTACTCGGATTAGAAAATGCTGGCGCTTGGGCTGTGGCTGCAGGTTTTCTACATGTAGTGCCTTATTTTGGGCCAATAGCTACTGCGGCGGCTACCGGTATAGCTGCTTATTTGCAGTTTGATTCCTTACTCATGGCGTTGTTGGTATCAGGCGTATCTATATTGATTGCTACTATAATTGGTATTTTCGTTACCACGTGGATGACGGGTCGTATTGCCAAAATGAACTCAGCTGCAGTTTTCATCTCTTTATTATTTTTTACATGGCTTTGGGGCGTATGGGGCATGTTGCTCGGTATTCCCATTATTGTCATCATAAAAGTGGTATGCGTACATATTGAGCATTTGCAGGCAGTCGCTGAACTGTTAGGTGATTAGCGAGTGATTCACATTCTATTTAATGAAGATTTCTCTCTACTCTGTTAAGCTAAAACTAACCAAAGGTCATCAGGCTGGGGATGGGTTGTAGATGCAAGTAGCAAACCGAATTTCAGAAAAAGTCAGAGCATCAGACACCGTAGCGCACATGGGGCGATGAGTTTACAGCGATTTTTCCTAATATCGTTGATGTTGCCCATGTCACTAGCGTTACACAGTCAATGATAGATGTGCTACCCCAACACTTTAGGTTAGAATTTGTGTTAAGTGCATATTTCAGCCAGTATAAGCGTCATCATTTACCCGAGATGCGCATGATATGCAAAGCTTGCTCAAGGGTGCGGATAAAGCTATGTACGTTTCCAAGACTCGAGGACGAAATCAATTCAGTTATTTTCAAAGCCCAGTAAATAGATCGTTAAAGCTAAGTGATTCAAATACATCCAAAGTAAAGCACGGCTTATTCGATTTGTAATAGATGCTTTAAACACATGCTAATAATGAATAGTCACAAATAACACTTTGAATTCACTGTAATGTATAGATTGAAATTGGATTATTAATTTAGAGAAGTAGAATGAGCGAAGAAAAACAAGGAAGCTTTGAAAGCGTAGGTTACGTACTGGATTCTGTTCAGAAGCTACCCTCAATGCCGAGTATCGTAATGGAGGTTCTCGAGAGTTTTGGCAATGAAAATTTGAGCGTGAATACGCTGGCAAACAAGATTAGCCGGGATCAAGCTATTGTGGCGCGTGTATTGCGCGTAGCAAATGCGCCATTTTTCGGGAAATCTGGGCAGGTTAGTTCTATTTCAGAAGCGATTTCTTTGCTGGGCTTTAGTCATTTACGAGGCTTAGTTGCAGCAGCATCAATCATCAATGTTTTTCCGTACACAGGTAATGTTATTGATATGCCAGTATTCTGGCGTCATGGTATCGGTACCGCTGACTGTGCCAAGGTTCTGGCTCGGCATGTCGGCTTAAACCCTGAAATAGCATTTACAGCAGGTCTGCTCCATGATATTGGTAAGCTGGTTATGAGCGTATATTTTCCATTAACGTTTGCACACGTGCACAAGACCGTATCTGGAAGTACTATTGATTCTCTACGCGCTGAAAACGCTGCATTTGGTTTGGATCATGCGGCCCTTGGTGGTGAGGTTGCTAAGCGCTGGAACTTCCCTATAGAAATCCGGAAAGCAGTTGAATTGCACCATACTGAATATGTTGCTAGTGATGACATTACTTTGAGCGATGTTATCTACGTTGCCAATCTCTTTGCAAAAACACTAGAGGATGGCAATCTTAGAAAGCCTGAAACAGAGCATCTTATATTATCAGCAGATTTACGCTTGAAATTCAAACTTGATAAGATGGAAGAGCTGCTCATAGAAGCTAAGCGTCAATATGATAGTGATGTTACGTTGATTAACGGATAACTATAATTAGTCCGTTTAATTAGATGTTATATCGAAGCTAGATATTTGTTGAAGGTTTTATATAGCATCAAATAGATGATGATACCAATCATGATGCCTACACTGTCAGCGAATAGGTCAGATAATTCTCCGACACGGGTAGTTGTAAATACTTTTTGCGCGATTTCAATACCACCACCGTATAGTATCAAGCCTATATATACCACAGCGGTTCTTTTTGAGTAAGCAAAGCTACCTGTAAGTGCAAGTGTGGTGAATGCCAGTGCATGTTGAGCTTTATCCCATAAATTAAAAGGATTAGGAGCATCTTCTGCTGGGATTAAAGCCATGATTGTCGTAAAAATTATACAGCAGGCAAATATGATTGGCATGCCCCGAAGTATAAGTGAAATAATTTTTTTCATCGTTCCGTCACTGTATTAACCTTGTTGGTTAAACCAATGATACCAATAATTGGAAAGCGCCGATGGAATTTACGGTGAAACTACTTGCATCCAGAAAGTTAAGAGCAAAACCAAGACTTTCATCATAAGCTATATATACACAAACTCTATTGTTGCCTACGTCTACCGCCCACATCAGGTATCTTACCTTTACCAGACCCCATGTTTTTATCAAACATCATTCCGTTACCTGACCCCATACCGTTTGATGAAGACATATCAGGTAACTCCATGCCACGAGCATGTGCTCTTTCTTGCATTTTTTTATGATGTTCAAGACGGTAGGTATCACGTTCTTGCTGAGTTTTCATATTGCGCATGTTTGCGTGATACTCAGCGCGTTCTTGAGGAGTCATTAGTTGGCTACCGTAGATTTTGTCTCGGTTCTTATTCTGTACTTGGGTTTGCGATTTTTCTTGATCAGCTGCAAAAACTACTAATCCAGTTCCTAAAAGGAATATCGCTAATAATGGTGTTGCTACATTTCTAATTTTCATCAGAATCTCCAATCAACTAATAATTAGCATTGAAACGATAGTATTTAATATATTAGTTTTAAAGTTTAGTAGATTTAAGTAGATGATTATATGAGTGCAAACACGTAGATTATATTTAATACTTGAAAGTTGCTAATAGCTAGCGTATAGGTTGCATTAACTTTAGCAAGTGTTAAGCCGTGCGCTCATAATGGAGAAGACAAGCTGTGATAAGTAAAGTCGAACTCAAGTTAGCTGTTGCCTGCCAAGATGCTGCCAGCTTGTTGGAACAGTCGATTGTTATGGCTGCTAGCTTTAATAAACCTATCACGTACAAACTGGTTACTACCTATTATGACACTCCAGACCTGAAGCTTTTTGACGCAGGAATCAGTCTGTGCATTCGTCATGTTGCTGGTCGCTGGATTCAATCAATCAAGACGATAGGGCACTCATTTTCAGGTTTATATGAATATATGGAGAGCGAGTCTGAGATTTCGGTCGGTTCTCCATACCTCACTAAAATTTCTGCTCCAAAATTAATCAAATTTCTATCAAATCAAAATCTTATTCATGCACTCATTCCCATTTTTCAGACGAAAGTAATGCACAGTGAATGGACTCTTGGTTTCAATGGTGGCGATAAGGTGGAGTTAGCGCTTGATGTTGGCCAGTTGATTGTTGGAAAAAGTCATGAGCCCATTAGTGAAATTAAGCTGGCATTGAAAAAAGGAAGCAAAGGGAGGCTGTTTGATTTAGCGATGAAGTTAAAAAGTCAGACCTCAATAACACTCGGCAATAATAGCAAAATGCAGTATGGCTATGCGTATTACCGCGAAATTCCGCTTATTGTTTATTATGCTAAACCACCAAAGTTAAGACGCAACAACGATGCCAACAGTGCTTTCAAGAAAATAGCTTGGGAGTGCGTCAATCAACTACTGAGTAATCAGGATATGGTGTTATATGGGACAGATATAGAAGGCCTGCATCAGATGCGCGTTGCACTACGCCGTTTGCGCTCTGCATTTACCTTGTTTAGCAAGCTGATTGGGCGAAAGAATAGTGTTGAGTTATTGAGCGAACTTGGTTTGTTCGCTGATTCACTTGGTAAAGCGCGCGATCTGGATGTATTTATTGCAGAAACTTTACCTGCAGTTATGAGGCAGTTTCAGAACCATGAGGGACTGCTAAAGTTGCGTGATAAAGCGCTATCTGCAAAGGCTGTAGCTTATGTGAAAGTGCGCACGGAAATTTTATCTCAGCGCTATCACGATTGGGTGTTAATGTTGGCTGACTGGCTTGAAAATGAACGTTGGCATGCTAGTATCAATGACCACAAAGATAGCGACACTAAAGTTCTTGATGTTGCATCTGCCAGCCTTACTAAACACCACAAACAGTTACGGCGGTGTGGAAAACACTTCACTCATATGCTTCCTGAAGAGCGCCATGCTACTCGAATTGCTGCTAAAAAATTACGTTATGCGGCAGAGTTTTTTGCTGGCATTTATTCCCCAGGAAAATCCCGTTCATTCATTAAAGATTTGTCTCGATTGCAAGATTGTCTAGGTTTACTTAACGATATTTCCAGTACAGAAAAACTATTGCATGAACTCATAGGCCCTCGTCCTGGCCACGCTCTTGATGAAGCATTACACATCTTTATTGGATGTAATGCCTGTAATGTAGTAAATAGTTTGGCACAGGCGGATCATGCTTGGCGTAAATTTACCCACCATAAATCATTCTGGTGCTAAATCTTTTCAAAATCTCATGTTAAGGCTTTATCACCGATAGATGTTTATTGTCAGATTTTTGTAAGCTAGTGAAGTGTATGGTGAAATATGTAACATTAACTACTCTCATCACTTTAAAAACTATAGGAAAAATTAGATGAAAAAATCACTAGTCCCATTATTGCTTGCAGGCTTGATTTCAGCATGCGCATCGCAACACGTAAAAGAAACACCTGCACCTGTTGCAAGTACGCCAGCACCAACAGCGACACCTGAGGTGACTCCGCCGGCAGTGACTTCTGCACCTGCAGAAACAAAAATCGAAGTTAACCCATTAACAGACCCAAACAACATTCTGTCAAAACGTAATGTTTATTTTGATTTCGACAAATATGACATCAAACCTGAATATCGCGCATTGATCGAAGCACATGCGCAGTATCTTGTTAGCCATCCTGATG